>JAAHTH010001462.1_pt1 | contig 20449 bp, 31 predicted proteins | sample 6116091 | NCBI WGS metagenome assembly JAAHTH01 (sample SAMN13939990, study PRJNA603662) | sponge metagenome | isolation source: marine sponge | host: Mycale hentscheli | place: New Zealand | collected 2006 | reverse complement strand
ATACCTATATTAAATTATAATATGGCAGTTACTGAAGATTTAGTTAAAAAGTTTCCTAAAATGAAAAATTTTATCTATAATCCAAATGAAACAATCCAGGTTTCAAATTCTAAAAAAGATTTTCATGAAAGATTAGGAGATGATCCAAATATTCCTAAAACTGCATATAATGAAAAGGATGCACTTGAGATAGGGTTTCCTTTAATAGCAAAACCTAAAACAGGCCATTCAGGCAAAGGTATTAAAATATTTAAGGATAAAGATGAATTCTTAAAAGAAGATAAATCTAAATATGATTTGTTTTCTCAATTCATTGATAAGAAATCTGAACATAGAATAATAAACTTTAAAGGTAAGCCTATGGTTTGGATGGAACGAACACCTCTTAATGAAAAAGCAAAGAAAGGTGATGGTGATGCAAGCGAGGAAATGCGTTTTAAATATTTGAAAAAAGATCCATCAGGATTACCTAAGAATTTTGCTAAGACAAATAAATCCTTTTGTGAAAAGTTTAAAGAAATACCTCTTATATGTTTTGATATAATGGAAGATCAAAAAGGACATGTTTATATTATTGAATCTAATACTATGACAGGTATGCCATTCAATATATCATTAGAATTATATGAAAAATTATTTGAAGACTATTATAAGAGACCAATGTCTAACGAATCTAAAAACGAAATGAAAATTCTATCTGAAGGTTTAATTAAAAGAACTCTTTCAAGAGACTCTGATACGAAATGGGATATTGAATCCTAAAATATTTCTAAAAAAGTTCTTTAATAATTTTCAGTTCCCAACTAATTTTATTATATTTGTATTATAACAGTTAATCTGTAAATAAAAACTTATGCATAAAGATTTAAAAACCCTTAATGATTTTTATATAACATCTGATACCTGGTTTGGTAGACCACAGATACTTCAAATTGCCAATAGGAAATTTGATAATGTAGATGAGATGAATGCTGCATTAATTAAAAATTGGAATAAGACAGTAAAGAAAAATGATATTATATTTCATTTAGGAAATTTTGCATGGGATCCTCAAACCGCGAGGGCAGTCTTAAAAAGACTCAACGGTCAAATCTATTTTATGATAGGTAGTGCTGATGAGGCTTTTTTAGATATTCAACATGAATTTGAAAATGTATCTATTTTAGAAGATCAGATTTTAGAATTACCTCAATTTGATTCAGTTATTTGTCATTACCCTTTAGAGGTATGGAATGGCAAAGATTCAGGTACACTTCATTTCCATGGTCATACTGTATTTTCTCATAAGACTGATTTGTCTAAAATGAACAGAATAAATGTATGTACAGATTTTTGGAATTATACACCAGTAAATTATTTAACTATTAAAGATTTTATAAATGAGTAAAACAAAAAAGAAAACCTACAAGGAATTAGCCTTAGAATTTAAAAAGACCAGAAAAGAAAGTGTTTACAATGAACTTTATCACAAGATGAGACCAGGTTTATGGAATTATGTAAATAACATAATTAAAGATCCTTTAATTTCTGATGATATTGTATCTCATACTTTAACTACTGTTTATTTAAAAATAGATCAGTATAATGAAGACTATCAAATTACCACGTGGGCATATCGCATTGCATATAATGAATGCATCGCATGGATAAGATTCAGAAATAAAAAGGTTAGTATGAATGTGTTTACTGATGCTGGCGTAGAGCCTCCTATGGAATCTTCTTTTACTATGAAAGATGGTATGAACTTACTTAAGACTGAAAATGATTGGTTAGAAGAAGAAACTATTTTTGATGAACAAGTCCGAATGACTCATGAAGCAATCAATGCATTGCCTCCAATGTATAAAAGATATATGGTAGAAAGATTCTTAAATCATAGGTCTTATCAAGATATTCTTGATATTATGAAAGAGTCAGAAAAGGATATAAATTTACAAACAGTTAAGAACAGAATATTTAGGGGTAGGAAAATAGTTAAAAAACAGCTCGAAGGGATGAAACTATTTGCTGATGCCTAAATACATAATAAACAGAATGATATGTATATAATTAAACTTTACAAAGAACTCAAGATTTGGTGGCAAATAAGAAAGGTTGCTAAGTCTGAGGAGATTGCCTTACAAGAAAAAGGCTTTAGGGTAGATTGGATTGGAAGAATCTACACCGTGATTAATTTACCGGAAGAGGTTGCAACAGCACCAATTTCACAAGAAGGTTATGTCTTGATGAAACTAAGAGAACATGATAAATTTTTATTGGAATTAGGTATTGCAGATTATGTATCACCTGAATTTGAAAAAATTAACAATACAGATTCTTTTCTTTTAGTGCTATCAGCAGATAGAGAATATTTTAAATTATGGCCATTCTTAGTATCAGTACTTAAGACCGCTGGTTTTATTTTATTACTAAGAGTCCTATATCTTCTATTTAGCCATAACCAAGAAAAAATTACTGAACTATGGAACAAACTGATGATCCTAATATTTTAAGAAAACAGGTTGATAAAATTGATAAAGAACTTGGTCAATTAGAAAAAGTAAAAGAAGAAATACAAAATGAATGCAAACACAAAGGGGAAACCTTTGTACAATTTGATAAATCAAACTCTATGAAAAAATACTGCTCTGAATGCAAAAGAGAATTAGGTTATCCTACAAAAGCAGAGCAAGAAACTTTTCTAGGCAATAAAACAAAATATGGCAACAGCTGAATCACTAGCAACAACAGAAACTATAAATGGTAAAAGATACTATAATATAGGAGAAGGTAAAAAATACCCATCAGTAACAACTATCTTAGGGGCAATGACTGATAAATCAGGAATTGATAAATGGAGAAAGAGAGTAGGTGATGAAGAAGCAGATAGAATTTCTAAGTTCTCTGCCAACCGAGGAACCGTAATGCATCAGTTCTGTGAATACTTTTTAGGATCTGAAAAGGAAACTGTTAGAGAAAGATTAATGGAGGCACAAACTCTTATAGGACCTTTTGTTAAAGAAAATGGTTTTACTGAAGCTGAAACTAATATAGGTAGAAAATTATTCTTTAACTTTTATAACAATGAATGTTTTGATAGGATAGCTAAAGTAGTGTCTATAGAAGATACATTACATTCACCTCAGATGGGTGGTTATGCAGGTAGAGTTGATATTATTTATGAGAATAAGAAAGCTCATCTAGTCGTCTTAGATTTTAAATCTTCAAAGAAACCTAAAAGAGAAGATTGGATTGAAAATTATAAAATGCAAATTGCTGCATATTCTTTAGCTTATTGGGAAATGAACGGAGTAAAACCAGAAGGTGGTGAAATATGGATTAGTAATGAAGCCGATGCATTTCCGCAGGTTTTTGAAATGACATTTGATGATATAACTTATTACGGTAAGAAATTCCTATCATTAGTAAAAGCTTTTCATGAAAAGTATCCATTGGGGGAGAATATATAAAAAAAGAATAATTTAAATGGCAATTAAATCATTTAAGGATTTTATAACAGAGGAATTAGATCATGTAAGACATAAGAAGGTTAAACATGTAGAAGACCACGACCCTGAAGATAATGTAAATAAAGAAGCTGAAGCTAATGCTGAAGAGTATTTACAAAAAGTAGAGGAAGAATGCCCTAGGTGTGGAGAACATTCAGATGATTGCCAATGCGAAGAAGATGATCCTTGGTCAACTCAAAATTATCATAGAGTACCTAAAGGAGCTAAACACGAAGCAAAACCAAAACAAGAATTTAAAAAATAAAATCATGAGTAAATTTAACAACTTTTTTAACACACATGGAATTAAAATAGTTTTAGCATTAATGTTGCTAACTTATTTTAAATCGTGCAGTATTGATTCAGAAGTAGAAAGAATCAAAAAAGAACAGAGAATTTTAACTACAGAGATTGATACATTATCATCTCAGATAGTAAATGAGGAGGAAATGATATATCTTATCAAAACAGTTCCTGCTTGGAAAACTCTAAGAATTGAAGAAATTTCTGATAAAGAAAGAATCTCTATCAATGCCTTAGAAGAAAAAGAAGACTAAATGTGGCTGGTAGAGTACCTATAATTCCAGGAGTTCCTACTCCAAGCGATCCGCAATGTGCATTAACTTATTGTGGTAGAATTATCGCACAAATAGATTGTATTAAATACATAGTGCAAGGTACCTCTGCATGCATAGATATACAATTATTTAACGCAAACGATCAACCTTTAAATCTTGATACTATATGTGATATACATGTTCAATTAACAAATGAGTTGGATTGTGTTGTTGCAAACTTTTGGTATCCTAATGTTCCTTCTGGCTCAAAAGGATTCCTTATAGATATTTTACAATTTACCGATACTTCAGGGGTAATACATAATGAAGGGCTAATAAGAATATGCTTACCTTCAACATGTACAAACACGTCCCCAGGAAATATATCGGCAGAAATACTTTTAACTGAATGTGGCGGTGGAAATACTGGAGATCCTACTGGTGTAGGACCAACCGGGGCTCTTCCTACAGGTTCTGCTGAAGTTTTCGGAATTCCATGCCTGTGGGTTGCTACAATTTTAGAATCTAAAATTGCTAAGAACGGTGGAGATAGTGGATGTTATCCAGGTTATGTTCCTGGTGGCGGTGGATCAGGCGGTGGATCAGGTGGATCAGGTACACAAGGGGCCCAAGGAACACAAGGCCTTGCCGGATCAGGTAGTGGCGGCACAGGTACCCAAGGAGTACAAGGTACTGTTGGAGCAGGCTTACAAGGAATAATAGGAGCACAAGGTATTACTGGTTCACAAGGTATTACTGGTTCACAAGGTATAACTGGAGCCGGCTCACAAGGAACAATAGGAGCACAAGGTATACAAGGTACACTAGGATCACAAGGAACCCAAGGTATAACTGGAGCAGGAACACAAGGTATTACTGGTTCACAGGGAACTCAAGGAACCCAAGGTATAACTGGTACAGGTTCGCAAGGAGCTCAAGGAACCCAAGGTTTACAAGGAACAGATGGAATTCAAGGAGTTCAAGGTTTACAAGGTTTACAGGGAACCGATGGTTTACAGGGTATTCAAGGTTTACAAGGTTTGCAAGGAACTGATGGTTTACAAGGAACACAAGGTTTACAAGGAACGCAAGGTCTTCAAGGTTTACAAGGAACTCAAGGTTTACAAGGAACTCAAGGAACTGACGGTTTACAAGGTACATTAGGTGCACAAGGAATACAAGGTTTACAGGGCGTTCAAGGTATACTTGGTACGGGTACTCAAGGTGTTCAAGGTACACAAGGAACTGAGACAGATACTTTAGTAACAACTAATACGCAATCAAATAGTTATACTTTAGTATTAGATGATAGGGATAAAATAGTAGAAATAAGCAATGCTGCCGTAAGAACAGTTACCGTACCGCCTAATTCATCTGTCGCATTTCCTATAGGTTCTCAAGTTATGGTAGCAAGAGGAGACACTGGATCTGTTCAAATTTTAGAAGGAGCAGGTGTTACTATAGATTCTTCAAATAACCATACATATTTGCAATATCAATATTCTGGTGCTACTCTTATTAAAAAATCGACAAATGGCTGGTGGTTATTTGGAGATTTAACAACTATAGTTTAATATGATACAACTAGTTACATCAGGTATATTAGAGCAACCTCAACCTTCATCCAAAGACGATTGGGAACCAAACGACGCAAATGTTGTTGCTTGGATTGATGCAAGTGATACTTCTTCATATACAACTTCAGGGTCAACCTTAACAGCTGTTACCGATAAAGCAGGTACTTATACAATGTCAATTGGTAGTACTCCTACTGTTGTTACAAATAGTCTTAATAACTTAAACGTATTTGATTTTAATGGAAGTAATGAATATTTACAAAGTACATCATATAGTCTACAAGTATCATCAGGTAATCATTGGGCAGTAGGTGTATTTTTAGCTGATACTGTTAATGCAGATAAAGATTCCTTTTGGTCTTATGAAACTAATACAAGCTCCTCAACAAAAAGAGATTATGCAATATCATCAGGTGGCGGTGGTTCAAATACATGGCCAGGTGAATTAGATTTAGATTCAAACACTGTTAATGCCAGAATTAGTAGTACAATTGGAAGTGTAAAAGATTGGAATCTTCAAAGTGTATCTATAGATAACTGGGTTATAGTTTCTTGTTGGTTTAATAAGACAGGAAATCAAATTGGAAATAGATTAAATGGTAGTAATGCGTATACTCCAGTTAATGATTATGATAATAGTTTACAAACTAATCAAGAATTAAGGCTAATGAGAAATAGATCATCTCAAGAATTGGATGGTCGTTTAGCAGAATTCTTTGCGGTTGCTGATATTCCAGGAACAGGCGGAACAGATCTTACAGATTTAGAAAAAGGTGAAGGGTATCTTGCCTGGAAATGGGGATTAGTAGGTTTACTTCCATCTGGACATCCATATAAAAACAGTCCACCTACAGTTTAGTAAATATATAAATAAATTAAATTATGAAAGATAAATTAGTACATTTAGGTATAATTAGCATTTTTGTTAGTTTATATTTTTTAGTAGCTACAATATCAATGATTAATTCAGTAGCATTTTTTGACCTTAGTCACTCAGGCTTAATGTCATGGTCTTTAGCTATAGGATTTGAATTAGGTGCAGCAGCATCTCTTGCTGCTATAATCATTTTAGACAAAACAAACAAGACAATGGTATGGAGTTTATTTTTACTTCTTACCGCATTTCAAATGATGGCAAATTCATACCATGCATTTGTTAATTTAGAAGACTATATGGGATGGATAGAACTTTTCGGATTAGAAGAAGAGGAGCCTATCTTCCAAAAAAGAATTTTATCTGTTGTAAGTGGAGCTGTATTACCTCTAGTTGCATTAGGTTTTATTAAATCTCTTACTGATTATATAAGACCTGAAGAAACTGTTATTGAGGAAGAAGTATTCACTAAATTAGACAGAAAAGAAACTTCGGAAAATACTGCCGAAGAGATCAATGATCAACCTAAGGAAGTAATAGAAAAGGTTATCGAGGAATCATCAAATATATCTAAGGAAACCGAAGATGATGTAATACTTAACACACCTACCGCAGAAAAAAAAACTGAACTAGAAACACAGCGGTTAAGTAGAATAAGTAAGACGAAAGTCCGTCATGTAGAAAAAGTACTTAAGAATCCTAATGAATCTCTTGATACAAAGCTAAACAATTCCACTGCGATTAAGAAAAAGTATATACCAAAACCTTAACATTATTTTAAGGAAAAAAAAATATTCGCAATGCCAGCTAGAACATATGATGATGACGTGTTTCGTCAAAAAAGAATTGTAAAAAACCCAATTAAATTTAATATTTCTTTAAATGAAGAACAAAAATTAGCCAAAGAGCAAATTTTAAATAATACAGTAACAGTATTAGCAGGTAAGGCCGGTAGTGGTAAAACTTTACTAGCTTGCCAAGTAGCATTAGATGGTCTTTTTAGAAGACACTACGAAAAAATTATAATCACTAGACCAACGGTATCAAAAGAAGAAATAGGATTCTTACCAGGTGACCTCCATCAAAAGATGGATCCTTGGGTTCAACCAATTTATCAAAATATGTACTTACTTTATGGAAAGGAAAGAGTAGATCCTTTTATCAAGGAAGGAAAAATAGAAATAGTACCTGTGGCTTTTATGAGAGGTAGAACCTTTTTAGATAGCTGTGTTATTGTAGATGAAGCTCAAAATGTTACTATGACTCAAATGGAGATGATTGCAACTAGAATAGGTTTAAGATCCAAAATGATTGTATGTGGTGATGATGGTCAAGTAGATTTAAAAAACAGAAGAGATTCAGGTTTTAAATTTTTATATAACTTAGGTAAAAAAGTAAAGAATGTTTGTTCAGTAACATTATTCCAAAACCACAGAGATCCTGTAGTTGATGATCTTATCAATGCTTATGATGATTTTCATGAAAAGAAAAAGAATAAATAAAAAAATAAGTATAGGATATGATTTTAAAACAAGGATCTCAAGGTAAAGAGGTTAAAGAAATACAAAAATTATTAAAAATAATTGTAGATGGTCATTTCGGTAAAAAAACTCATAACGCGGTATGTGTTTGGCAAAAAGAAAATGGATTGGTTGTTGATGGTATTGTGGGTCCTGCCACTTGGAATGCTATGGGTATTGCTAGCACTGATAATTCAGAACTTACTGAAGAAGCGAGCAATGGATTAATTATTAATACTCAATATTTACCAACAGATGAATATATGACTGGTAGTAAACCTGAATATGTTTTCTTACATCATACGGCAGGTTGGAACAATCCTTATAATACAATTCGCCACTGGGCAAATGATAAAAGAGGTAAAGTAGCAACTGAATTCGTATTAGGAGGGCAATCAATAAAAGGTAATGATGATCGCTATGATGGTGAATTGGTTCAGTGCATGCCACAAGGCGGTTGGGGATGGCACTTAGGTACAGGACGAAGCTTTATGCATAAAAATTCAGTAGGTATCGAAGTTAATAATTTCGGTTGGATTAAAGATGGGAAAACTTATGCAGGCACAGTTGCAGCCGAATCTCAAATTGTTACTTTGGATAAACCATTCAGAGGTTATAAAACCTGGCATCGCTATTCAGATAAACAAATTGAAGTGTTAAGAGATTGGATAATTTGGATTGGTGAAAGAGATAATATTGATATTAGAGCCGGCTTACCTGCTCTTATTAAAGAAAAAGGTGCTGATGCATTTGAATTTAATCAGGAAGTATTAGAAGGAAAGCATAAAGGATTATGGACACATACTAATGTTCGTAAAACAAAAGTAGATATGTTTCCTCAACCTGAATTAATGGATATGCTCATATCACTGTAAAAAAATCTTGTTTATGAAAAAGAAGATAATTGCATTATCATTAAGTTTAATATTATTATCTGGGTGTGGATCTACTAAACCTGCATCCGATAGTTGCTGTGAAGCTAAAACTGAAACAGTTAGTAGTGAAAATGATCCTATAATGAAACTATTACTTTCAGGATTAATCATACTTTCTGTAAACTTTTTATTTACAAAATAATGGAAAAGTATATATACAGAGGAAAGCTTGAACGGGTTATTGATGGTGATACGGTGGATGCTCTTATAGATGTCGGTTTTGATATTTGGATTAAAAAGAGAATTAGATTTTCTGGTTTGGATGCATGGGAAAGCCGTACGCGTAACTTAGATGAAAAGAAAAAAGGTTTAGCTGCAAAGGAAAGAGTAAAAGATTTATTAACCAATGTAAGTTCAAAACCAGGGTTCTTTAGAATTAAATCTCATGGTGTTGGTAAATACGGAAGAGTATTAGGCCAGCTATTTATTATGGATAAAGATGGTAAACAATGGGACATTAATGAAACTCTATTAACTGAAGGTCATGCTTATGTTTATGACGGTGGAAAGAAAAAGAAATTTTCCTGACACTTTGACATAGACAAACATAGAAAGATGACAATATTTCCGAAAAACCGTGCTATTTCACTTGTGGCACGGTTTTTTCAGTATAATAATTAAATAAGGAACTAATCCTTGTTATAACTAAAAACTATTTAAAACTATGTTTACATTTAAATCAAATTTTGATGAGATCCTAAAGGACCATCCGTTTTGGGGAGAATTAGATAAAATCAAAAATCCCTTTAAAGAATACCACTTCGATAAAGAAGATGGTAAATACATTTTAGAAATGCCAGTTCCTGGTTTTGATAAAGAAGATATTAAAATTAAACTTATTAAGAATGACCTAAGTGTTGTAATTGAAAGTGAAGATAACATGTGGACTCCACCTTTAAGTAAAAGGTTTGGTCTACCTGATGATTTTGATAGAAAGAAAATTAAAGCAAAAGTAGAAAAAGGTATTTTATATGTTACTATACCAACCAAGAAAGATTTAGAAAATGATATTGAAATATTATGAAACTAAATTAATTTAAGGTATATAATAATAAACAAATTTATAAATTATGTCAAAAGAAACTACACAAAACCAAGAAGCTAACCCTGCAGAGTTAACTCATGGGCAAGCTGTTAATGTTCTTATTCAAGCTGCGCGAATTGCACAGACAAAAGGTGCATTTACATTAGAAGATGCCGAGATGGTATCTAAAGCAATTAGAGTATTTGTACCACCGATGCAAGAAGGTGAAAATACAGATGCTGTAATGAATGAGGAAAGTGAAGATACTACAGAAGCAACTGAACCAGTTGTCATGAAAGTAAAGTAAATCTTACTTCTTATTATTTTTAGAAAAGGGAGGAGAGATCCTCCCTTTTTTAGTATGAATAAATAAAAAAACAAAACATAGGATGTCTAGACGCAGAATACCAAAGGTGTTTATTAAGCCTAAAAATAGTAGAGATTCAATTGCATCTACTACTGTTAATAAAATAAATAGGCAAGCATCTGCGGTTAACCCAGACAAGAATACTCAAAATGTACATGGAGAATTTTTTAGTGAAAGTTCACATATGATGAAGGGTATTGTTTTTGTTGCTTATTATACATTCAATACACCGTATGAAGCCGAAGCTGCAAAACTTAAAGCATCTTTAAAGAAACTAAATTTATTACATGATATTGTACCTATAGCAAGCGTAGGTAATTGGCAAGATAATACTAGATTTAAGGCAAAATTTTTACAGCAGATGTTAGTAAAGCATAAAGATAAAAATTTAGTATACATTGATGTTGATGCTATTGTTCATTCTATACCTATTCATTTTAAAGATTATTCATGCGATATTGGTTTACGATACCAAGACTTTAGGTGGAGAAAAAACGAATGTTTAAGTGGTACTATATTTTTAGCTAATAATGATAGAGTTATGAAATTATGCGAAACCTGGGAAAAGATTAATGTAAAGGAAAGGTCTAATAGAAATAATTTAGAACAATGGAATTTAGGTAGTGCAATTACATCTATGAAATCTGAATTGAATCTTAATGTAAAAAACCTCCCACCTGAATATACATTTATATTTGATAGTATGAAAGCTATGTATCCTAGTATAAAACCGGTCATTGAACATTTTCAAGCAAGCAGACAAAACAGAGGAAATGCGTAATGAATGAATTAGTAGTTGTAATAGTAAATAGAAATTGTTTGAGATATACAAAATCTCTTATGAAAGATTTGAGTCTTCAGAGTAATAGAAACTTTGATTTGGTGTTAATTGATAATGCATCAACTGAACCAGGCACAGATGAATTTATTCAGAGTTTATTACAAAAGACTCCTCATACTATAATTAAAAATCCTGATAATGAATCTCTTAATAAAATATGGAATAGGTACGCTAGTGATCATAGGTATAAATATGCATCCTTTTTAAATAATGATATAGAAATTCCTACTAATTTTATTGATGATACCTTATCTATATTTAAGAGAGAAGGTAATGTATCTTGCGTTATACATGCAACTAATCATAGTGAATACCAAACCGTAAAATCTAAGTTGGATTATAAAGTATTACCTACATCTCTTCATGTAAGACAAGGCTGGGATTTAACTATTAAGACTAAAACATGGGAGCCTATTCCTGAAACTTTGAAATTTTATTGTGGAGATGATTTTATTTATGAAATGATGAGAAGAAAAAATTTATATGTAGCAGTTGCCTTAAGCTCACCGGTAATACATTATCAAGGAATGACCAGAAAAAACAGCTCACCTGAAGTTGATAATAAAATTAGACATCAGGCATTAGCTGATATTGCAGAATATAAGAGATTAGGATATCCTCATATATGGACTCAGTTATCACCATATTCAATTATGCACCCAACATATAAAACATTTAATTACGAAAATGGCTAGAAGAAAAATAAGAAAGGTGATAATATCGCCAAAAAATCAATCTACTGTAAAAAGACCTAATCGAAGAATCCGGCCGGAGGTTCCTACTAATACAGCCAATGTAAAGAAACCACCGGTTGCAAAGGCGGGTAATCCTGAGATAAGAAAAACTCAGATAATGCATGAAATGTTTTTAAATAACATTAAATACACTGAAAAGATTAAAGGTGATATTGTAATTTTAGGATCTGCATTACATAGCCTTCCACATTTTAAATGTAACTTTAGAAAAACTATATATGCCAGTAATATTGATCAAGTAACATCTGATAAAATATCATTTGTGTATATTGATGTTAATGCTAATGATAAAGAAGCTCATTTAAAAATAAAAAATAAACTAAAACCTTTAATGTCTTGGGGTTCTATTTTCTTTTTTAGAAAACATGAAGGGTATCAGGCAAAAATTAAATCACAACCTGGTAAAGTATCATTAACAAAAGCCGCTAAGGTATGGGATGATTTTGTCAATGATAATTACCTGTACACATATGGTTCTAAACAAAGACCATTAGTTCCGACATGGAATAATATATATGAGGATTATTTTGCTATTAAGTATTATCCTAATCCACCTGCTATTAAAAAATCTAATAGAAATTTAAAAATAGCAACAGTGTTCAGATCAGGTGGTACATACACACAGGCACATGTTGACAACATATATAATTCATGTAAAAAATATATCAATGCAGATTTTGAATTTTATTGCTTAACTGATATGCCTAATGAATTTGCAAACAAAAATATAAACAAGGTAACACTGCAACATAATTGGCCAATATATTGGTCTAAGATGGAATTATTTAAACCTGGTGTGTTTCCTGTTGATAGTAATATATTCTATATAGATTTAGATACTTTAATAACAAATGACATTACTGATATAGCAACCTATGACACTAACTTTCTTGGGATGAGAGATTTTAATACTCTTAATCTTTTGTCTAGCGGTTTACTAAAATATAGGTATAATACTAGTCATTATATTTACAATACTTTTGCATTAGACCCGGTTAGATGGATGAAATGTAGAGGCGGGGATCAAGAAGCAATACATCTTATCCTTAAAGAAACTCCTGAATATATGCAAGATATATTTCCTAGAAGAATGGGAGAATTTATAAATCATTGTTATAAACCAGAAACACCACATACCCCGGTTAAAATAGACGATCATATTAACATTGTGTGTTTTCATGGGAGACCTAAAATGGAAAACTTAATGAACAATCCAATAATTACAAAGTGGTGGAGAGGATGATAAAAAGAAACTTCAGCCCAAACGCGAGAATACACTCAACAGTATTATTAGAAGGAAACGGTGAAGTGATAGCTCATCAGAATTCTCAAATAAGAGCATACTCTGTTATTGAAATGGATAAGGGTAGTTTAACAGTAGGTCATAATAGTGTATTAGGTTATCATACATTTATTCAATGTACAGGTAAAATTATAATTGGTAAAGCTAGTTTATTAGGTCCTCATTGCTGTTTTGTTGCATCGTCTCATGCAGTTAATGAAAAACCTTTAATTAGTCAACCAATGATTAGAGGAGAAATTAATATTGGGAACAATGTTTGGATTGGTGCAAACTGTACAATTAATATGGGAGTTAGAATTGGTGATAATGCTATCATCGGAGCTAATAGTTTCGTAAATAAAGATGTGCCAGCTAATACTGTTTATGCAGGTACTCCTGCCAAATACATAAAAGCAAGATGAGAATATTATTTCATGTAGGTGTAGGTAATCTTGATAGACCTCATAGGTGGGGATTTGTAAATACTAATTTTTCTAATTTAGCAAGAACCTTTGAAAAGTTAGGACATGAATGTTTAGTATACGCTCACCCATCTGCAAAAACAAATCAACCATTTCATAAAACAATATACTCATCAACAGTAAATTCTATAAGCTTTAAACCTGATTGGGTATTTACATGGAATGGTGTAAGTGAAGGTGATCAAGAAATAATTAAAATGTTTGGTGAAGATAAAATGATATTTGGTGAACTAGGATTCTTTGATCATTACAGTACTTTATATTTTGACTTTAAAGGAGTAAATGGAAAATCGGAAAACTTAACACAAGAGTTATCAAACTTCTCCCCTGGCATATATCAACAAATATTAAAAAAGTATCATAAGCTAAGAACTTTTACTGAACCTTTTATTTTTGTACCTTTACAAGATGAAGGGGATACTCAAATAACTAAATATTCACCTTTTACAAAAATGCAACAATTAATAGATTATGTTTGCGAAATGTATAAGGATTCAGATATTAAAATATTATATAAGAAGCATCCTAAAGTAGATTGCAAAATTATACCAGGAAGAAATTGTATTGAAGTTAAAGATAACATCCATCACTTTTTACCTTACGCAGATAAAGTTATAGGTATAAATTCAACTGCATTATTAGAGGCTTTAATTTATCATGATAGGGTCATAACGATTGGTAAAGGTATATCCTCGAGAAAATTAGTAGGTGATGAACATAAACAATATATTACTCACTTAGCCCAAAAGCAATTTCCGTGGTCAGAAATGGGTAATTTGGATAAGATAAAGGATTCTTACTTTTACAGAAAAATGATAGCGGTATGAAGAGTGAAACAATAAAACTTAATACAAAAGTAATTAACTTAGACATTATAGTACCTTTTAATGATGTGACTATATTAAAAGAAAATAGTTCTAAGTTAGGATATAATCAGAAAACGTATAACGGAGAGGATTTGAGTGTTGTTGATCAAATGACTCTTATGGCTGAAACACTTAAGCAATCATATAAAGATAAAATTAACTATAAGCTATATGCATCTCATTCTTCTAGCATTTCTAAAAAGTCTAAAGAAAGATTAATAAAATCAGGTTATACTATTTTAGAAGGCAAAGAACATTATATACCAGGTCGTACTAGTAATAAAATATATGCTTATAACAATGTTACTGATGGTGATTATTCATTGATAGTAGATTCTGATTTGCTATTTATAAAATATGATGATGTTTTTACCGGTAAAACTTTAGCTGCACAGCTTAGGAAGAATATGCCATTATGGGAAGGTGATGTACCTCCTATTTTTGGAGATAAGTCAGATATAGTTTGGAAAGATTTATATGCTAAGGCTAATATACCTTTACCGGAAATGGAAGATGATTATGATTTTGCCGGATCTTGTCATTATAATAATGGGGCTATACTTATTAAGAATTCTTATAAAGAATCATTTAAGAAAATAATTTTAGAATGTAGAGATATTATAATGGAAGAGTTTGATGAACTTAATAAGTTTCCTAAATTTAGACACTTTCTTGCAGAGATAACAATGAGCTTAGCTTTAATTAAATCTGGCAAATGTGAAACATTACCATCTGATTTTAATGTATTAACATCTGAATGGTCAACTGGTTATGATTGGAATGTAATACATTATGGCGCTATATCTAATCTTAATAAATTTACAATATCGTCTGCTGTAAAGAATGCAATTAAACATTGGGATTTTAATAAAAAATAAAACAAAATGGCAAGTCATATATTAAATACGAGACAACAGCAAAACACACCACAATTTAAAGTTGGTAAACATTCTTACGGTAATATATTTGTTGAAGGATCTCATCTTTTAACAGAGATGACTGTTGGTAATTTTTGTGCTATAGGTTCAAAGGTTGAGGCAATGATTGCCGGTTGGAGTCATAATGCTGATTGGGTTACTACTTATCCTTTCGAAGCATTTCAAAACAAATGGAGTAATGCAAGTAAGATAAGACCTTATCCTAGAACACCAAGAAATATTAATATAGGTAATGATGTTTGGATTGGTCAAGGAGTTCTTATAATGAGCGGTGTAACAATTGGAGACGGCGCATGTATAGGTGCTAATACCGTTGTAAGTAAAGACATACCTCCTTACACAATTGCAGTCGGAGCTCCTATGAAATTTGTAAGAAAGAGATTTAGTGATGAGGATATAAAATTTTTATTAGACCTTAAGTGGTGGAATTGGCCAGATGAAAAAATTAACCAATACCTTACTATAATAAGTTCAGGAAATATTAACGATATGAAAAAAATACCAAAATAAAATGATAGAAAATATTAAAAAGATTTTAGAAAAAGAAATTGAAGCTATAGGAAACATTCCTTTGGGCAATCAATATGAAAAGGCTGTTAATATAATTAAAAATAAAGTTCACGGCTTCGGTGGTAAGGTAGTAATATCCGGTATGGGTAAGGCTGGTCAAATAGGATTAAACATTTCAACTACCTTTAGTTCAACAGGCACACCGTCAGTTTATTTGCATCCTAGCGAGGCACAGCACGGAGACTTAGGAATATTACAAAACAACGATGTATTAATTTTATTATCTAATTCAGGTAAGACTAGAGAAATTTTAGAATTAATTCAGTTATCTCGAAACCTTTATAAAAATATACCTATAATTAGTATAACCGGTAAAAAGGATAGTGAACTTGCTAATGAATCTAATGTATGTTTACATATAGGTGATGCCGAAGAAATATGCCCTTTAGGATTAACACCAACAATATCAACAACTCTCATGACGGTTATGGGTGATATCTTAGTAGTAGAAACAATGAAGAAAATTAAATTTTCAAAGAAAGAATATTCAAAACGACACCATAGTGGATATCTTGGCCAAAAGAGCAAAGAAGAATCAAAATATCCACCAGGTAGTTTATTAAATGAACTGCCACCGTCAGATTACCAATTAGATAATTAATGAAAAAAGTAATTGCAATAATTCCTGCTAGGTGGGCATCTACAAGACTGCCAGGTAAACCTCTTGCTGATATAAATGGCAAACCAATGATACAGTGGGTTTATGAAGCTGTTGAAAGATCTATAGTTGATAAAGTCGTGGTTGCTACTGATAATGTTGCAATAAAGGCAGCTGTTAAATTATTTGGTGGTGAGGCTATATTGACAAGTGTAAAACACCAAACAGGAACAGATAGAGTATTAGAGGCTTATCAACATTATAAAGATGAATATGAATATGTTATTAATGTACAAGGTGATGAGCCTATTATAAACGATAAAGATATAAATGATTTAATTTATACTCTTAAAAAAGATCCACTTTCAATAGCCACTCTTATAGGTACAATAACAGAATCCCAATGTAAAGATAGAAATACAGTTAAAGCAATATTAGATAATCAAAGAATAGTAATGTTTACCAGGAGTCCTTTATTTGAAAATTCCTTATTTATAAAAAGACATATTGGAATTTACGGTTTTAGTAAAAAGATGACTGAAAGAATTGATAAAAACATTATGATAGAAACTTCCAATGAAATCGTTGAAAACTTAGAGCAGATAAGATGGGGTGATAATGGAATTAAGTTTAATTATGCCAGAGCTGCTGGTTTATATAAAGGTATAGATACACAAAAAGATTTGGATTATGTCCGTACATTCTTAAACTAATTATAAAAAGTCTATATAATAATAAATCACTATTATGGAAAACCAAGGTAAATCTGATAATCAAATGAAATCTTCATACATAGGAGCCTTCGTTGGTTTTATTGGAATGATTGTAATGTTAACATATTTACTTCTCAGTTAATGAAAAAGGAACAAATAAATACTGCAAATTTAGATCTAAGTAGTACATCTGCTATAGTATGTGATAACTGCGGCAATCATACGTTTAAACCTATTTTCTTTTTAAGAAAATTAAGTAGGTTTTTAACAGGCGAAGATGCTGATAGAATATTACCTATAGATAGCCTATGCTGCGTAGAATGTAATCATGTAAATACCGAGTTTGCACCACCAATAGTAAAACAAGAAAATAACAATAAAAAAGAAGATGAGTAAAGACACTGAAACTAAAGTAGTTGAAATGACTACAGAAGAAACTCCAAAAACTGTAGAGCAGTTAAAAGCAAGAGAAGCTGAATTAGATCAAATTAATGAAGATCTGATTAAGGAAATGCAATTAAGAGAATATGAAATTGATTTTAAAACTAAAAAGGTTTTTGATCGATTGCTTAAATTCTTAGAAAAAGATGCTCCCTGGGGTCATACTACTGCTACCGGGTTAATTATGTTATACCATAATTTAAGAGAAGCAAAAGAATTAGTAAAGGATAAAGAATTTAATGGTTTAATCCCTGTAAGATCTACTAGTGTTACAATTCTTTGGCAAATGGTTACTAAAATGACAGGTAATGGTTTTTATGAAGCTAAAACATTTGTTGAGTTAATGGCAAATGTAGGCGAATCATTATCAGCAGCTGTACAAAAGGTACAAGATGATAATCATGCTCTTAGAGAAAATCATTCTACATTAGCAAAAGTACAACAAGAATTGGCTGAGTTGGAAACACAAGCAGCTGTTGAAGGTCCTTCTGCTAAATAATGGGGTTTCATAAACGACATATTAATAATCAACAGGTTATAGATTTATATAAATCTGGTGGTATAGAAAATGTTAAAAGATGGTATACTGGTAAGGTCGATGCTCTGATATTAGAAACCGGCCTTGCCAGTAAAATCCAATCTGTACTAGAAGATTCTGACTGGCAAACTTTTGGTACCGTTAAAATGGATAATTACCTAATTGACTTAATTCAGAAGGAAATGGGTATAGAAGAACCTCGCACTTAATAATTTACCTTTTCCTAATGAATAAATAAAAAAATACAAATTTTTATGAAATTCGTTAGAGACTTCAAACAATTTATTACAGAAAAGAAAAAAGAGAACTTTGAAGATAAAATCAAAGGCCACGGATACTTCAAAGATTTATCCACATCAACTTCAAGAAATAAGGTAAACCAAATGAAAGATCAAGCTTCTAAGGCTGATGATGATCCTTCTGCTTACAAAGAATTACCTGGTGATACTAAAGGTAAAAAATCCTTAAAGAAATCTAAACATACAAAAGCATTTGATGACTTATATGCTGAGGGGTTAGAAGAAATGATAATCAACGAAGGCGTAATGTCTGAGTTACATATAATGATGGAAGAAGCAAAAAACTTTGCTGACTTCAAGAAAAGATTTTATAAAGAATTCAGTGATAAAGTTAAACCTAATAAAGATTTAGACAATTGGCTAAAAGATCTTTATACTGATGGCTTAGGTGAATCATTAGATGAAAAGGCAAGCGGTGATCGTGGTCCTATTGGTGGCAAAGGAATAGAAACCGGTCTTAAAAAGAAATCAGAGCAAACAGGTGTATCTTTACCTTTATTAAGATTAGTAATGAGAAGAGGTATGGCTGCATGGAAAAGTGGACACAGACCTGGCGCTGGCCAAGAACAGTGGGGTTATGCTAGAGTTAATTCATTTTTAACTAAAGCACCTGGTACTTGGGGAAGACCGTTAGACGATCCTAAAAAGAATGGCCCTAAAGGTTCTTATGGAGCTGATGCTGATATTGCTAAAGAAGTAATAAAGAAAGGTGAAGATAAGAAATTAAAAACAACAGGGTTACCTAAATAATATGAAATTCGTAAAAGGCTTTAAAGATTTTGATAAAGTATCAGAAGAACTTAAATATCATATAGATAATGGTTTAGGTTTAGAAGATACAGTTTTCCGTTTAGGTTCAGATGCTCATGCTAAACTTTTTGAAGAAGCAGAACAGTATTGGGATAAAGGAAATATAGTATTAAATGGTAAAGGTGGATGGATGGCAAAAAACCTTGAAGTAGGAAAGAAGGCTATCTATAAAGACCGTAAATCTGGTAGAACTATAAAAGTTAAATTAGATTCTCCTAAGAGAGGCGGAAATAGAAAATTTATTGTATATCGTAATACTGGTAGAACCGATAAAGAAACTGGTGAAATTGTAGCAAAGAAGATTGAATGGGGAGATCCAGGATTATCTGTAAAGAATGATGATCCAGGAAGAGCTAAATCTTTTTGGGCAAGGCATGGATGTGATAAGAAAGAAAAAATGAATCCAAATAAAGCAGGATTCTGGGCATGTTATGGCCCTTCATTGTTTGGTAAGCAACTTGGTTTAAAAAGTACTAACCCTTGGTAAATAAATAAAACAATAAAAATAAACAAAGATATGAAATTTATTCCAAATTATGGAGATTTTAAGAATTCTCTAAATGAGGCTGCATTTAATTTTAATGATAGTTTAGATGAAACTAAATTAGGACAAGCCGCAAATATAATTTGCTCCTTTTTAAATAAGAAAACTAAATTAGATTTTAAAGTCTTTCCCTTTGGTGTTAAATCAAACGGAGTTGAAGGCGTTATGCTGTATAGTGATAAAGGTACCGCTGCTGTTAGGGTAGGTGGTAAAGGAATGAATAGAGGTCCAGGTATTATTGGTGATCTTGCTTTCTTTTCTGATGCAGGTAGTAGAAAAGCTGATTTTGTTATGAGTAGTGATAATTTCCCTATTACTGCTTTAGTTAGTGAATTTGCAAAATTAATCAGTGAACCTTCATATGCTAAAGAAGTAGAGACATTACAAGAATCTGTTAATGAAGGTACTCGTGGTGTATTATCAGCACAAG
>JAAHTH010001460.1_pt1 | contig 20452 bp, 20 predicted proteins | sample 6116091 | NCBI WGS metagenome assembly JAAHTH01 (sample SAMN13939990, study PRJNA603662) | sponge metagenome | isolation source: marine sponge | host: Mycale hentscheli | place: New Zealand | collected 2006 | reverse complement strand
ATTTAACATTAGATACTGTTGGAGCAAGCTTTGAATTAATATACTCAGACGCAACCAATGGTTGGGTAATAATAGGACAATAATATGGGAAATTTATCAGATTTTTTTGCAAGCGGTGGCGGAAGCAACATACTTGAATATATAGAGTTCCAAGCAGATGGTAGAGTAGTAACAACCTTAAATAATGGTGATGTAACTACCGGCAACCCTACTGCTGTCTTAGCCGCTACAACTAGCTATGCGCAATTACCGGGATCAAATTTTTCGTATATTCCCCCAGCGGATACCAAATATGTTAGCTACACATGTAAAACAAATATATACTACACTGACACAGCTAACATAGGGCATTTTTGCATGGGATTAGATGGCACATTAGTTACTTCAACAAAAAACGGTTGGTATTCAAACTATCATTATCAAGATCAATGGCAAGTTGGCGGAACGATACAAATAGACAGTAGCTTTACAGACGATTTAGGAGCGGGGAAGTTATCATCATGGACTACGGCTAAAGTGTTAGACACAAGATTTAGAGAATACAGCGCTAGTTATGAGTTTGTTGCAAACGATAGATATTATCAAGATGGTGGAGGAACTAGTGGAGAAACTCGGGTTTATAAACCAATTATAAAAATAGTAGCTTATAAATAATGGCAAATACATATACATATAGCGTTGCGTCTTTAAAAAAGACAGATGAAGTTTACCCGAGTGTAGTAAAAAGCGCTATAATAAACGTTGTTGCTTCAGATGGAACAAATCAAGCGAACGATCAAACAGAGGTTATATTTGGAGATGTTAGTGGGGCATTAATAGAGTTTGTAGAGTATACAGATTTAACAGAACAAACTGTTATAGGTTGGGCTGCTAACGATCCTGTATTATTAATGATACCAAAGAAATTAGATAAAAAATTAATTAAGCTATCACAGGACTCAGTTGATTCTAATTTTCCCTGGTCATGATGGGTGTTACTCAACTTTTAAACTCGGGCCTTACTGCTCCAGAAACATTAGGATTAACCTCTGCAACTGCTTTTACGTCTCATGATCAAGTTGCTGCTAGTGGGCAGGCAAATGGTTTTTATTATTTTAATGATGGGACTCGTACCCGTGAATATTATTTTGATGTTGATGGTTCTGAATCAAACTCAGAAGGCGGTTGGGCAAGATGGGATCCAAGTTGGGCCACTTACTACTACGGAAGAGAATGCACAATTGCCACTGTTTCAAGTGATGGTCTAATTGATTCAAAAGCAGGTGGCAGCAATTGGACCTCTAGTCAACATAGTGGTTGTGGTATTTGGTCAAATGAGCTTTTTAAATGTCAGTATATTACGTTTTCTGATATTAATATGGATGGAACTTCTTATGCTTCTTACCCCCCTTATGTAAGATTATGTAACGCGGCTAGCGCTAATTTTCCAACAGCAAACGGAACAGCTGTTAGCGGGTGGGAATATTATTATCCAGGTAGACAACCTCTAGGAAGTTATACCATGGAACTTCTTGTAATAAAAAGAAGCCCCTATGGTTCAGATGATCCCCATCCTAATACAGTAACAAATCACAATTATTCTGTTGCTAATGCTGGATTCCCTTTTGTTTCTGGTTACAAATATAATTTAGGAACAAAAGCAGATAGAAAGCTTTGGACCGGCGGTTCGGATTACTCAGGTACATACGCTGACGGCTACCAACCTCCAAAAAGAGGTAGATATAAAGTATGGTTTAAATTTTAAAATATGGCAACAACAAAAATAACTTCAAGTGTAATATCGGATGAGTTCCAGACGGCCCATTCTTTAACACCAGGAGCTACTGTAGATTTAGATTTTAATTCTGCGCAGGTATTTACTTTGGTACCAAATCAAAACACTACTTTTACTTTTAGTGATTTTTCTATTGGAATGGTAAAGATATTAAGAATAAATGGCACAGGTGCGTCTAAGACATTAACATTCCCAACTGAAGCTATTTTATTAGGCGGTGCATACGATGACACTTCTAATGTTAAAAACTTTATACAAATAGTATGTACCAACGACACCGGAAACGGTGAATTTTTCTACACTATATCAAAACCTAGTTAATTATGGCACAAACTAAATATAGGGGCGGACAATTAGGTGATGAATTTACTACTGCGTCAGCTTTAACACAATCTTCTGGTACTGTAAACATAAACTGGTCATTAAACCAGATATTTAATTTTACAGCAACTGAAAATATTACGCTTAACATGCAGAACGTTATTCCTGGAATTACAAAAGTAATAGTAATAACAGGAGAAGGGCAAAGCAATACGCTGGCGTTTAATGTTGGCGGTAGTGCGGGTACCTTTAACAAACTAAGCGGAGATTATGATGACACAGCCGCGGCTAAAAACTTTATACAAGTTACATGCGTAAGCGCTACTGAATTTTGGTATTCAATATCACAAATAGCTACATAATATGTTTGGACAATTACATCAAATACCACCACCTATTGGTGATCTTATTAGTTACCTAGTTATTGCTGGAGGCGGAGGCGCTAGTTATGGAGGTGGAGCTGGTGCTGGTGGCTATAAAAATTCATATAATAACGAAAGCTCTGGAGGAAATTCTGCTACATTAAATCCGCTAGAGCCTTCATTTCCGATAACCTATTCAATTACTATAGGTAGCGGTGGTGCGGGTGTTCTTAGAGGTGCTAGTGCTCCAGGAAAAGGAAGTAACACTACGTTTGGTAATATAATATCAGACGGTGGCGGTGCTGGGCCTAGGTCAGCTACTGACTCAAGTTTAGCCAGTGGTGGGTCTGGTGGTGGAGAAGGTTTTACAGACTCCAGTACTGACCCAGCCGGATCATATAAAGGATCAGGCGTAGCTGGACAAGGATCACGAGGTGGAACTTCTTGGGATTACACGCAAGCTGGTGCTGGAGTGGGCCGTTGGGCAATGGCTGGCGGTGGAGGTGCTGGTGGACAAGGAGTTGACGTACCCCAAGTTGGTGGAGGTTCATATAATGGATCCGCTGGTGGCCCTGGGTTATCATCTCAAATTACAGGAACTGCAATCGCACGAAGCGGTGGTGGCGGCGGAACTGGTTGGGGCGGTGCGCAAGAAGCGAGCGGAGGCACTGGCGGAGGCGGTAACGGTACCCGAGGAATAGCTGCAGGAAGTGGAACAGCTAATACTGGTGGTGGCGGTGGTGCTTCAGGTACTTCAGGCCAAGCAACATCTGGTACAAACCAAGGAGGTTCAGGAGGATCAGGAGTTGTTATTTTAAGATACCATTCTGGATTAAGTGCAACTTATACTAATGGATTAACTGTTTCTTCTTCTACATACGGAAATGATGTAATTGACCAAATAACAGCAGGAACAGGATCAGTTACATTTACTAGCAGCGGAGGCGGTGCTACTAATGCGGTATTAAATAACTCTTGGAGAGCTTGGGATTCAAATTCATTTACTAACGGTGGTACTTCGTGTACTGATGTAACAAATGGTTTAGTCTTAGGACCCTACTCTAGTGGAAGTCCTGGGGCTTTTTTCTATGGTTCTTACAACAACGTAAGCGGAAATAAATATTGGGTTTTAAACGGTGGTGGATCTCACGGTAGAAGAGCTGGTTTTACTAGGCCTACAGAGTTTAGTATATCATATTGGGGTAACAAACCAAATAACCCAGGGTTTAATTCTGAACGCGGAATATGGGCTTTTAATGCTTTTGGTACAAACCACATAAGATTAGTTCGTAGAAATAATTCTAACACACAATCTCTTAGAATATATTCAGGAAATTCTGCTATAGCTACCTTTGCCGATGGCATGAGTCTTAGCACATGGTATAATATAACAACAACATTTAGCACAGATACAGTAAAAACTTACATAGGTGCTGAAGGAAGTTCAACAACAACCTTAGTAAATGAAACTACATTATCTAGCGGTACTTTTCCAACAGGAGTAACAAACAATGGAGCTTCTGGTTTTTGGATAGGTACTACCCCTGGTTACACAGACTGGTTAACAGATAGCTGGTCTAGTCTTAGTATATATGATGGGGTTATGCCTAAATCACAAATAGACACGGTAGTTTCTGACGGATACCAACAATAATATGGGACATTACGCGCTGTTAGACGAAAATAGCATAGTTACTGAAGTTATAGTAGGTAAAGATGAAACAGATCTTTCATATGATTGGGAAGAAATATATGGGGCTTTAAAAAAGCAAACTTGTAAAAGAACATCTTACAACACGATTGCAGGCACACATAAAAATGGAGGCACACCTTTTAGAGGCAATTATGCAGGAATTGGAATGAAATATGACCAAGACTTGGATGCATTTATTAATGTACAGCCATATCCATCGTGGACGCTAATTGATTATATTTGGCACCCACCAATACCATTACCAGATGATGCAAACCCAACGAATATATATTCATGGGACGAAGATAATCAACAATGGATTCAAACTTAATATGTCTAAAAAAAAATTTAAAGACACTAAAGTTGGGAAATTTTTATTAAATAAAATCCCAAACGTAGTTGGAGCAATTGCGGGTGATACGCCTGTTGGCTCAGTAATAGAAGCAATAATCGGTGGCAGTGACATGGCACCAGAAGACAAAGAAGTCGCATTAGAAAAATTAAAACTTGAACGTGCCGAAATTGATGGCACGACAAGAAGATGGGTAGCAGACGCTAGGTCAGGAAACTGGCTTGCTGCTAATGTACGACCACTAACATTAATATTCTTAGTAATAGCATATGTTGCTGGTTGGTATATGGGCTACCCATTAGACGATATAACGGGGCTATTAACAATAGTCATCGGGGGCTATTTCGGATCACGAGGTGTCGAGAAAGTGTTCGGAAATAACAAACATAAATGATAAATACAGATTTGAAAATTTACGGATTAAATTTTACAGCATTATTTGCTAGCAGTCCAATGATAACAGGAATAAACCCTATGTTGCAAACGATTGTTTTAGTATTAACAATCGCATACACAGGAATTAATATTTACTTCAAATTAAAAAACAAATAATATGAAATTAAAATACTTTACTGACGAAGAAGACTTTAAAGGGAATATGGATAAAATGGATCCTAAGCTTTTAGGTATGCTTGATGCTCTTAGAAAAGAGTATGGCTTTCCTATAGTTATAAATTCATCATATAGATCACCAGAACACCCTATTGAAGCTGCTAAAAAAACTCCAGGTGAGCACGCATATGGTGCTGCTGTGGATATTAAATGTGTTGGTGGAGAAGCTACGTACTTATTAGTTGCTGCTGCAATTAAATGTGGTTTTAAAAGAATAGGAATATCAAGAAAGAGTAATTTTGTACACGTAGGTATTGGATACCCTGGCGCACCCAGTACTACTATTTGGACATACTAAAATAAATTAAATGAAATTAATTAGAAAAATATCAATTGGCCAAGATTACAAGAATGAAGCAATGCATTATTCTGTTGGTCAAGAAGTTTACGGCGGACATACTATTTGCGATATACTTGCAGAAGAAAATGGTTCGTATAAAATATACATTACTAAGAATAAAGAAGTTTTGCCTTGGAAGCATTTTAATGGCAACATGGCGGTATCAGTTGAATACAATTTAGATTATTAATGAAGTCTATATACAATTATATTATATTTTCTCAAAACAGATACAATAACTCAACAGACGTAGAAGGTAAAGAGCTTATTTTAAACACTGAAATAACAGAAAGAGATTATCAGTTTGTAAATAGAATAGGAACTATTGTATCAACACCATTGTTAGAAGACAATCCCATTAAAGAAGGCGTTGAGGTTATATTACATCACAATGTGTTTAGGCGATGGATAGATATACGAGGCGTAGAAAAAGATTCATCTAGCCTTATTAAAGAAAACCATTACATGGTTTCTCCAGATCAAATATATGCTTATAAAGAAAATGGAAAATGGAAATGTCCTGACCAATATTGCTTTGTAAAGCCTATAGATGATGAATCAAAATGGAGCACCGAGAAGGAACAAAAATTACTTGGTGAGCTTGTGTATAGCAACGAGTATTTAGAATCATTAGGACTAGCCACAGGAGACGTGGTGGGCTTTACACCGGATTCAGAATATGAGTTTAATATTGATGACACAAAACTATATAGAATTTTATCAAATCACATAACATTACAATATGAATCGCACTGAAAGAATAATTGATGCCTCAGAAAAAGCACTAGTAGAGCTAGAAAAAGTAATAAGACAAAGAATTGACTTAGAAGACTTAGACCCAGAAAAAGCTAAAATTGCTGCGCAAGCTAAATGGGTTGCAATAGAGGATTCATTAAAAATAATACAGAAAATAGAAGAGCTTAATACTAACGATAAAAAAGACGCTGCAAAGTTCCTTGGCGTTGAAGATAGATTAAAATAATGTATACACAAACTTTATACAATGTTATTTCAGATCATCTTGACGATAAAAAATTAAAAAGAAACAACAAGCTTAAAAAATATAAATACGGTTATGACAAAGATTTAGATTGCGTCATAATAAGTAAAGATGGAACTCTAGGCGAAATATACGAAATACAAGGTCTTAAGGTAGGATTACCTCAAATCCCAGAAAGTGTTGACGGTGAAAAACTTAAAAAAGAAAATCAAGTATTCACAAGAAGGGAAAGACCAGAATCGTTAAATAAAATAAAAACTCTATATGACTTTAAACAATATCCTGACGATATTAAAGAAAAGTATTATGACTATATCAACGGGGAGTTTACTCGGCGTGATAATGGTTACTGGTTCATGTGCAACGACACCCCGTGTTATATTACAGGGTCACACTATGTCTACCTTAATTGGACAAAGATCGATGTGGGCGCACCCGACTTTAGACAGGCGAATAGAATCTTCTATTACTTTTGGGAGGCGTGCAAGGCTGATTCAAGATGTTATGGAATGTGCTACCTTAAGAACAGACGGTCTGGTTTTTCCTTCATGGCAAGCTCAGAGACTGTTAACCAAGCTACAATCTCACGAGACGCTAGATTCGGAATTTTATCTAAGTCTGGATCTGATGCTAAAAAGATGTTCACAGACAAGGTGGTTCCAATTTCGGCAAACTACCCGTTCTTCTTCAAACCGGTCCAGGACGGTATGGAAAGACCCAAAACGGAATTATCCTACAAGGTTCCGTCACGAAGACTTACGAGAAAGTCCATACGAGCAACCGCGTCGGAGGACGACCAACAACAGGGATTGGACACGACCATCGACTGGAAGAATACAGGAGACAACTCATATGATGGGGAGAAACTCAAACTACTCGTCCACGATGAATCGGGTAAATGGGAGAGGCCGGATAACATCCTCAACAACTGGAGGGTCACAAAAACGTGTCTTAGACTTGGAGCAAGAGTAGTAGGTAAATGTATGATGGGTTCAACTTCTAATGCTTTAGCAAAGGGAGGGGATAACTTTAAAAAATTATATTATGACTCCAACGTTACTAAACGAAATAAAAATGGACAGACTGCAAGTGGACTATATTCTTTGTTCATACCTATGGAATGGGGGTACGAAGGATTTATTGATAAGTATGGATACCCTGTATTCGACACACCACAAAAAGAGATTGAAGGAATTGACGGACAGCTCATATATACAGGCGTTATCGAACACTGGGAAAACGAAGTTGAAGGATTACAATCTGACGCAGACGCATTAAACGAATATTATAGACAATTTCCACGTTCTGAAAAGCATGCCTTTAGAGATGAAACCGTTAATTCATTATTTAATTTAAGTAAAATATACGAACAAATTGATTTTAATGAAGAAATGACTATGAGCGGCTACGTTGTTCGTGGCGGTTTTTCATGGAAGAATGGAATAAAGGATAGTGAAGTTGTTTGGACACCAATGCGCAACGGTAGGTTTTTAGTTAGCTGGATACCACCTAAGCATTTGCGTAATAATGTAATAGAAAAAAATGGAATTAAATATCCAGGCAATAACGGCCTTGGGGCTTTTGGTTGTGACTCTTACGATATTTCGGGAACTGTAGGAGGCGGAGGATCTAATGGTGCTTTGCATGGTTTAACAACATTCTCAATGACTGAAGATGTACCAAACACTAAGTTCTTTTTAGAATACATTGCAAGACCACAAACAGCTGAAATATTTTTTGAAGATGTACTTATGGCAATGATATTTTATGGAATGCCAATACTAGCAGAAAATAACAAGCCTAGACTATTATATCATATTAAAAGAAGAGGTTATAGAGGTTACTCTATGAACCGCCCAGATAAACTAAAAGCAAGATTATCTAAAACTGAAAATGAATTAGGTGGCATACCTAATACATCTGAAGATATAAAGCAAGCTCACGCTGCAGCTATAGAGTCTTATATAGAAGACCACGTTGGCAAGATCAACGAAGACTATGGCAATATGTACTTCCAGCGAACGCTTGAAGACTGGGCAACATTTGATATTTCAAAACGTACTGCACACGATGCTTCTATAAGCAGCGGATTAGCTATCATGGCATGCAGAAAACATTTATATAGACCAGCGCCTGTTAGGCAAAAAACAAAATTAAACTTTGGTTTTTCTAAATATAGAAACTCTGGAGCTAGAAGCGAGATAATAAAATAAATATGGCAAAGACTAAATCGCAAAACTATGATTTTCCAAGTCAAGCTGTTTCGGACTCTGAAAAAAAATCAGTTGAATACGGAACAAAAGTGGCTAAGGCTATAGAGCAAGAATGGTTTAACCAAGGCCAAGGCATACGAGGAAGATATTATTCCACAAGAGATGACTTTCACAAATTGCGACTTTACGCTAGGGGTGACCAATCTATTAAAAAGTATAAAGACGAATTTGCTATTAACGGCGATTTATCTTATTTAAACCTTGATTGGAAACCGGTACCTATTATTCCTAAATTTGTTGACATTGTTGTTAACGGAATGCAGGATAGGTTATACTCTGTAAGAGCAAAAGGAGAAGACACTTTATCAACAGAAAGACGCACTCAATATGTAGAGGCTATTCAAAGAGATATGAATGCAGCCGCAATGCTTGATGCTGTAGAAAACCAATTAGGTGTAGACGTGCGTAATGTTGAAAAACAAAATCTTCCTTCTAATTCAGAAGAGTTTGATTTATACATGCAGCTTAATTACAAACAAGGTATTGAAATTGCAGAAGAACAAGCAATCGAAAATATATTTAATCTTAATAAATATGAATACCTTAAAAACAGAGTTGATTACGATTTAACTGTTTTAGGAATTGGGGCAATGAAACATTCTTTTAATAATACTGACGGTGTTAAATTAGATTATGTTGATCCTGCTAATTTAGTATATTCATATACAGAAGACCCATATTTTAACGACGTATATTATTTTGGTGAAGTTAAAAAAGTTAAACTCAATGAGCTTAAAAAACAATTTCCATCTTTAAAAAATGAAGATTTTGATGAAATTGCTAAAAAAAGCGGAAGTTGGTCTACATACAACTTAAACTTTGACGACACCAATGATACCGCTGACAATAACGTAGCTACTGTTTTATATTTTAATTGGAAAACATGGGGAAACAACGTATATAAAATCAAAGAAACATCTACAGGTGCGGAAAAGGCAATTAAAAAAGATGATAGCTTTGATCCACCAAAAGATAAAAGAACTAGATTTCAAAGAGTTGCAAAAGCAGAAGAAGTATTATATGAAGGTGTTTACATTTTAGGGCAAAACAAACTTTTAAAATGGCAAAAAGCTAATAATATGATTAGACCTAATTCAAATGCGAATAAGGTTCTTATGAATTATGTTGTTTGTGCTCCTAGAATATATAAGGGTAAAATAAACTCTTTAGTTTCTAAAATGACGCCATACGCTGATTTAATTCAGTTAACACATTTAAAACTACAGCAGGCAATACAAAGAATGACACCATCAGGTGTTTATCTTGATGCAGATGGCTTAGCTGAGATTGATTTAGGAAATGGAACATCATATAACCCACAAGAGGCATTAAATATGTATTTCCAAACAGGATCTATTATAGGTAGATCATTAACTGTTGAAGGTGATCCAAATCCTGGTAAAGTTCCAATTCAAGAATTACCTGGAGGTGGTGGCAACCAAGTGCAACTTCTTATTGGTGCATACAACCAATACCTGCAAATGATTAGAGACATAACAGGTTTAAATGAAGCTAGAGATGGTTCAGATCCAGACCCTAAAGCTTTAGTAGGTGTGCAAAAAATGGCAGCTGCTAATAGTAATGTGGCTACAAGGCATATTTTGGACTCGAGCATGTTTATAACTAAAAAGCTTGCAGAGTGCATATCATTAAGATTTAAAGATGTTTTAGAATTTCATCCTACAAAAGAATTATTTATTAATTCAATAGGAGGCTTTTCTGTAGGGTCATTAAAAGAATTGCAAAATTTACATTTACACGATTTTGGAATATTTTTAGATTTAGAGCCAGACGAAGAAGAAAAAGCTAGGCTAGAAAGTAATATACAGATGGCATTAACGCAAGGAAGCATATTTCTTGAAGACGCTATTGATATTAGGCAAGTGCGAAACATAAAACTAGCTAATCAATTACTTAAATTTAGAAGAGTTAAAAAGCAACAAGCAGATGCTGCTCAATCCGAAGCCGCTGCGGTCGCTCAGGCAGAAGCCCAGGGACAAGCACAGATTGGTATTGAAGAGGCTAAAGCTAACTCTAATCAAATTGCTACAGAGTCTAAAATTCAAATTCAAAAATCTGAAAATGAGTTAGATATTAAGAAAATGCAATATGAGGCTCAGACTAAAAAAGAATTAATGCAATTTGAGTATGATTTAAATGTTAAACTTAAAGAACTTGAGCTTTCAGCTCAAAAAGAACTTGTTGAAAAACAAAGCGAAACACAAGAAAGAATAGCAGATAAAAAGAATATATCTGTTAGCTCTATAGCTGGCCCACCGAGGACAGAAAAACCAAAAAAGTCCTTTGAATCAAAAGGCAATGATGTTTTAGGAGGCTTTGACTTATCTAGATTTGAAGCTAAGTAAAATTATTAATTATCTTATTATATATTATGGAACAAGAAAACATTGAAGTAAAAGCTGTTGATGGTATTGAAAACACAACAGCTCAAGAAAAAGAAGCAGCTGTAATTGAACAGGCTGTTGAAAGCGGGGACGTTAGTCCTGAGTATGGTTTTCAAGATGATGGAACATACAAAGTTAATTTGGATAAACCAGTAAACACAGAAGAGAATGCCATTCAAGAGTCAAGCCCAGAGGAAGTATCTTTACGCGACGAACCCGAGGTTAGCGGAGAAGTTCAGCAAGAAAACGAGCAAGAACCAAATGAAGAACCTGCCGAGCAGAGTAACGAGCAGGGGTCGCCGCTAGAGCTTATATCAGACGAAGTGCCCCCAACTCCTGAAGCTATTGAAGAAAAAATAGTTGAAGCAGTTGAAGAGGCAGAAGAAAAAAATATTGAAATGCCAGAGGATATTCAAAAGCTAGTAAGCTTTATGGAAGAAACAGGTGGAAGTCTTGAAGACTATGTTAGTCTAAACAGAGATTTTTCAGCTCTTGAACCCACAAGCTTAGTTTACGAATATTTAAAAGCAACAAAGCCTCATTTAGACGATGCTGACATTTCATTCATGATGCAAAATAAATTTGGATTTGATGAAGAGATAGCAGACGAAAGCGAAGCTAAAGCTAAGCAATTAGCATTTAAAGAAGATTTATATAAAGCACAAAATCATTTTAATACTTCAAAAGAAAAATATTACGCTGATCTTAAGTTAAGAAAGCAAAGTGATGTTCCTGAAGAGTATAAAGAAGCTTTTGACTTTTATAAACAAGCAAAAGAATCAGAAGATATTAATAACCGAAATTCCGAATATTTTCAGCAAGCAACCAATAAAGTTTTTAACGAAGAGTTCAAAGGTTTTGACTTTAAAGTTGGAGACAAAAAATATAGGTTTAAAGTTGATGATTCACAAAAGGTTAAAAGTAAACAATCTGACCTATCAAATTTTGTATCTAAATATTTAGATTCAGAAACAGGAAAGATGACAAAGCCGTTAGAATACCATAGAGCTTTGTTTGCAGCAGAAAATGTAGATAAAATAGCTAATCACTTTTATGAGCAAGGCCGTGCCGACGCTTTAAAAAATAGTGCTAAGCAATCTAAAAATATTGATATGTCGCCAAGACAGGATGCTGCATCACAAAAAAATTATTCTAATAGTCCAGTCAAGGTTGTAGCTTCTAATAATTCTGATAAATTGCGCATAAAATGGAAATAAACAATTATTAAAAACTTTTTATTATGGCTTTTACAGGCGGTATACCAGCTGCTTTGCAACCAACACAAGGCAAAGCATTATATGCTGGAAATTACATTGATTTTACAGATAGCTCATTTAATATGTGGGCGCAACAATTCTTACCAGATGTTTACGAACAAGAAGTAGAGCGTTACGGAAATCGCTCTATTGGATCTTTCCTTCGTATGGTATCTGCTGAGATGCCTACCACTTCAGACCAAATTATTTGGACTGAACAAGGTAGATTACACACACGTTACGCAAACCTACAGTGTGTAGGTAATGCTGGAACGATGCCAACATCAGGATCTACTCCTGCTGCTGTTGCTCAAGCTGCTAATGGTGGTGCGGTACTTAATTTTCACGTACCAGCTGCACAACCTACTAGCTTAGGATTAACTACACAAGGAACAACTGCTTGCAACTTCCGTAAAGGACAAACAGTAATGGTTCAAGCGCAATCTTCAGCTACTTCAGCTGTTGGTGGTTCTGATGCAGTTATCAAGGGTATTATTACTAACGTAGTTGGACAACACTTCCAAGTTAAAACTTTTAAAGGGCATGCTGCTATTACTACAGCTCAGCGTTTTACTGCTTTAGCTTACGGTTCTGAATTTGCTAAAGGATCTTCTAACTTTACTGAAAAGCTAGATCCTAGCTACGCTACTTTCGCTAACAGTCCAGTTATCTTAAAAGAGCACTATTCTATCAACGGTTCTGACACTGCTCAAATCGGATGGATTGAAGTTTCTTCTGAAAATGGAGCTAGCGGATACTTATGGTACTTAAAGTCTGAGCACGAAAACAGATTACGTTGGGAAGATTATTTAGAGATGAGTATGGTTGAAGGCGTGGAGCAGGCTAATACAGGTGCTACACTTGATTTTTACGATGCTAACATCACTGCTACTGCTAAAGGAACTGAAGGTTTCTTTGCTGCAATCGAGTCTCGTGGTAATGTATATTCTGACTTTGGCGCACAGTCTACTGGTGGAGCATTAACTGATTTTGATGCTGTACTTAAGCAGTTAGATAAGCAAGGGGCTATTGAAGAAAACATGCTTTTCTTAAATCGTGATCTTTCTTTAGAGATTGATGACATTTTAGCTCAACAAAACGGTGGATATTCTGGAGGAACTTCTTTCGGAGTATTTAATAATTCTGAAGATATGGCTCTTAACTTAGGGTTTACAGGATACCGTCGTGGGTCTTATGACTTCTACAAAACTGACTGGAAATACTTAAACGACTGGTCTACAAGAGGTGGTTTTAAAGATATTGAAGGAGTACTAGTACCAGCTGGAACTTCAACAGTATATGACCAACAACTTGGAGCTAACATCAAGCGTCCATTCTTACACGTACGTTACCGTGCTTCGGAAACTGACAACCGTAAGAACAAGTCTTGGGTTACTGGATCTGTTGGTGGGGCTTCTTCATCTCCAATTGATGAAATGAGAATGCACTACTTAAGTGAAAGATGTCTTATTGCACAAGCTGCTAACAATTTCGTATTGTTTAAAGCTTAAGAGTATTTAGTGGAATTACCCTCGTTATAAACACGGGGGTAACTTCTACTTTTAATTATTATATTATATTTTATATTATGTCAACAAAAACTACAAAAGCTAGCCCTGAAACGGGTTGGGAAATAAAAGATCGAACTTATATTTTAAAAGGTAATAGGTCTCCAATAACATGGACAATACAATCAAAGCATACTTCGCGTAAGCCTTTGTTATACTTTGATGAAGTAAAGGGTGAAAATAAAGAAATCAGATATGCTACAAATCAAAAATCATTGTTTGTAGATGAACAAGATGGTTTCGCAACTCTTGGCCATATAATTTTTTTAGATGGTGTTTTAGAAGCACCAAGACAAATGCAAAGCTTACAAAAGCTATTATCATTATATCATCCATTAGTAAATGTGCTATGGGAAGAAGTTGACGAAGCAGCTGAAGCAGCTGATGAAGTTGAAGTAATGGAATTAGAAATTGAAGCTTTAAGTTTAGTTAGATCTTTAGATATTGAACATTTAGAAGCTATAATGAGAACTGAATTAGGTTCTTCAGTAGCAACTATGACTTCAAAAGAATTAAAACGTGATGCGTATAGATTTGCGCAAAACAATCCAACGCTTTTTATCGAGCTTTCAGAAGATGAAGATATTAAATTAAGGAATTTAGCAAACCGAGCTGTTGAATCTGGAATTTTACAACTTACTGATGAAAATACAGTATTTAAATTTCCTAACGGCAAAAAGGTGATGACTGTTCCTTTTGACCAACATCCGTATGGTGCATTAGCACAATACTTTAAAACTGATGAAGGCGTTGACCTTATGAAGTCAATTATGAAAAAACTTTCATAATATCACCAGATATAAGGCAAGAAATTAGCCTTATATCACCTAACTAAAAATATACTAATGATAAATATAAACGATGTATACAAAACTGTTCTTGTTATAATTAACAAAGAGAATAGAGGTTATATTACACCGGAAGAATTTAACAAATTATCAGCTCTTGCCCAAAATGAAATATTTGAAGGATACTTTAATAAGCAAGTAATGTATGAGTCTGGTATAAACGTACAAACAGACTTTTCAGATCCAGTACTTACTAACTCTGAAAAAATAAATGTTTTTTACGGATCTTCTTCTTTGACAGAATCAAATGAAGTTTTTGCTTTTCCATCTGACTTTTATAAATTAGGTGTTGTTTCTGTTAATGGATCTACTGCAGATTTTGTATCACACGAAGATCTTAAGTATATAACATTATCCCCGCTAACTTATCCTGCAACAACACAACCAGTGTACGCGATTGTAGGAAACGGCATTAAAATATTGCCTAGCTCAATAAGTTCTGGGGTTACATTAGAGTACCTTAAAAAGCCTATAAATCCTAAATGGGGTTATATAATGCCAACAGCTTCTCAGATAGCTGCAGGCGTGCCTAATGAACCCATATACGATCCTACAGCCTTTAATCCAGACACAGATAGCTATACTACAACAGCTAAATCGTATAATTTTGATTTACATGCTTCCGAGCAAAATAATTTAGTAATGAAAATATTATCATATGCAGGTGTAGTCATAAAACAAGCAGACATATCTGGATTTGCACAAGGTAAAGATCAACAACTACAAGCAACTGAACAATAATGGCAATATCAAGAAAACCTTTAGACGTAGATAACTACTCAGCCGCAGAAGGCGGTAATGGAAGCGCTATACCAGGATACTATAGTAGAGTTAATTTAAATGATATAATTAACAATTTTATAGTTGGATATACAGGAGACGGAAAAGTATTGCCTAAAGTTCCAAGATATGAAGTTGCATTCTGGGCTCAAAGAACAGTGCAAGAGTTTAGCTATGATATTTTTCATGCAGAAAAAAACATGGAAATAGAGCTAAGCAGCACTTTACAAATATCATTACCTTCAGATTATGTAAATTATGTTGATATATCTTGTTTAGATGCTGATGGCAATTTAAGACCTTTGCAAAATAGCAAACGATTAAAGCCTACAAAATCAGCTTCGCAAGATCAAGACTATAATTATATATATGACCAAGAAGGTAATATTATATATGAGCAAACATCTCAAACGTTAAAACAATTTGGCGAAAGTGATATTGCTACCAAAAAACAAAATTACGAAAGTGATGAATATGATGTAAGAGATGAAGCTTATGGTGCAAAGTATGGTTCTGAGCCGGAACGGGCGAATGCAAACGGTACTTATGTATTAGACTTAGAAGCTGGCAAAATTTATTTTGATTCAATGTTTGGTGAAGGGGATATAATTGTTTTAAGTTATATTTCTGACGGGCTTGGAGATAACGGCGATTTTGCTAATGTACTAGTGCCTAAGCTGGCTGAAGACGCTATTTATGCCAACATATTATACAATTTATCCAAGTTAAGACCTTCTGCTAGCGGCGCTGCAGGGCTGTACAAAAAAGAAGCATACGCTAAACTGCGTAATGCAAAAATACGGCTATCTAATATGAAAATAAAAGAAATTGCACAAGTATTAAGAGGTAAGTCTAAGTGGATTAAACATTAAATTTATGCCAGAAATTAAAAGAGTCTTTAGCGCGAGTCGAATGAATCGTGATTTAGATGATAGACTATTGCAACCCGGTGAATACCGAGAAGCATTGAATATAAATGTAAGCAAGTCAGAAGGCTCTGATTCAGGTGCAATTGAAAATTTATTAGGAAATAAAATAATATACGATGCGAGTGGTATTGCTAACGCTAAGGTAATTGGGCAATACAAAGACACTGGTAATGAAAAATTATTTTATTATATAACTAATAATGATCAATATGATCATAGTAATCCTTCTAATAAAAAATCACAAATAATTCAGTACGATCAAAAAGCTGATAAAATTACAGTACTTGTTAATAGTAACTCTTTAAATTTTCATAAAGATTTTCCTATAACAGGTATAAACTTAGTTGATAACTTATTATTTTGGACAGACGATAGAAATCCTCCAAGAAAAATAAATGTTGAAACAGCTATCAACAATCCGGGACATTATAATCTTGCCGTTGATATAGATAGTTTAATATCTGTAGCTAAATTTGCACCATATGAAGCTGCTAATATATTACAGCTTTCAGACTCGGATGAAGAGGGTAACTTAATTACATCAAATTTTTTAGAAAATAAATTAATACGATTTTCTTATAGATGGAAATTTGAAGATGGCGAGTATAGCATTTTAGCACCGTTTACACCAATATGTTTTTCAAGATTAGGATTGCCTGACGCAATAAATACTGGAAACATTTCAGACTTTGGTGAAATTGAAACATTTGTTAATGCTGTAAAATCAGTACAACTTTCAGTTCCTACACCATCTGGTTACGGGATAACAGGTGTTGAATTAATATATAAAGAAAGTCAATCTTCTGTTTTATATGTTGTAGAAGATAAGCCTATTACTACAGAATCATTAACGACATTTTTTTATAAATCACAAGATCCATTTAAAACTTTACCAGGAGATCAATTAACTAGAATATACGATGCCGTTCCTAGAAAAGCTAAATCACAAGAATTAGCAGGAGGTAGATTAGTTTATGGTAACTTTTTACAAAATTTTGATATACCAGATATATCATTTAGTGTTGCAAGAACAGGTGAAACATCTGCTAGATATACAGCACTAGATGATCATATGTCGGTAAAATCACGAAGAACATATCAAGTTGGTATTGTTTTAGCTGATAAATTTGGCAGACAATCTCCTGTAATATTATCTAGCACAGGTAATGACACTGTTTTTATTGACGCTGGAGCTGGAGAATATGACAGTACCAATGTATTTAACGCTTTACGAGTTTCTTTTTCGCAAGCAACGGTTGAAACCTTGCAAGGATTAGAATGGGCTTATTCATATAGAATTGTAGTAAAGCAGAGAGAGCAAGAATATTATAACTGGATTTCAGTAGTTAGTGGAGCTAATACAGTTTCAAGATTAGGAGACAGTATTAACAAAATACCAAGAGATCAAACAGCTGTAATACCGCCAAGTACTTCAAATACTATATCACCTTGTGATGTTTCAGTATATCCAAAGGTATTAAGCGGGGCTAATCAAGTAACAGCATCTTTAACAAAAGTACAGTCTATTAACAATCCTTCAGGATCCGCTACTGTTCCAACAAGAACAGATGCAGGTGCTACAATTAACTCTGGAATTGTTGTTTACGAAACAGAACCTTTTGAATCAGATCTTGATATATTTTATGAAACATCTACAGGAGGTGCTATAAACTTACTAAACACTTCCGGAGCAACTATAGACGTTGTATTTTTTAACTGCTATCTGCTAACGTTTTCTACAGGAACACATGTAGAACTAAACAGATTACGCGCAGGCTTTAATCAAAAGTTTTTTGATGTAGGTGTTAGAGCTTATGTTGTTAAAGAAAATTTTGCTGAAGAAAGAAGATTTAATACTCTTATACATTCTAGTGGGTTATTTAATTCTAGAACGAATATAAATTATATAAATCAATTTAATGAAGCTGAAGGTGGTTTAACAATATCGCTAGACCCACAAGATGGATCAGTGCAAAAGATATTTGCAGACGATACACAAATAATTATTGCTCAGGAAGATAAAATATCAAGGTCTCCAATAAATAAAGACTTTATATATTCTGCAGAGGGAGGGGCTATACCAGTAACTAGTAATACGCAATTTTTAGGAACTATAGCACCTTATGCAGGAGAGTTTGGAATTTCAAAAGATGCACAGTCATTTGCAGCTTACGGTTATGCTAAATATTTTACAGATAAAAGCAGAGGAACTGTATTAAGACTTTCTCAAAATGGACTTGTAGAAATTTCAAATGCAGGAATGAGTGATTTTTTTAGAGACGCTTTAAAAAATTCAACTGAAATAATAGGGTCATATGATGAATATCATGGGCTATATAATTTAACTATAATAGGTGAGGGCTACGAGGGCAATGATGATACAAACATTGCCACAGCTAATGATAATTACTTTACAATATCATTTGATGAAAACTCAAAAGGGTGGAGTAGTTTTAAATCTTTTAAACAAGAGGGTGGTATTAGTTTAAATAACATGTACTACACCTTTAGTGGAGGTTCTTTGTGGAAACATAATGACGCTTCTGTAACTAGAAATAATTTTTACAACGCTGGCACAGCAGAATCTTACGTTGAGCCTATATTAAATGACAGCCCTTCTTTAGTAAAAACTTTTAATAACATTAGTTATGAAGGCACTGGAGGCTGGGAGCTTGATTATTTAAGAACAGACTTAAGCGATATTGGTGTTGTTCCTACTGCTGCTAATGTTTTTGATGCTACATTGCAAATAAACAGAGCAGATGCTGTTGTTGGAGCAAATACTATAATTAGTGGAGAAAGAGTTGGCAGAGGTAAAACAGGCGATATTCTTGAATGGGCTATATTTGTTTCACCTAAAAATTCAGATTATGCGTTTAAAGATCCTAGCTTGCCAGGTAATCCTTCTGTAACAGATCAAATAAGTATAACTTATTCTGGTTCTGAAACAGTTAACATTACAAACCCTATTGAAATAGTAGATGGCAAGTTTGTTTTTAAAGTGCAATACACTATAGGTAATTCAAATCAGTTATTATCTTTAGATGTTAATGGATCTGGAGCTGCTGTTGCTTTTGCTGTTTCATTACTTACTATAACTATAAGTGATACAGTTACAAGTGCTGCTGTTAGTCCAACATTAGTTGAATTATCAACACCTGGTGCACAAACGCAAAACGTAGTTATTGCGCCAAATACGGGTTACTATATGGAGCCTGGGCTTATTACAGCTGGTATTTCAGCGCTTAGCTCTTTAAATGCTTCTGCTATAACAGGTGCAGAAACAAAAATTGTTAAGGTGGTTAATTACAGCGGAACTAATAATTATACTATTGACGGTATACGACAAAATATATTGTCGCTTGTAGAAGGCTATACTTATACATTTGACCAAAGTGATAGTAGCAATACGGGTCACCCGTTAAGGTTTAGCGTAAATGCTAATGGTCCAGAATATACAACAGGCGTTACTGCAACAGGAACTCCAGGAAGTCCCGGAGCTGCTACTACTATAGCTGTAACTACCGCAACACCAGCATTATATTACTATTGTACAAATCACAATGGTATGGGTGGGGTTATGGGTATAACACCATTGCCCTATGTTAGAACATCTAATGGTACAACTGAAGATGTTAATGGGTTGCAATTATTATATTCAATACCATTAACAGTTCCCAATACAGTAACAAATAATGTATTAAGCTTTTCAGGAAGCGCTAATGCTTTATATAATTTAACTTGGGCAACACCTGCATCCGGTGTATTAACTACCCCGGCTGGAACATCTGTTAGCAACGCTTATACAACGCACCCATTTGATACTGTGGCTACAAGAACAGCCACATTAAGATGGACTGCTTCAGCAACTGATAAAACATTTTTATTAACTTCACACGATGTTACCTATAATGTTGCAGATGCTAATTTAACAGAAGT
>JAAHTH010001457.1_pt1 | contig 20487 bp, 12 predicted proteins | sample 6116091 | NCBI WGS metagenome assembly JAAHTH01 (sample SAMN13939990, study PRJNA603662) | sponge metagenome | isolation source: marine sponge | host: Mycale hentscheli | place: New Zealand | collected 2006 | reverse complement strand
AAATAGTTGTAGTTTCCGCACTAGCAGTAGGTACATATGTGTTATATTTTTTTAAAGCCAATTCTGATGCGTTAATAGATGTCCCTCCTTCTACATCAGCAGCACCAGATAAATTTGTACTTGTTACACTTTCATCTGATGTAGATAAATTTGTACTTGTTACACTTTCATCTGCATCAGATGCTACATTAATAGGTTCAGGGGTAGCGTTCACAACATACTTTATAGTTTTATTAGGAAAGTTATCGTCATCTGCAGCAAATTTAAGTTCTGAGTTAACATAATCACCATCACCAAAATCAAATACCTCTCTAACAAAATTATTAGAATTAGCCAACGCATTTGCAAAAAACATACTAACATCTGAGTTAGTTGTTATACCCGCAGTTTCTAAAGGAGTAACAATTTGTTCTGAAATATTGGTTATTTTAGAAATTGTCTCTTCAGGCACACCCAACTCTTTTAAATTTTCAATAGTTATATTTTCAAACTCAAAAGGTTGGTTAGCTATTTCAGGATTAACACCTATACTATATAAAGTATTATTATTACTTAAGTTAGTAGGTTCAAAAGGTTCTATGTCCAAAGTCTCTGTTAAATCTAAATCTACGTCTGCAGTAATACTAGTTACAGGTGGGGAAATATATTTAGATTGTCTAACCCCTTGAAAATTAGTTGTCATATGGTTAGGTGTAATACTATGGCTAACACTAGTAATTAAATATGCACCATTAAAAAACGGTACATTTTGTAAATCAAAATACATTAGTGGTTGGATATTCATACACCCTAAAGCATCTACTTGACACGTATAAGATCTAGTTTTAAATAACCTTAATAAATCAGTACCTTGATATGTTTTTTGTGTCGCACCTCTTTTGTCTACTAAATCTGTTAATGCTCTAAAGTATTCACCAGTTTCTTTATGTTCTTGTTGATTTAAAGAAACATTTTTAAAAATAGTCTGATTTTGTGCACCAAAAGCAACTCTGAATGCTACCAAAGAAAAATCATCAGCCCCATCTTTTGCCTTATTACTATCAGAAATGTCCGTAGGTAATTGTCCATTTTTAAACGCAAAACCATCATTATTAAAATAATAATTATTAGTTTCTTTAATATCTAAAACTTGAGATGCTCCACCGACATAGATACAACAATAAATTGGTCCTAACGAATCATTTGTTTCTAATGTTGTCTGAGGTCTAAATATTTTTGCAATTTCATCTTTGTCTTTATAATTGATGTATGTTGGTAATATTTGAAATAAAAAGTTACTATCTCTTAATAATTTTGACATAAATAAATATACACTAGTATCTTGATTATTACCTAAACTTAAAAAACTATTTAAGTTAATAACTGCTTCTGAACCAATGGGTCTCCAACCTCTATCAATAAATTTAAAATAATCTATTAAATTTTTATTAGAGCCTCCGTCTGAGGATGATCCGCAAACATTAAAAGCTTTACCATCTGAATTACCCGCAACCCATTTATCATTAATATTTTTAAAATAGTTATATATTTGTAATTTTATTTTAGTTTTATTCTTTTCTGATATTTTTTTATCTTCTTCTGAAGTATCATTTGATGATGTGTCACTATTTTCATTTGATTTTTTAGTAAAAAGTTCTGCAAATTTATCTATATAAATTCTTATATCATCAATTGATAGTTTTAATTTTTTAATACTACCATTAACTTTATTAAAAATATTAGGATTTAAAATAATTAATTCCTCATTTTTAACCAATTCGTTTAAAAGATATCTTTTTACTTTTTCAAAATCGTTGGGAGTATTAGAGACATAATCGTTAATATTTTTTTCAAACGTACCATTTTGATCAGTAGTAAAATTATTTGATTCCACCCAAACTTTAAATTTATTTATTAATTTTTCGGTAACTGATTTTGGTAACTTAACTAATTCTTCCTCTAATTTTTTTTCTGTACTATTTTTTGTTTTATAATAAGATATTTTAGTTAAATATTTATTTTTATTAGTTTCAAATTGACTATACTTATCACTCCAGTTTATAGGATCAGTAGTTTCATTATATCTCCACAAAAGTGAACCTAAATAATATAAATATAAACTAGGTAGTTGTACTATTCTAGCACCACTATATAACTCATCAGGAAAAACACTATTTAGAAATCCCTCCTTAAAACTTCTAAATGGTATTGATGATAAGATTAAATATGCTCTACCAAATATAGTTTGGTTATCATAAAACTCTTCATTAGTAAAAAAATCTTCATATTTTAATGAGGAAGAGTTTGGATTAAAATAAGTCCTATTTAAATATATCCCTATTGTATCACCACTTTTATTTAGAATATCTATGTCTGTTAATTTTATTTCTGATTTTGGTAAAAATGGTGATATTTTTTGATCATTAGAATTAAAAATATTTGTCGCCACTGTCTTATCCCAAACATTTATAATATTATTAGTATTTAAATTGTTAGCTATTGAATAGTTTGTTTTATAAAATAATTCACCAGAATTTTTTTCTACATTTATTTTATTTCCAGCAGTATTATCCGTTATTTTTGTAAATTCAGATGTTTCTCTTATCGATGACCATAATGATTTACTATTATTAATAATTTCAGAATTATTTTTACCAAACAATATATACTCATTATTTTCATTACTATAATCTAACCCAAATTTTACTCCTGATATTTTTGGAAAATTGTCATTTTCTAATAAATTATATTGAGTTATAGGTCCAGATTCTGATTCTTCTACTCTATTTTTATAAAAGTTTGTTTTACCAACTAAACTATTAGAACCAAAAGGTATAGTTTCATTTTTTATTTCGGTAATGATATTAGATAAATTTAAAACTGTATTGTTATTAACTCTAACTGTTTCATACGCATTTAACGCATCGAATCTTGCGTAAGAAGAAATTGATTCCCCTCCAGTTGTATCTGTAAATAATGAATAGTTGGTTAATAATGCAATTCTAGTTAACATTTGTTCTACAAAATATTCTTTGATTTCTTTTTGTACACCTAAAAATCTTAGTTTTATAAATGGGTTTTCTTTATAATCTATAGGGTTTAAAGGATACCAATTATCTGTATCTAACCCACCAGGAAAAAAACTTTCTTTAGTTACTAACTTCAATTCTTTTCTTTTAGAGATAAAATTCTCAAACACCCTTTCAACAAAATCATATTCAGGAAATATATCTCTATTACTTTTAGCTATTTCACCTATATAAACTTCTTTTTCGCCACCATCTTCACTAGAATATACTGAAGGCCAAGCGATACCACTTTTACCATTACCTAATTTATCTGATAATGATGGTGGTATGTCAGTACTATAAGAACTTAAAACGTTTTTTCTTTGTTGACTAATATCTTTACTTTCCGATTTAACAGTTATATCATATATAGTTTCAACCATTGCCTGAGTATTATTTGCTAATACTTCAAAACAATTTTTAATTGTTGGTTTAAATACGTTTTCATTATTATTAGACTTATTAAAAAGTTCGTTATTAAATTCTGTCTGTACTAATTCCTTTTGTATTTTAATAATTTTTTTTAATTCCTGTATTTCTTTTTCTAATGACACCCTTTCTTTTCTAAAATCTACTACCCCAACTACAGTATCTGGTGTAAAGTTTCCGTTGGTATCGTAAAAACCATTACTATTAACTCTATTTTTAAAACTTTCAATGTCAAACTCATTATTAACGGGTGGGTCATTATCGTCATAATTAGATTTTAAATATATGTCATATACACTATTTTCATTATACATTTCTTCTAAAACATTACTCATAGTAAATGCAGAAGTAGTGTTAAGATTACCATTATTTATTTGTGATGGAATAATATAGTCTTTCCAACTATCCTCATCGGATTTAATAGTAAAAAGAGAAATGAAATTATCATCTTCTTTAGTACTTTTTAAAGATTTTGGATTCCTTATAGTATTTAAATAATTAGAAACTTTTTTAATTTGACCTTTTACGTTTTCATCTTTATCTTTAATACTATCTAAACTATTACTATTTTTATATTTTTTGTTATCATTTCCATTAATGTATTCGTTATATTTTTTTATAATGTCATTAAATGAATTGATGTAAGTCACAAAACTATTTATATTAACTACATTAATTAATAAAAAATCTCTTATACTTAAATAATTTTGATTTTTAATTAATATTTTATCGTTAATTACTGAACCATCAATTACATTATTATTTTTAATTTCTAAATAATTTTTAGATGTTTCATCTTCATTAGATTGACTATTAGTTACTTTTTTAATTGGTATCCCTAAGAACGATTGTATTTCTTTTAATATACTTAGTTTACCATTTAAAAATTTTAATGTTTTAAAACTATTTAATTCTGTTTTAAGGGATTCTGATTCTACTTTTAATTTAGAAATTCTAGTAAAAAAATCATCTAATTTTCTCACATTTAATTTTCCCGTCTTTCTTAGTTCTTCTAAACTTCTACCATCTCCTTCTGCACTTAAACCTATAGTAGAAGTTCCTTCTTCAAAAATTTTATTTAAATTACTATATCCTTCTTCTGTATTTATAACACCAATAATGTTACCTATAACCATATCATTTAAAAATGCTTGTTGAAACCCTAAAAAGTTTGCACTAATATCAAAATTACCTGTTGATCCATCAAATTGAGAGTTCCAATTTGTCATATGTAAACAATAATCTACTTTTTGTCCAAAATAACCTTTTATAGATAATTTAAAAACTGGATATGGCATCTTAAAAAATACTGAGTAAGGTGATAACATATCATTGTCTTCAATAACATCAAATAATGCACTACCTCTAACATCCGTAAATGTTATGTCTACAACAGGAACTAAACTAGCATTATATTTTATGTTTATAGATTTTATACCAAAACCTTCTAATACACCTGCACTTTTAGTATCTTCAGATCTAAAAGCACCAATATTTGTCCAATCTGTAGTCGTATAAGTACTTTGTGGGTTTGGGTTAAGTGAACCTGTTTCGGGATTATATCTAATGTTTGTAGAAATAAAATTAACATCATCCTCAACACCTCTACTTACAAAATCATTACCGTTGTAAGTCACTCTACTTTTTGGTGTCGCAGAAAATTTAACATAAATAAACATGTCTTCAGGTGGTATGATTTCATTGTTTATAGGATTTGGATCTACTACAAAAACTTTTCCACTACCTTTTTCTATTTCTTTTCCACTACTTAAATCTTCGACTGACATAAAAGGAATTTTTAAATACCATATAAGGTTTTATATTCATCGACTTTATCAATATATTGTTGGAGACTATCTCTAAATGGGTAAGGTATAACTATTATTTCATCATCAGGTATATTTTCTTCGACACCACCATATTGTGGATTTGCCAATAAAATTAACCAACCATGATATGGATTATCATAGTAAGTTTGACTTAATTTATCTAACCTACTAAATTGTGACCTATAAACAACAGTTTTATCTGTCGGTTTTGTATCTAATTTAATAAATGGTAGTGGTTTGTAACTACCATCGACTTTAAATTTTTGATATCTGTCGTAATATTCTTTACCCATAATACATTATATTAAACCATCTTCTGTTATTGTAAATGTTTTAGTAACTTTTGTTTTACTTTTATTTTTACTTAAAAAAGCTTTAACTGTGACTTTATCTACCTTTCCTTTCTTATATTTTTCATTCTTTTCTTTTTGAGATTTTACAGATGCCTTTGCGGTGTTGAAGGTATTTTTATTACCCTGTGTTTTATTATTTTTAAAATTTGTTTTTGCGGTTTCTAATTCATCTTCTTTTTGAGTTAAATCCGCATTATTTTGTAATAATATAGCTGGGTTTAATGCATCAGAATTAACACTATCAATATCAACCTTTACTTCATTTTCAGATACTGTATTACCTTTCGGAGTTGACCCTACTTTAACTTCATATTCTATACCATTATCAGGATTTGACTTTTTACCAACCACAATTTCGCTAGGTAATTTACCATCTGTAGTTTTAATAGTGACTTTAATGTTGGACAATGTATTATTGTCTTCAACTATTTCCAAAACATTATCACCATTACCGTCCGAATCATTACCCGTTTCAGAATCTTTTTTCTGATCTTTAGTACCTTCTTTTTTCAAATCTTCGATTAACTGATCTAATCCTGCTTGACCAAAAGCATCTTTTTTAATTTGACTCAATTTTATACCATCAATTAATTCACCGTCTTTTATATAATCCGCTCTAGGTTCATATATTTCAGTATTTGCATAGTAGTTAAATGAAACTGCGTTTTGTAATCTATTAATTGGTCCTGATAATGAATGTCCTCCAATCATATCTATACTTAATTGTACAGATGCTAACATAGGTTGTACACCTATACCTTCAGGATTTAAATCAAATTGTGGTCCATCATAAGAAATACTTAAACTATTTATTTTAATTTTTGTATGAAAAAAGTCACCAATTCTTAATATACATATTGGTGGTCTACCAAAAGATAAATTTTGTGGTCTAATATCTGAACCTTTGTCATATATACTAGGTCCTTGTCTCATACATTGATTTAAAAATGTTAATCTACTATTTAACCCTTCAGGTGTCGTACTATGAAATCCTGGTTGGAAATACTTTATTTTTTCTGAAATAGTTTTAAAGTAGTTTGGGTAGTTACCATCTATATAATCAAAATATGCACTTTCATCTATAATTAAACTATCTATTATTTTCACTTGTTCTGGATCGTAAGTACCTGCAGCATTATCTTGTTCTTCTTTTTTTGGTTGTGATGAAGGTGAGTTTTCTGCATCATTCTCATATTTTACTTCTACTCTTCTACTATCAGTAGAAGATGGTACTTTTTGATTTTCTTCAATATAAGAAATATTTTTAGAACCTACAACAGATTCGATTTCAGTTCTTACTGATGTCGCCCTAGACTTTGCAATTTCTTTAGAAGTCTCTGTTAAATCACCTTCACCATCACCAGCAAAACCTTTTATAGTTATTTTAACATCAGGGTTAGTTTCTGTACTTTGAATTTCTACAAAAGTTTTTATGTTAGAAATTAAATCATCTAATTCGTTTTGATTAATTACATATTCACAATCACCTTCTTCTACGTTATCTGCTTCACATATAAAATTTACATTACCATCTTCTGATTTCTTTTCTAATACTGCCGCCTTTTGTGCCTTTTTCTTTTTTAATTTCTTTTTTACTTCTTCTTGTGTCAACTGAGATGTTGAACATTCTAGTGATTCTAAAAAATCTTCAGGAGTTTCACAACCAGAGAAAAACCTTTCTATTAAGTTATTACTTTTACCTCTATAACAATTAATTACTCTTGGGTGATCGACTATAATTTTAAAACTAATACTACCACTTCTTGTTGTATTATTATATGTATAAACAGGTTCACTTCTACCTATAAATTGTGTATCTGTCCAAGATGCCGCTGAATTTTCATCAAAAGTAAGACCATATGGTGGAAACCACATAATTCTACCTTTATTACCAGATAAAGTATCACCAGGCCCAATTTCACTTAATGGTAAGTCAGCTAAATTGTCTGCCCAAGCTAAATTTTCTATTGAAAACATAAACTTTTTTCTTGTTGTTGTAGAGTCTTCATTTACAGGGTGGTATTTAGGTATACCATTATCCATTAAAACACTTAAAGATGACTTCTCACTTGTAGTTGAAAAACCTTTCGTCCCATTAGGAGATGTAAATAAACCTGTATTTCTTATTGCCCTTAAATAATTATATCTATCATTTACTGTCCAAACTCTACAATAATTACCATTAGATTCCGCATCAATTAATAATGATTCACTAATTGCATTACCTCTACTTATTAATCTATTTTGTTTTTTATCTTTAAAGAATTTTTTAGTTTGATTAATATAAACTTTATCTTGATTATTATCGACTAATTGTTGTGTTTTATATAAAAGTGTTTTTTCATTAAAGTTTTGTTCACCACCAGTTGTCCAAAAGAATTTATTTGGTTCACCAAACGGTTCACTAATACCTTCTATTGATGTTCTTTGAGAACTTCCATTACCACCTGATTCACCGTTAAAATCAGAACTGTCAAAAGTTTTAGTAACTAAATCACCTCTATTTGTATTTTTTTCTGTACCTATATAATATCTACCATTAGTACCTTCATTATCGGTACCCTGTAATCTTCTATCTTCATACAACGGTCTATAAGAGTTTCTTTTTAGTAAATCAAATGTAAATTGTACTTGTGAAACACTAGTCCTTTCTAGTAATGTATTCATTCTAATTTCTACACCCATAGTTGGTTCAACACCTACCTCTGAATCGGGAGAACCACCAGGAACTATATTACTACTATTATATTCATTCCATCCTACCGCATTATTTGGTAATGTATTAAAGAATTGTAAATTACCCCTCATCCTATTTACAAAATTACTTACCATATCACCTACAGGTTGAGTAATATATCCTGTACTATTTGTATTTGGGTTTACTTCGTCCTCAACTTGTGCAATTTTATCTATTATAGTTTTTTCCAACTCTTGTCCACCTAATAACCCTAACGAACTTTCTGTTTGGAAATTTAATGATTTATATTGATCAATAACATTAAATGGAAATGGAACACCTTTTTTATCTCCACTATTAATTAAAGTAAATCTATCTATTGAATATGATAAAGGATAAGGACTTCTTTCCTTATCACCAAACTCTTCAGGCGTAGATTTAGGTAAATTTGGTGGTATTGTTAAATTAAAAGTTTTATATTCATCATCTTGTGGGCTATAAGGATTTAAATTAACATTTTGTGTAGTCCTATAAAAAGTTCCTAATGGAAACATTTTTTCGTCTTCATTATAATGTACTGATATATTTTCATCTAAAACACCAAATATAGGTACTTTAATAACTTTACCAATATCTTCTAATTTAGATACTAATCCTGATTGCGTTAATGTTTCATTAACGGGTGGCGGTAGGTTTCTACCTAATATACTATCTCTAAACTGTTCTGTTGATAATACTCCTAATTGATAAAATATCCCTTGATGGTCTAATATTCCTGCCATATATAATAATTTCTTATTATATAAATATTACATCAATAAGATTCTGGAAAATTAAATAATAATTATTATTCTTGTTTTAATTATTATCTAGTTATACTGGTCCTTGTAATAATAAGGATAAAATATTAAAAAGTCAATAGTAAAGTAAAAAAAAATAAAACTTTTTTTTACATTGTTTGATATGCACCTTTTGAACCTTGTGGTATGTTAGCACCATCAGGTGATCCACCATTATTAAACATTTTGGTTACAACGCTAATAATAGAGTCTTTCATTTTCATTTTATCTTGTTCTGAAAAACTCATATCTGAACTATTAGAATTTATATTAAGTGTTATAGTAGGATTACCTTCTAAAGTAACTTTACCTCCCATATTTTGTGTTTGTATGAAATTTTCTAATTTACTTAAAGGAAAAACTACCTCAGATTCCCCACCTTCACCAATAAGGGCGTTAACAGGTCCTGTTACAATACCACCTTTTGCAAATGGGACTTCTGTTGTTCCATTAGATTCGTAACATTTACCATTTTTAAAAATTCTACCATTTTTAGATTCACATCTTTCTTTATCCGTTTGAGAAGTATTTAAATTAGTATTAGAACCACCATTTTGATTAACTGATGTATTGACGCTTGTTGCTTTTACTACCATATTAATATTATCCCCATTTACCTCCAAAGACTCACTACCCTCTATAAAATTACCTAAATCATCTATAGCTTTCTTCATTTTTTTATCAACTGATTTTATTGCATCTACACCCATTTCTGCCATAGTACCAACAAATCTATCTTTCATCATATCAACAGAAGAACTTACTGATTTAGCTACATTCTCTCTTATTGCAGGTATAGTTTCTTTAGTTGCGTCTTCATATATTTTATAAATGTCAAAATCTTTTACAAATGTTTTTTGAAAGGTGTCATTAACCGCTCTAAGTAATTGGTTTGTTGTCATAGAGTTATCTAACATTTTAGCCATATAATCACCTTCATCTTTAGGTGTCTGAACTAACATTTTTAGATCCCCAGAAGTTAAATCTTCAATCGCTTTAGTTTGTTTTTCGCCATTTTCATCATATAAATCAACAACAAATCCACCATCTTTACTCATTCTAGCCATACTACCAATAGCATCCATTTCGTCTTCAGAAAAAGCAGAACCCGCCATATTAAGTTTATCTTTAACGTCACCAATTCTTGCCGATTGTCGAGCCATCTCTACCATCTTATCGACATTAATACCTAACTGATCACCTGCAGCCTTAAGTTGCATTCTAGCTTCTGCAGGAAATTCATATTCTCCAGTTTGCTCATTAAATGTCATCATGTTCTCTACCATAGAACCAACTTTTTCTGCTAGTTCTTCTGGTTTATTTCTTGCGAGGTACATTGTTTCGAAAGGATCACCAAAGGCTTGTGCTATATCACCACCTAACATTTGTAGATTTGCTGCTGCTTCTATTGCCGCTTCAGGTTCATAAAATTTTTCTGCCATACCTAACATATCAGAAACATCCATTCTCATTTTTACCGCTAACTTAGCCATTTTAGTCATACCTTGTACACCATTAGCAAAAGAAAATGTTTGCATTCTATTCATGTTTTGAGATAAGGTTTTCATTACCTTAGAAGAATTCACTCCTATATTTTGGGAATCTTTAACTATTCCTAATAAATGTTCGGTAGCATCTTCATAGCCAACACCCATTAACTCTAAAGTTTCATATAAGGCAGCAGACTCATTATTTAATAAATTAGTTGCTTTTCCCAACTTAAAAATATTAGATACTTCGTCTTCACCTAAAATACGTACTCTTCCTGAATTATCGGCAAATTCTTGGTAAATATCCTGAACATCACTGATTTCACCCCCAAATCTAGCAATTGCTGCCGTTGAAGCTTTAAAAGACTTAGAAAAATCTTCACTTCTACCTACAGATAAACCTATTTGTAATCCAGTTTTTTTATAGGCTTCTGCTATTTTTTCTGCGACTTGATATTGACGTTCAGCACTTCTAGTGAATGCCTTCATATCATCTTTTAATGAATTAACACTACCTAGTACACCTTTCATAATATTAAAAGTTGTACCTATTTGACTATTAAATTTACCTGCTTCTGTACCAGCATCTTTAATACTTCTTCTTAATCCTTCTATTTCTTCTCTTAAACACCTTATCTGTTCACCCCAATTATCGGTACCTTGAAATACTGAGTCGTCACAAGCCATAATATTTATTTTTTATTTGTTTTATTAGAATCTTTTTCTTTTTTTTTAATGTTTTTTTCTACTTCATCTAATTTTTTAGCGAATTCATCTAATTTTTGTTTTAAAAATAATTTTACATTCATATTTTTTTAGTAATTTCATAAGTTACTTTGGTTTTTTTACCTTCTAAAACTCTATCTGTTTCACTATATATTAAGTAGGCATCACCCCTTTGTCTTTTAAACTCATCTAAAGTTTTGTATTCTAACCTTATTTTAAATCTTTCAGGAAAACTATTTGTGGAGATATCAATATAATAATCTGTACCACCTAAAACTGTGAAGTACATAACACCCTTTAATGTTCTGTCAAAAGTACGGTAACCATATTCTGGTAATTCTAATTCATAATCGTTATCAAACTTTATATAAATTTTCCCAAAGTCAAAATCTTTTGTACTAATTATTGATTTGAGGTATTCAATCTCACTTCTTAACTCGTCAATATCTCTCTTTTTTTCTATATCACTTTGTTCAAAAAGAGAATTAATGGTTAAATTAATATCTTTTATGTTGTTAATATATTTTTCTATAGAATTTTCCATATTTATACTTTTTATATAAATATGCATTAAATAACATTATTCTTCTTTGGGAAATAAATATTTAATGTAATACTTTCTAACATGTGAAGGCATAATCATCACATCTTGATAAGAAAACCCATTTTTTACTAAGAATAATTTTTCGTTAAGTAGGTTCTGATAGTAGTTATCATACTTCAGGATTCCAAAAAGACCTTCCGATTCTAAGAAAGCTGGCTACGGACTCTCCCCCCTGAGTCCGAGCGGTTACGTTTAAATCTAACCCTGGTTCTATATCTGATACATACTTATTAAATTTTCTAACATCCATTATTTTTAAATTTTTAAGAATGTGAGAAATTTTCATTTTATCTCTTTCTCCATCTATCTCCATTATAGACCTTTCTAACCTAAGTGAATTAACTGTGGATACATTATTATTTTTTTCCAATAACTTTTTATCTATTTCGTCTATATCATCTTCGTCTTTTTGTGTTAATAATCTAAACTTTATTTTTTTATTGGAGACAGGTAAAACAAAATCAAACTCGTTTTTTTCATCAGGTTTAACTGTTAAATTTTTTGATTTAATAGTTGTTAAATCAATTGTAGCTTGAACCATATTACCCGTACTATCAAAAACCATTTGTTCGTATTCGTTACCTAATCCTGTGGTTCTTAAATATAAAAGTATTGCCATTCTATCTCCACTAACTAACTCTTTAGTATCAAACCCTAAGTCCTTTACTTTTCTTTCTAATAAAACATCTAAAACTTTACCACTATTTAGTAAGTTAGGGGATGTTAGTATGTTCTCATCATACGCAGTTAAGTATTCTACTTTAACAGTTGACTTTTTATTTTTATATAATAAACCCTGTGAGGGTAATTCAATTACATCATAAGGAACTTTATACTCATCGGGTACAAAGTTCGGATCCATAAAACTATTATTTTCCATAATACTATATTATTAAAACTTTTTTATTTGTAAATATTAAACTTTACAATGTTGCCCCACCTTCTACAGTAACTTCATAGTCACCCTCAATTATTTTTTGATTTTCCTCATCAGTAGTTTTCTTAGATAAACATTCTTCTCTAGTTTTTTCAATTATGTTATCTAAATTATCATTAACCCCATTTTGTGTTACAACAAAATCAATTAATTCATCTACCTTAGCTTTTATATCATTAACCTTTTCTGGATCAGTTCCACCTGTCTGTAGTATTTTACCTACTCTAGCCTTCTCTTGACCTTTAATTTTAGAAAAAGCCAATTTGTAAATATCTTTATTAGGTTTATCTATAATTTCATCACACTTTATAAATGAACTTCCATTAGTGGCACCAGTAATTGCATTAAGTGCAGCATTATTCATATTATCTACAACGATATCAGGGTCGATTTTACCATCACTGATAACTATAACACCTCTTTTTAAACCATCTAAAACATCATTCGCTAATTTAACATCATCCCACCAATCCCAAAACTTTTTACTTAAAACCGCAAAGTCTTCTATGATTCCCGTTACTACATTTCTATCTTTTTGATATGATCTAGTACCAGTCCATAATGTAAATAATGTTAAAGGGTTTATAACTAATGTCCTTAATGCAACTGAACCTGTATATAACCCTAATTGTGCCATCTTATCTGCAGGAGAATATTTTTGTTTACCTGTTGTGGGGTCAACGCTAAAATCTGAAAATCCTTTCATTCTACCCTCACCGATTGCTATTGGGTTAAACCAAAATTTAGAAGGCCATTTTGTGAACCAATTCTTTAAGAATTTTCTATAAGCTGGTATATCTTCAGGGGGAATATCAACAGTTTTATCAATAACATCATCTACAACTTCATCAACAGAACCATTACCTCCACCACGACTTGTTAAACTATCTAACATTTCTTCAGCACTTTTAATACCATCTTTACCTTTTCCTGTAATTGTAAATGTTACAACATTCTCAGTTTCATCTTCAGATATTTTTTTAGAACCCTGTAAAACCTCTTCTGCATTTTGATTAGTAGGTGCAACAGTTTTACCATCTAATTCATCTAATGGTGTATCTGGTTCAACTTCAATATAATCAACATCTTCTATATCAGATTTTATATTAGTTCCACCATCAATGTTTATTTCATTACCACTTTTATCGTATAATTTAGTTTCACCATCTTTATAGTTAACATCATCCACATCAATTTCATTACCATCGATATCAAAATATTTAACCTCTTCTGCATCGGAAATTTGTTTAATTTGTTCTGCGGGAATTATATTACCAGTATTATTTTTATAGACTATTACACCATTTACATCTGTACCCACTACCAATTCACCTTTTGTCGTAACTGCAATTTCTTGTTTTTGAACTTTCTGAGGTAATAAAGAATTTTTATTATTAGCTTTTCTCCACATATCATCAACCATAACTCTCATACCACCTTTTTCTGGAAATCCAGGTAAAATTTTATTAATCCACACATCCTCTGGTATAGTTTTCAAATTACCTGAATCAGTAATTTTTTTTAGTTTTTTTAAATTATTTTCTAATCCTGTCCAGTTTTTAACATTTGGTAAAACAACTCTCCATAATTTATTAAATTCGTCAAAATGTTTTATAATATCATCTACATTTCTAATTTCTCTATTTACAAACTTTGTAAAAGTACCTAAATCATCAAAAGACTTTAATGATACTTTAAATAAAGAATCTAAATTTCTAAAAAATCCATATTGTTCAGTAATTATTTCTTCTTTCTTATCTACAATATTTCCATATAGTCTGGATTCACCGAATAAAGACTTCATTCGATTCATTTCTTCATTTAATGTATTATATTTTCTTTTCATATTTTTATTTTAATTTTACATTATTAAAAGTCATTTTTCGCTAAAGTTGTATTAGTTGACGCATAATCAATTATTTTAACATAATCACTACCATCAGATTTTTTAGTCATAAAAGTACCTGAAACTTTATCTGAAGATAATAAAGTAGAAAAGTTGTTAAATTTATATGAACCTATATAAACCATATTTTCCCACTTTAAGTCTGAACCACTACAATCATATTTACCTTTAAATTGGGCTTGTGATATTTTCATTTCATCGTCACCTCCTTCATCATAATTTTGTACTTCATCAAAAGTTCTAATAAAAGTTACATCGCCATTTTCCCAAAAAGTATAAGTTTTCTTTTTTACTTTACTATCTACACTATCTACAGTATGTGTAATAACATCAGAAGGTTGAACTCTTATATAACAATATCCTTTATGTTTATTAATAGATATTTTATCGTTTGAAATTCCGTTGTCTTCCATCCATTTTTTAACACATTTAATCTTTTCTTTATTTTGACAACCCTCAACTTGAGTTAACTGTTCAGTTTTATTGTAAACTACATATCCTGCGTCCTCAAGTTGTTTTTCACATTCTTGATTATTAGCTTCATTGATACCCATAAGGTGTTTAATGTGTTTTATTTCTGTTAATAAATTATTTTTCATCATTAATTTCTTTTTCTAGTTCTTCTAACTCATCTAAAATTTTAGTTGTACCTTCTTTTATAAATATATCTTGTTCTGAATTAAACCCATATTCTAAAATAAATTTATTATAATCTTGTATTTTTTTTCTTATTTTTAAAATTCTCTCTCTTTTTTCGTTCATAATATAATGTTATATATATTGATCTAAACTATTTGAAGTTGTTTCTATTTCTTCATCAGTAATAATATCATCTATATTATTACGTTGTTCTACTTCTTCTTTAGTGTCATAATATATCACACCTTCTATTCTATCTTCCTCTTTTTCAGGTTTAACATCTCTTCTCACATCACTCCCCATAATCTGACCAAAATTCTCTTTAAATGTCTCTGTTTGATACTTTGGATTTTTAATTAACCATAATATAGCAGTTTCAAAAACATTTGTCTCAGTAGGTTTTTCACCTTTAGGCCAAGGTCTCCAACCCTTTAACCATGCTTGCCTTAACAATTCGTTATCATGACCTTTACTATCGGAATTAAAAATATCCTTAGTAGTTCCCCAATCGTAACCTTCTTTTTCTACCATACCACGAATATCAGTTCTATTCATATATTTTATTAAGTTATATTTTTCACCAATCCATTTTTGAACAGATGGGTGTTCCATTGCATTTGTTAATGCAACAAATAGAGATGCCTCCATAACTGCTTCTCTTTTCGCAACCTTTTTTAAATGTTTATCTAATGCAGTAACTATATCACCATTATTTTCTATAAGAGTCTTTTGGAATTTACTATCGTTACCCAAACGTAATAAATTACCTTTTTCTATATCACCCTTCATTTTACCCCTAACGGCATTTAAAGCTTCAGTATACTTTTGAGCAACTGAAGGATCAATTTTACTTAAATCTTTTAATATATCGTGAGCGACTAACATTTCACTTTGTTTCAAACCATATTTTTCCTGAGTTTCTGCATATATTTTTGCCAACTTTTCGTCCATTTTATTATTACCAAAACTTCTTTGTAGTACATTACCCTTATTAGGATCCATATTTTTTAAATTTTTGGCATTAGGAATTTCAAGTTTAACTTTAGACATAACCTCATCAGCATATTGATAAATTTTTGGGTTCATTTTACCCGCTTTAACTATATTTCTAGTCTGTCCAATTCCACCACCAAGTAACCCACCCAATAATGTTAAACTTCCTGCTAAGTATGCAGCATCCCTATCAGCTATATCATCTGCAGTTAAACCTTCTACCCCATATGATGCGGCGTTTAAAAAGTCTAAACCAGCACTAACCGCCAATCCTACACCTGGTATTGCTAAAGTCGCAATAGATGCAATATCTAAAACACAATGATAATCACTAAAACAATCACCTAACATACTTGGAATATCATAAATAGAAAATCCTTTTTCGTATTTATTAATAGTCTCTATTTTTGCAATATCAGTCGATTTGATACCATTTATAATATTAACTAATTGTGTAAAGCTACCTGGAGTACCAAGACCATAAGCACTCATAAAATAGTTCCACCATCCATCAGGAAAAAGACTACTTCGATATGCGTCTTTATTTCTTTTAAAAGAATCTGTTAAATCTTTACTGATTTTACCCCATTTATAAGAAAAACCATTATCTTCCACAACCCATGAAGCAGGATATTTACCTACTTTTTGACTTGATATAATATTTGATAATTTTCTATTATATGTGTCAGATGTTACATATGCAGCACCTTTACACATATCAATTTTAGTCACACAGATTCTCATACCTCTAGAACTTACTTTATTAGAAATTAAATCATTTAAATACTTCATAGCATTTATTGCAGTCTTTGCAAATAAATAATTATCTGATGGTATATCCCTAATATCAGTAAATTTATGATTTCTTTTATAAGGTATTAAATTTCCTCTACTTGTCGTAAGTACATCTAAACCCAAACTATCCAATAAATCCCAAGTTTGTAAATAACTTATAAGTCGAAATTCTATATCATCCTTATTGTTACGTTGTTCATATTTAGCTTCAGGAGAATGGTTTTTTTTCCAATAATCGTTTTTATATTTATTTAACCTATCACTTATTTTTTTCCAATCATTTGCACTAGGATTTAATACCTTCCCCCAACTATCAACATTTGGTGATTTGTCATATAAATCTTTTGGGTTTTCGTCTCTATATTTTATTTTTCTTCGAATCCATGATCTAGAACAATCCCCTGACCAAATTTTCCATTGATAGTCATACCCATCCTTAAAAGGGTTTTTTAAGATATATGTTCTTGGTGCTTGATAAGAATTTGCCCAACTTCCCTGATGCATATTACAATATGAATAATCTTCATTTAAAAATATTCTATTATACTGATTCTCTGTAAGTAAAATCTTCATATTTTATTTTACTAAAAATGTTTTTTTATCTGTAAACTCAATAGTTTTATTTTTTGAAGTTAATGGTGGAAGTGGGTTAAGTTTTTCTTTCTTCGCCATTGTATATAATTGTTCAACTCCTTTATCAATACCATCTCTAAATTCAGGATAAAAAGTAAAACTTTTAATATTATTTTTACCTTTACTGTTATCTACAGGTGTAAAACTACCTTTTGGATCTACCATATATTTGTTAGCATCTACTAATATTAACTCTCCCACATCAAAACCATCTTGATTTTTAACAACTACTTTTAATTTTTTAAATTTCTTTTTAATTTTATCTACACCCGTTATATCTTTAACTTTTTCTTTAGTACCACCTTCAATGTTTTTATAACTGTTCATCCTTCCATCTATAGGTAAACTTGTATTTACAATATTAGTTAATATTTTTTTAATGTCATCACTAGATTTACCACCGAAAGATTTTAATTTTAATTCCTCACCTGTGAATTTAGAGCATTCTGTAAATAAATCTGTATACGAATATTTTTTGGTTTCACCATCATTATTCTCATATGAAACTTTTCTTTCTTTCAATAACTCATCCCAAGTTTTATCACTACCCTCTTTAAATCCCATATCTAAACTATTTTGTTTAACTATGAATACGTTATTTATGATATTCATTTGTTTACTGCAAAATTCTTTAAATGAGTTTAATTCTTTTTTCGATAATTTATTTTGGTTTTTTTCTTTTCGATCTAATTCTTTATTTGTTTTTTTTTGAATCTTTTTACTTTTTCTTGCACCTTTTTTTGAAAATGGATCAATTTCCTTTTTTTCTTTTTTCTCCACAAGATTACCGAACATTCTTTCTTCAGTAAATAAAGATTTAATTCTTTCTATTTCTTCGTTTATTGATTTTTTTTGATTTCTCATTCTATTGTAAATTTTTTGTCGTTTTTAACGTTTATTTTCTTATTACTAATATCTATACCCATATTTTTTAACGCATCTTTAATACCTTTTTCTGAATCTTTATCAAGATAGGTGTTATAATACTTATTTAAAAGAGTTGATTTACTATTTTTAATAACGAATGTGTCTACACCATTTTTAGTTTTTAATTTTTTTAGTTTTCCTGTTACATATTTACTACCAGTTCTATAATTTCTAAGAATTATATCTACTGTACCGTCACTATTTAATAGTGTATTATTTGGTTTAGGTTTTTCTTCTTTAGGTTCTTCTTTAGGTTCTTCTTTAGGTTCTTCTTTAGGTTCTTCTTTAGGTTCTTCTTTATCTCTTATTACATTTACTTGATCTAAATCCTGTACTTTATTTTTTGGGTTTGTTAAAAAAGTAACACCGTCTGCACCTTCTTTTTCTGTCCAACCCCAATCTATTAATTTTTTAAAATAAACATCCTTATCAAACCCTTTAACTAAATTTACTTCTATATTATTCACATTTTTAGAAACTAAAGTTCGATCTTTAGAACCACTAAAGGAAATGTGTGAAGTACCTTCAGTAATTGCGAATATATTAGTTACAGAAAGATTAGAAAATGAATAACTATCATAATCATAAAACAACTCAAAATCGTCTATAAATAGATCATCAACATTTTTTAAATTAGGTAAAAACTCACTTATCGAAAACGGATTTGAATCAAATACTAATTGTTTAATAGTTGTAACATTAGGAAATTTTTTAATACAAAGTTCAATATCACCATTATCCGATTCAAACATAGAAGGATACTCTAATTTTTCAATTACTGTAATAGAACTTAATAATTCTTCAGGTATTTTCATCTTTGGTGTACCACATTTTTGTTGATATTCATTATTAAATCCAAACAATTTGTAAATATCCAACACCCCATCAACCATAGACTCTTTTAATATTTTTTCAGTAACTACCATACAACCATCATCGTCCACAGGTGGACACCCCTCAACAGTATTATCTAAATTAATTTTGATTACATTAATGTCAGTTTCTTCCTCACTATTATCAACAACATCGGTATTATTTTCAATCTCACTTTTTAATCTTTGACATTCAGATTTTAATAAATTCATTTTCCCTTTTAAACTACTAATAAATCCTTTATCTTTCTGTGTTAATATATCACTATTTTCTCTTTCTGTTTCTTCTAATATTTTCTTTTGATTATCTATTTTAGATAAAGTTGCATCAGTACAAAAATCCTTAGAATCCATAGATTTAATTTCTCTTTCTGCCTTTTCAATTTCACCATTAACTATAGATTTACCCAAATTACGTTTACTCAATCGACTAACATTTGGGTCGTTATCAGGTAAACCATTGTTATATGTTTTCCAATCACTTAATATTTTTAAAGTATCTTTTTTTATTGGTTCCATAACTTCCTTAACTTTATCAGGACTGGGTTCCGTATCTTCAGATACCAAATTCCCATATAAACGACTTTCACCAAATAATGATTTTATTCGATTAATTTCTTCGTTTAATGTAATAAGTTTTTTCATAAAGACATTTTTATATAAATATTAAGAAATAACAAAAAATCCCTATCAAACTAATGATAAGGATTTTTTTATAAAATTAAATATTTTAATTTCTTAGAATACGTTGATTGCTCTGTCGAAACGAAGTGTGCAAGAAATATCTGCCA
>JAAHTH010000614.1_pt3 | contig 20531 bp, 14 predicted proteins | sample 6116091 | NCBI WGS metagenome assembly JAAHTH01 (sample SAMN13939990, study PRJNA603662) | sponge metagenome | isolation source: marine sponge | host: Mycale hentscheli | place: New Zealand | collected 2006 | reverse complement strand
CGATAACGAAGGGAAGGGCTGAAGTCGTCATCACCCGGTACGTGATTCCGAAAAATCAGACACTTGTTCTTGTAAGGTAATGGGTTCACAGGTCGATGATTTCCGCGTTCGGCGCGTGATGCGAGTGTTGAAGCCAGTCTTCATGCAGAGGTTCCGATTTGACAAGTTCAAGTTCTCTGCTGCTTTGATTCGGCCAATGGGTTACTGCTTTGCCGACGACGCCGGTCTCAGGATCAGCCCACAATTCGATGGCTTGTGGAACGTTCGGTTTTGTAGACTTCAGGGTCGCGCGAATGTGGTGCTCGGGTGCCCCTGGCGAATTAACAAGTTCGATCTCATAGTTTCGTTCAATCAATGCAATGAGGCCGCTGATTTCCAGCAGCAATGGTTCATTGGGCGATGTCGCAAATCCAAGAATCCTGCGATTGGGAATTCTACGTCGCAACGCGGGCGCTAGAGATCGGAAACTACTGGTGACCCATACCGGTCCGTTTGGACGGGTGATCCAAAATTCACTTCCATTGCTACCCATGATGTAGGAACCATCCAGAGGACGGATGACGAACTGCGATGCCCCACGTATATCGAGTCTGAGTTCTTGTTCCACCGTCTGGTCTTGGCGGTCGATGAGAGTCACTCGGTAAGTCCGATCAAGAACTTTCTCCGCTGCCTGTTTTGCTTGCTCCAGCACACTTGCAGCGCTGACTCCGGATGGCCATAGTGACCATGAGGTGAGTAGCAGTATTGCGGTTGCCGCAACTACCCATGAAGTGATCGCAGTTGGAATGCTTAGCCTGTGCGATACTTCTGAAGCCGGAGTCACCTGATGCATATTGTCGGCTTCAGACACCTCTGGATCGGACGGAAGCTGGGGAGCTGGTGGTGATAGAAAACCGTCACGGCCGAGAGAATGCAACCTTCCCTCCATCCGCATCTGCGTGCAAAATTTTGCTCTGGTTTCAGGGCACGTGTTGAGGTGGTGCGCTAATTCACTTTCCTGCTGCTTTGTGAGACTGTGGTCAAAGTGACCCAGAATCAGGCCGTCAATCTCACGAAAATCCTTGCTCCTGTCGCTCATGCCTGTCCCTCCGGCAACGTAAGGCGTCGCTGAGTGCAGTCATGCAACACCTTTCTGATTCGGCTAAGTGCTCTTTGAATTGCAGCAGGTGTCGAGTTCAGATTGGTAGAGATTTCATCGAAGCTGGCATCACTTTCGTACCGCATGGCGATCAGTTGCCGTTTTTCCTCCGGCAGTTCCTCGACGCATTTCTGCATGGCAGTTGCTTCGTTGTGAACGAAGGAGGCTGTGGATTGATCTTTGCTGAATGTGTCAGCGATTGCCTCAAGTAATTCTTGTGCAATGGCTCGACCGTGCCGTCGCGAGGTTTCTCTGGTGCGAATTGCATGCAGCGCCTGTCTTCGTATAACCTCTTTAGCCCAGGCACGAAAATCGTGTATTTCCTCATTGCTATCTGACTTCTCGATGATCACAACCGCAGCATTCTGGTAAACCTCTTCTGCCAGTTCTGCATCTCGGGTAAGGGCGTACAGATATCCCATGAATTCACTTCGAAGCTGCAGGTACTTTTGGATCAGTTGGCTATCAGTCATGAGGTGCTCCTGCAGTCCAAGTACGCATGACGCCGGATTCAGACAGGAAATTCCGGAAAAAACTGGAAATCAGCCGGAAGCAGCGCATAAGAGTTCTTTTTGCCATCAAGCCGGCGGGTGTGGGGCGGGGAATAAGCAGCCAGATCCGGACGATTTCTCCATCTGGATTCTGGCTGTCCCACACGAGGTTAAGACTTGCGGTTCAATGCAAATTTGGGTTGTTTACCGATTGAGTGGGTGCGGGGATGCTTGCTTGGCGCCAAAATGGTGTAGGACATTCATGAGCAGTTTGCTCATGCTCTCGTCGTGATAAGCACCCCACGCGGTTGCGATGGAACCCGTGTGGAAAACACGCCCTCCCTGCGGGCGTTCCCAGTAGATGATTTCGGCGATTGTTTTATCGCTGCCTGTTCTCGGTTTATGTCCTTCTGCGTTGTAGTCGATAACCGCGCGCGCGTCCTCGCTGCGTGCGACAGTGACCATCCCTTTAGGTTCGGACAGTTGTTTGATGGCGGGATCGGCAGTGGCTCGTTGTAGGGTTGAGAGACGCACATCAAATTCATGACCTACTGCTCCGGTGTTTGAATTAATGAACCCAAAAGTATCTCCTTTTTTCAATCCAACGCGATGCGGAGTGTTGAACAGGAAGTGATTTGGCTCATTCACTTGATAAGGTTTGAACGCGCCGCCCCAGCCAATGCAAGTGAGTCCGACGACTTTCCACGCGGGGTAGCCACAGAATCGCATCAAGCTGCCACGCTTGAAATCGTGGCTGTGATACAGTTCACCTATTTGAGCGAGTTTGCGACCACCAATTTTGGTTCCGTATTTGCGAACCTCCATGACCTCATTGGATTCGTCAAAGCTGACTCGCCAGAACATGGTGTTGCCGGACAGAACAAGCGCGTCACCGCCGGCGCTGAGGTAAGCGTCAAGTCCATCGTAGGCGCGAACTGACCAATATTCGCTGTGGCCATTGATGATAACGGCTTGATAACCAGTGAGTACTTCTGGATTACGATCTAGGTCGCGATCCGTGATCACATCGTACTCGTATCCGTGTTGGTCCAGCCAGAGATGCAGAAAACGTTCTCCTCGCATCAAGTGACTGTAGGATTGATTGATATACGTTTTGTTGGGGCAGGCCGCTGGCCACGGCAGTTTCAGCCCGATCTTATAGGTGGGTTGGCCGTTTCGATGATCACGGTAGCCACTGTAGGTTGCCGCGTCGGGGTGGGTTGTGGAAAGCCCTCCCGTTCCCATCATGGTCATTGCCTGGCCATGGTTGATGGGGAACGGTGCAGAATTGTAGGCAAGCCATGTGTTGGTTGACATTAGTACTGCCAGCGGTGCCTTGGGACGCGACTCGGGGCGACGAACAATGAAGGTCGTAAAGTATCGCATTGGTTTGCCGTCAATCTCAAAATCAAAACGGCCCGCGTAGACACCTGATTTCGTAGCCTCTGGAATATGGAAACGGTGATTGACTTTCCAGCGTGCGTCGTAAAGTTCATCAGATGCCAGTCTTAACCCATGGCCGCGAGTGACGTCTTTGGTCGGGTCGTAGCTTGTGTCATGCCGGTCGATGGCGGCCGCATCAAAGCTGGGGCCTCCGATCATCCACGTTCCTCGATTGATGATTCGTCCATCGCGTGCATCGACACCAGCATCGGCAACGCGACTTCCACGCTCTTCGGTAAACGGCCAGCAGGCGAGTACTGAATTTCCTTTTGGTAGGGTAAGCCCGCGGTCCTTTACCCGCTCTTGCAGTTGAATTGGATCAAGCGCCCGGTCGTGGATCGCGACCATGGCAATATCACCGTTGTAACAATTCTGCGTTCGACCCTTGTCCGCGTAGGCGCCGAGTCGAAGGGCTGTTTTCCCCGGACGCACCGTTCCAGTGTATGGCCACTCTGCCACAGGTTTGCCGTCGATGAATACGCGTTTGACGTTCCCGTCCCACGTCGCGGCAACGTGCTGCCATTGCTGAGTCTTAAGCAAGTTGGGTTCTGTGTAATGCAATGCAGAGGCTGTGAATTTGCCACCAGCGTCGGTATGGAATGCAATCTTACCGTCATTGATCAGCAGGCCGATCCCGCAATTCTCGGGATAATCATGTTGGGTAATCAGGCCTTGCCAGCCGCTGAGGCTGAACGGGCGAACCCAACATTCCAAGGTCATTGCATGTAACGGTCTTTCCGTTGGCAAACCGTTTTCAACGTGGACATACGATCCAGGATGGATCGGCTGTACTCTTGCGACATTGTCGGTAAATGTCGCCAATACGGGATCGCTCTCGCGATCTTCGGGTTCCGATCCCAGTTTCACCACGTTCAGTTCATAGGGAACGCTGCTGCTCACTCGAAATTCGATATCGGTGCCGGCAACAATGCTCTTCTGGGCATACGCATGCAGCCCAGGCAAGCTGATCGCGCGATGTGGCGGCATTCGTTTGCCGTACTTAACGGATGGAATTGGGGCCGAGTCAGTGGGGATGGTTGATTGCTTCAGGTAGGCAACAAGGTCTGCGATTTCCTGAGAACTCAGGACTTCATCAAGTCCTTCCGGCATCAAGGAGACACTGGCATACCTTGCCTGCTCGACGTCCTTGATACGCACCGGTTGCATGACCCCCGCTGCTGTGGCAAGAAAAATCTTGTTGATTGTTTCTTTAACGAGCAGTCCCGATACAGCCCTTCCGTCCTCAGTCAGGACGTTAATGATTTCGTGATATCGTGCAATGGAAGCGCTGGGATAAACAATCGCTTCCAACAGGTCACGTTCGCTGCGGATCGCACCGATTCTGGTCAAGTCAGGCCCTAATCGCACTCCCTGCTTCCCCTTGATATGACAAGTGATGCATTTGGACTTGTCGCGGTTTCTGAACAATTTTTCGCCCCGATCGACGTCCGCTGTTGGCAGGAAGGTGACGAGTTCTTCAAGGCGTTGTTTTTGTCTCGCAGTTTCTTCAGGCGGTATTTCAATGGCTTTCGCAAGCGGGATTTCGGGGAGGTCAGCCGGGGGGACAAACTGCTGTTCGACTTCCTTCATTCGTTGTACTTGCTTGGTGGCAGGATGTTGCAACGGAAGATTTTCAAACTCGTCGATTTCATATAGCCCATGGATGACCGCATGGTTCAAGAACGGATCTGCGTTTGGAGAGTAGGTTTTCAGCAGAGGTGCCACGGCGCGTTGGTCGCCGATTCTTCCGAGTGTCATTGCTGCCAGTCGGCGAACTTGCGGATCATCATGGGACAATGACGTGATGAGCGGTGCTACAGCTTCCCGATCTAGCCACAATGCGATGCTGTGAATGGCTGCGGCGCGGACTTCCGAGCTGCCTTCATTTAAGAATGTGCGGATTGCTTGCCTTGCTTTTCTGCCTGGAATGCGGTGCAGTGACCAGATCGCCGGGATTTTCGCCTTCGCGTGACGCAAACCGTCAATGTAATCCTCGCTCGCCAGTGACTCGATTGCACGACTGACCACTGCCGGACGTTGGTCTGACAGCCAAGTTGATTTCGGTTGGCTCCAGTCCAGCTTTAGTCCACGTGGGTCTTCCGGTGATGAAGAGTTTTTTTTCTCGAGTCGATAGATCGCTCCAAGTATGTCGGGCTTGGCGACTTTGGAGGTGGGGCAGCAGATCATGTACCAACTGCCGGTATCAGCTATAAGTAGGCTGCCATCGGCATCTTCGATCACATCGGTTGGATGGAAATCCGTTTGGTCACTTTCCAACAATGTGCTCGTCTTGGCAGAATAGGACGAACTTTCCCGTGAGAGCTGGTGCCTCGAGATTCGGCGCGTGTTGAATTTAGTGCAAAGCGATTCTCCTGTGATACCACCGTTGGGATGGCGTGCCATCATCATTCCCGAGGGAGCGGCGGGGCCCAGCTGCTGGAGGATGGGTAGTAAATTGCCTGTGTTGGCATGCGGGTTGAGTACGCGTGGGTTTTTTCGACCATAGGTACCACCGTATACCGCGTGTAGAATTCCGTCGCGTCTACCGGGTTCAGATAGGTCGAAGAAGGTACCGCTGAGAAAACGTTCCCCGGTTTCACTGAATGCCAAGCCAACCGGATTGTTCATCCCGCCGGTGATGACCATTTCCAGCTGTGAGCCATCAGGTCGGGCACGATAAATGTGGGCGGCACTGGACTTCAGTGTGCGGCCGTTACTCAGTTCGTGGTCTTGTGGTGCAAAGGCACCTTTGCACCAGTAGAAAAAACCATCGGGTCCTAAATACGGGCCATGCATGTCGTTTCCACAACCCTCGATGGAACCGCCATCAAACCACACGGTTCGCTCATCTGCAATGTAATCACCATTGGTGTCACTGAGTTTCCAAATGTGTGGCGGTGCTCCCACGTAGACCGAATTTTCATGAACCAGAATCCCTTCCGGAAAAGGCAACTTGTCCGCAAAGACAGTCGATTCATCGAAGACTCCGTCTCCGTCCTGATCAAGCAAACGCAACACTCGATGCTGGGGATCTTTGAGCTGGACGGGCGCCTTGGCGGTGTTGCCGGAACTGTCTGTCACATAAAGAGCCCCACCCTTGTCAAAGCACATGTGGATGGGACGTTTCACCAGCGGCGATTCAGCCACACGCTTCAGTTCATATCCGTCTGGAATGGTGAAGTTGTGTGGCGGCAGCAAGACTGTCTCTACGCCCTGTGTGGTCAGCGGTAGGCACAAAATGCAAAACGCAACACACATGTAAGGGCGGTGGCAGGTGAGCATAAAAGCGAGGCCAATGATGCGTGAAGAATGTGAAAAGAAGCAACCAAATCTGGACCCATGAACGGTAACCTTAGTAGCTTCTGCAAAGGTGAATTATATCTGTTTCGTGGCTCGGAGTTATCGAAGTTTAGGGGTTTCTTCGGGATTAGTTGCTGTTAATCAACAATGCAACAAGTCTGTGTGAACTTCAGTCCAAGCAAGAAAAACTTTGCGTCGGTTGTGGAGCGGTGCTTATGTGACCAATCCGTCACATCAAGCAATTTGTTCTCTACGTGTGTGCACTGCAAGTTTGTCAGCGGCGCCAAGTCATCCTGTTGAAAAGCAAGCGTGCACGGCTAGTCAGAGTCTTTCATGGCATTGTCGAAACGGAGATCGAATTTTTCAAATAGCACTACCATTTCGGCCTGCGAGAATGATTCTTGTAGTTTTGAGGCTTCGGCCTTCACCCCAGACCCAGACTTAGATACAAATGCAATTGCCGACTTGTTGTTGCGTGCAAAAACACTCTTTAAACCAACGAATGCTGCAGTCGTCAGTTCTCTAAATCCGCCAGTAGCATCCTGGATGGCAGAAAGTACAACATGCATGTCCATTCGTGAAAAAGATTGATCGAAGGCAAACCGCATGCGAGTCGCGTAGGCTCTGTCATCAATCCGCAGGCTGTTTTCCGACTGTCCGAAACTTCCGTTAGCGAGATAGCGATCCAGCGTGCGCCCAAGCAGATAGACTCGCATGATTTCCAGTGGCACCGCGCGAAAAGATGTTGCGACAGCTATGATCTTGCGAAATGGAAAAAGCAGCAAATTGATCGGCAGCCTGAGGATCATTCCCAGGCAACCAACGAAACATCCCGAAGGGCTGCTGCAGTACGGCTCTAAAGTGATTAAGTCGAGATCTACTGAGTGGGCTTCTATTGTCGTTTTTACCGCGAATCGACGACATCGGTTCTGCACGATTTCATCAAGGAAGGGAATCGGGATAAATCTTGCGGATGCTGAAATGATGCCCGCGATAATCCACTCAGATGAAATGCCGGAGGTAAAACAGATTTCTGTTTGAACTCGTGCCGGAATGTCGGGCATGCTGGGGGCTTCTGTTGTATTGCTGAAAACGAAATAAGGTTATGCGAAAAACACATCATCGATCCGCATGGTGCTGGCGTCGCAGCTGTCGTTAGGAACCTCTCCATGGTGCCCGGGGGTGATGAACAGGTTAACGAAGGGCATAACCTCGGAAATAGGGGCGGCGCCGTGCGTGTAACTATCCGAGGTTTTTGCCATGCAAGGCTCAGCGGATAATCGCGATAGTTGTTTGGATTGGTAGATTGCTGTGTATACTACATCGCATGATTCTTGGGAGCGGCTATGTGCAACAGCCTTTTAAGTGATTCGTTGCATGGGGCATGGATGCGGAATTAGTGTTGCAGAGTGGAGAAGGGCAGGGCTGATGATGGTGCGCTTTCACTTCTCGAGGTGATATATGCCTGATATAACTTGGGCTTTGTTAGGTAGCAGATGTGACTGAGTTGCTGTGCTGGTCGTCGATCAGTCCGCCGGTCGGCGTTCATGATGATGATTCGCGGCGGTGTTCTTGTTGGGAGAATTCAAATGCTTGTTTTGTGGAAGTCGATGACCATGTTGCCAGTTTTTCGGGCGAGTAGTGTTCTGGTCGCGGTGGTAGTGTTGATTCCTCAGAGTGTCGTGTTTTCTCAGGATTTTGTTGCAGTCGAGCGGCGATTGGGGACTGCGGTTGCCGAGGGTGAAGTAACTTTGGCTCAGGCAAAAGCGATGATGGATGCTCTGCACGCTACCAGAAAGGTTGGTGGCCACGCGAGTTTGAAAATGCAGCTTGAAGAACGTCTGAAGGTCTACGCAGAAACGCTGCGAAAGCAAGTGTTAGCTGGCGACATCTCGAAGGAAGAGGCGCAGGAAAAGTACGAGGTAGCGGGACGGAAAATGGAGTCTCGTTATCGAGAGGTAGTGACAGGGGAGCAGTCGCGTGAGGGTGATGAGCAAATGCGTAGCAAGCTCGAGGTCGATGAACACAGTCGAAGCGAGCGCCGTGCAAGAGAACACCATTCAGATGACGACGCACGTGATGTTGATGTTAACGAACAATTGCGGAATGCAGTTGAGAAGCGGCTTCGTTACCACGGTGAGAATCTGCGAGCCAAGGTTGCGAAGGGGGAAATTAGCCGCGAGGAAATGGAAACGGAGTACAAAGCTGTTCAGCGAAGAATTTTGGGGGAAGCAAGAAAAGCCGAATCTCATCGTAAACGCGACACGAAAAGTCCAGATGCGTATTCTGACCGCCAAAATCAGGAACTGCGGGAACTGCGACGCGCGGTCGAAGCACGAATACGTCAAAATGGTGAGCGACTTCGTCAGCAATTTGCCGCGGGAGTCATCAGTGGAGAAGAAATGGAAGAACAGTACCTTGCGGCCGAACACAAAATGTGGAATCACTATCGGCAGGCAGAGCTAAAAATGCAGCCGGAGCAGGAAGAGGCTGTTCTTAGCAATGAATCCGACCATGAGGACAATGAGAACGATGAATCTGGTCGAGGGAATGACTGATGGCAGGAAAGTGATTGTGTCAAGCTGAAGAGGATTCAACCATGGCGGGTTCCGCAACCAGAAGGCGGAATCAACTGGCGACGAGCTGCTGTCAACGTGGAAGCGGCGCGTCCGGATTTCAATTATGCTGAGGGAGGACCAGAATGCTGGTCCCTTCACCCCCCTCCCCACTTTGAAATATGCCCGCCTGCAGCCATAGCATGAATATCTTACGCATATTGCTTGTTGTTGCTTTGCTATCACCCAAGGCTTTGTGGGCTGAGATTGATTACGAACGTGATGTGAAGCCCCTGCTTAAAATGAAATGCTGGGCGTGTCATGGACCTCTGAAGCAGGAGTCAGGCTTGCGACTTGACGCCGGGCAACTTATCAGAACAGGAGGTGAGACCGGGCCAGTTGTGGTCCCAGGAAATTCACAGCAAAGTCTGTTGGTACAGCGAGTAGCGTCAATCGATGACCTTGATCGTATGCCACCGGAGGGCGAGGCGCTCACTGAAAAGCAAATCGAAATTTTGAAGCAATGGGTCAAGTCCGGAGCAAGGAGTCCTGACGGCGAAATGCCCCAGGCGGATCCTCGTGACCATTGGGCATTTCAGGAAAGTCGTTATGCAAAGGTCCCGGATGATGTTCATCCCGTCGATTTCTTCATTGAGCGAAAACTACTTGAGGCTGGCTTGAAGCTCGCGCCGAAAGCTGACACAGCAACTCTGTTACGCCGACTGTATCTGAGCATGCATGGATTGCTACCGTCCATGGAACAAGCCAGAGTATTTGAAGCCAATCCTGGAATGTTCGACCAAATGGTGCGGTCGGTGTTGGACAGCGAGCGTTATGGTGAGCGTTTGGGGCAGTACTGGTTAGACATTGTCAGGTACGCGGATACACACGGGTTTGAAGTCAATACGGCACGTCCGAATGCTTGGCCATATCGCGATTATGTCATCAACGCCTTGAATCAGGACAAACCGTATGACCAATTTGTCAGAGAGCAGATCGCGGGTGATATTTATGGCGAGGATGCGGCGACGGGATTTCTGGTTGCCGCACCTGTACTGCTACCGGGACAGATTGGCAAGGACGACGCATCAAAGCGGCTCGCACGGCAGGATTCACTCGATGAGATCGTCGTGGGTACAAGTGCAACCTTTCTTGGGCTGACACTCGGGTGCGCGCGGTGTCAGGGTCAAAAGTTCGACCCTTTGAGTCAGGAAGACTACTACTCCATGCAAGCTTTCTGTGCTGGCGTGCGTTATGGCGACCGCGCGATTGAAGATGGAAATTTTGAGCAACGTCAAACGCAGTTGCGTAAGTTGTTGCCGCAGATTGAGCAGGTGAAATCCAATCTGTCACAGCATGAGCCGGTTGCATTCCCTGGGCGGACTCTGATCATTGATGAAACAGACCAACAGCGGACCACTCACTTTGTGAAGCCGAATGGCCCCGGGAAGAATCCATCGGGTTCCAAGCGAGGCTTTGCTGACGACCTTGGTGCTATTGATCGATTGCCAAATTTTAGCGATGGCTATACATGGTGGAACAATCATCCAGGCAAGAATGTGATGTCATTCAATCCTGGCGTCGAAGGCGTCTTTAGCGTCTGGATTTCCTGGGGAGCCCATGGCAGTGGGGTTCACACTCGGGACGCACGCTATGTTCTCGATTTGGATGGCAACCTTGAAACAACCGGGGACCAGCAAGAGCTTGCAAATATCGATCAGTATTTCTTACGCGGTCAGACAAAAGGTGAAACAGATCGTGTGCCCCAGTGGAGTGGGCTCCTCAATGTCGGGAAATACCAGTTGCAAAAGAAATCACGTCTTGTGCTGCGGGGAGGAGAGACTGGGACAGGAATCACGACTGATGTATTGGTCCTGCAGGAAACTAAGGAGACACCGGTAACAGAAGAGATCGCGTCTAACCCGCAGTTGAGGGTTCCTGTCAACTTTCGGAAAAATACAGAACGATTTCAGCCAGTGCGAGCAAAGCGGTTAAGGTTCACTTCGTTTGAAACGACAAATGACAATCGTTATGAGCCGTGTATCGATGAGCTTGAGGTGTTTGCTGCCGGGACGAATGAAAATATTGCACTTGCCTCGCTTGGAGTCGTGGCAAGGTCGTCTGGTAATTATTCTGATACTGGGAAGCATCAGTTGAAGCATGTGAATGATGGGCAGACAAGTAATGACTGGAGTTGGATATCAAACGAGAAGGGTAAAGGCTGGGTTCAGGTTGAATTCCATCACCCGATTGTGGTGGATCGAGTCGTGTGGGGTCGAGACCGGACTGGAAAGTTCAAGGATCGTTTGCCCGTGCGGTATAAGATCGAGATCGAAGACGATTTTGGCAACCTGAGAACGGTCGCAGACGCAAGTGACCGAATGCCATTTGGTACAGGATTTGATGAGGTTTCCACGCGGTTGCGGAATGCAGGCGGCGATGCAAAGTCTGACCTGCCGGCGATCGTGCAACAACTAAAGAGATTGGAAACGGCACGGGCTGAGCTGGAAAAAAAAGAGATGGCGTATGCTGGGGTTTTTTCAGAACCTGACCAAACGCATCTGCTGGCACGCGGAGACCCCGAGCAGCCTGCTCGTATCGTCAAACCTCGCATTCCCGAACTGTTTGGTTCGTTCAGTGTGCCGGAAGAAGCAGCAGAAAGTAAACGGCGTGAGGCACTTGCTCGTTGGATTACTCAAAAGAGGAATCCGCTAACCGCACGTATCATCGTAAATCGGGTTTGGCAATTTCACTTTGGCATCGGGCTCGTGGAGACGCCCAGTGACTTTGGGCTCAATGGTGCGAAGCCCTCGCATCCGGAATTGTTGGATTGGCTGGCACATGATCTGATGGACCACGAGTGGTCACTGAAGCATTTGCATAGGCGAATTCTGTCATCAAAAACTTGGCAGCAGTCAAATCGAATTGATCTGGAAGCGAAAAAAATCGATGCGGATTGTCGTCTATTGTGGCGTTACCCGGCGCGACGTGTCGAGGCGGAGATTATCCGAGATGCGCTGCTGCAGGTCAGTGGCAGATTGAATTACAAAATGGGCGGTCCGGGATTTGACTTTTTTAAATCACGCGGAGGGCTAAGCGGTTTTCCGCCGGTCAAAAACTTTGAAGAAAAAGGGCTGCGTCGAATGGTGTATGCCCATAAGGTGCGGATGGAGTCCGTGCCAGTGTTTGGAGCATTCGATTGCCCCGATGCTGGACAGCCGGCGCCACGTCGCGGTCGTTCAACCACCGCCATCCAAGCGTTGAATTTGTTCAATAGTCAATTCATTGCCGATACCGCTGTTGAATTCGCACGGGTGATACAAGAGGACGGTGGCAGTGTGAGTGATAACGTTGTGGATGCGTACCAACGCATTTTTCAACGGGAACCCGACTCGACAGAACATCATCTGGCGGTGCAAGTGGTCGAGGAGCACGGCTTGCCGACCTTAGCAAGAGTTCTCTTCAATTCCAATGAATTTTTAATGTTGCCCTAGGATCAAGTGACGTGAAGCAAGCCTCATTAAAACTTCTCAGTACCGTGGGGCGGCATTTTCTGTCGCGTCGAGATTTCCTGGCCAAGACAGGGACGGCTGCTAGCTCGATTGCGCTTGCAAATCTGCTTGAACGCGATCAGCTTTTAGCGGCACCTCAAATTGATCCGACGAGCCCGCATGCACCCAGGCCACCTCACAACGAACCCAAAGCGAAAAATCTTTTGGTCATTTTCTGTGCTGGGGCGTGCAGTCAGCTTGAGACATTCGACTATAAGCCTGAACTGATTAAGCGGGATGGGACACCACTGGCAGGGGGACCTGCAGTTACTTTTCAAGGGCCTGCAGGAAATCTTGCCCGTCCGCAATACAAATTTAAACCCTATGGCGAAACGGGGAAAATGGTTTCGGACATGGTTCCGCACCTTGGAGGCATTGTTGATGACATTGCGTTCGTTCATACATTGACGAACAAGTCCAACACTCATGGCCCTGCAGAAAATTTTCTTTCGACAGGTTTTGTGCTTGATGGTTTTCCAAGCTTAGGCTCGTGGGTGACTTATGCACTTGGATCAGAAAATCAAAACTTGCCAGCGTTCGTTGCCATTCCTGACCCGCGTGGGGTGCCCCAGGCGAGTGTCAATAATTGGGGGCCGGGATTTCTTCCTGCTGTCTTTCAAGGCACTCCCTTTAGTTCCTCGAATCCGATCCGGAATCTGAGACCTCCTGAAGTATTCGCTGGAGATAAGGACGTAGTCGCTAGGGAATTACTAAAAAGACTGAATCACGAGCATCTGAAAAAGCATCCGGGTGATGATTCCCTCGCTGCGCGGATAGCCAGTTATGAACTTGCAGCACGCATGCAGTTGTCCGTGCCAGAAATAAGCGATTTGAAGACAGAGTCTCCGGTAACGTTGGCAGCCTACGGTGCTGATTCATCGAATAAGATTAAAGCGGGCTACGCGCGGAATTGTATTTTGGCGAGGCGTTTGATTGAAAAAGGCGTGCGTGTGGTGCAGTTGTTTAACGGAGCGTATGCGAGTGGGGGCAAACTTAACTGGGATGGGCATTCAAAGCTCAAGGAGCAATATGACGTTCATGGTGAGATCATGGACCAACCTTCGGCTGCATTGTTCAAGGATCTAAAACAGAGAGGCTTGCTCAAAGATACCTTGGTTGTCTGGTGCACAGAATTTGGACGCATGCCAATGTTTCAGAAAGGAGCAAAGGGACGAGATCACAATCCACTTGGTTTTACTGCGTGGCTTGGTGGTGCAGGGATCAAGCCCGGAGTCAGCTACGGGGCTACAGACGAGCTTGGCTTCAAGGCAGTGGAGAACGTTTCATCAGTTCATGATCTAAATGCGACGATCCTGCACCTGCTTGGTTTAGAGCATGAGCGTTTGACCTTCCGGCACAACGGCCTTGATCGGCGTCTGACTGACGTACACGGGCACGTTATCCACGAAATCCTGTCGTGAGCAGGTTTCAGGTCCCGTTATATCTTTGGCGGCGGGTTTTGTATGCTGTTGCATTCTTGTCGCGGTTGATTTCGTTTGGATGTGATCGTTGGCAGTTCATGCAGTCTTCGCAACATGTGGCGACCGGTAGTACGATCTTTGTGTTGTCTTATTCAGCAAGTTTCATGGTAGAGCGTTCAAATTAATCACTGCTGGCAAAGTTGCGGTGGGTGAAGGTGACGACGCATAGGGGGTGTTGCTTGCACGCCCCTTCTACACGGGCGTCCATGAAGTGAAACAGTCCCGGTATGAGTTGGGCGTTGGTAAAAAAACATGCGATTTGATAGTGTTCAGACAATCCTGTGAATTCGGTGAGTTGGAATGATGCGTTCGAGTTTTGGCGTAAGTCAAGCGAACCTCGCGGTGAGAAGGCTGACGGGAAGCTTTATCGGTTGCCGACCGAAGTTTAGGGAATATGCCTGTCGTGCAGGAACGGCGACGAAGTTGGGTTTAGGTGAGGACGAGACGATTTTGACTATGTTGAACCTGGCTGGCACTCGACGGCTAGGGCGTACCTTGTTGGTAGTAAACTCCCCGATGCTCGGGGCTTCATGACATGTACGGGAACGTATGGCAGTGGCGTCAAGATTGGCATGGAGAATACGCGGACGCATCATTCACCGATCCCGCACGGCCACCATCTGTCTCGAGTCGCGTACACCGGGGCGATCGTTGGTACGGCTACGAGAGGTATTGCGGGGCGGTGTACCGGGAGGCGTTTGCCCCGGCATTCCAAGGCGGCCGCTCCAGCTATCGGGCGGTGTGCGTTTCGCACGCGTTGTAGGCTGTGTCGAAGTAGGAGAGAGACAAGGAGCCTCGTGTGCGCGATGTTGCGCTGTGTATGGGTACGCAGCGAGAACTAGAGGCTAGGTGCTGGCCTGCGAGGCCGACGTAGCTTTTCTTTCCGGACCCAGAATGACGAACCACCAAATCCGAAGACGTTGTGGTTTGTGGTCGTTCGAGTTATCGATCGAGGTATCGTTATGATCCTGAAATCGCTCATGGGCGTTGCACGCGTCTGATATTGGGAAACAGTGAAAAGGTGAGGTGCTTGTGTGAGGTTGCTCCAGAAAAAGACTTGAAAATGCGTTTTTGGAACAGCGTTCTTCAATCTTGTTGAAAGCCTTTGCTTCGTTGACAACAGCAGCGAAAGCCACTGCTGCCCTCATTGATCATTCAGTGATCTCGCAGGTTGTATCGGTAGTTCACAAAAAGTAAGTGCTGCGATATCGTTTGCACCGCGGATGATCGCATCCGCTTGTCTCCACTTCCCACCTCGGACGTACGATAGGGTCTTTGCCGTTGAAGATTCTGCCAGTTGCAAAGTGAGGATTCTGCCGGTGCCGGAAACGGAGATCAGGTCAGCGGAAAGATCATCGAGATAAAAGCGTCCGAGGATTTCCTTGTCCCATTTTACATCCTGATCAAAGACGAGTTTGATTGCATTTTTTCCGGTGCTGGCATACGAAACACTCTGAATATTCGGCGGCGTGACAGGTGTTTTCGCTTCCACACCGTAGTTGAATTGATTTACCAGCGGAAATAACTGCCTCGCCATTGCTGCATAGCCTTCCGGCAGGAAATGGCAGCCACCTCCTGGTCGAATCCCGAGAGTCGACATGATGCTCATGTTGGAAAACTGCCTGGGCAATTGTCTCTGCTGCTCACGCAGCCTGTCGTTTTCCACTGACCGACTGCCACATGCTCCCGGCCAGATCTGATGAATGTAGTAGTGTTTTATGTTTGGATAGTCTTCTTTCCAAGCTGCCGTCATGCGAAGGAAGTAGGCTTGGTAATTTACCCAGCCAAATGTGCCGGTCGCCCCTGACGCGCCTTGGTCGTTTTCTCCCTGGTGCCATAGCACGGCACGCACGCCGTGCGTCAGTCTTGCTTTCTGTAAACGCCACAGCAGTCGGCCGTAAATGGTGGCGACATCTGTCGGATCAGCTTCGTTGCGTTGGTGCTGGTCAACGCGTGTCCCCCCCTGGGCACCATTGATGATACAGATGGGGATTTTGTGTTTTTCGATGAGCAGCTTGCCTAGCTCGACACCCCAATAACCAATCTGTAGATGATGATGGTTTTCACCGCCGTTGAAAGATAAGGCGTTGCCCCAGACCACATCTCGGGCTCTGTCTTTGTTCGTAGTGGGTGTACCAAAGCTGCGTAACCACGGACTTCTGTAGGGATGGACGATTCGTTGGTCTGTCCATGCTTCGGCATTGGATTGACCCTGGATGACAAAGACGTCACCGCAGACCAGATCATTAGCCTGTTCGAGTACGGTTTCTACTCCACCACGCGTGATGCCAAACTCGGTGCGATAGGTGGTCAGACCTGCCCGCATTCTTGTGGTAAGGGTGTACTTGTTGTCTCCGCTGATTTTTTGACGCTGCGTATCAACCAGTTTGTCACCAGCATAGAGTTTCAGAAAAACGGAATCCGCTGGTTCTTTGAGCATACCTTTGTAGTGAAGGTTTTCTTGACCACGATCGTCGCGAGCATAGAACTGGTGGTCCACGGGCTTTTCATCGGCTTCTGCAGTGCGAACAACCCATCGATCATGATTCGGTTCGGTAACAATGATGCAGGCAGAATGTGAAATCGCGTCACCGCCATTGTCGAGGGCGAGTTCGACCGTCAGGGTGCCGCTGTTCTGGGCTCGCTTCAAGACCAACTTGCCCGCGTCTGTTTCACTGACCGTGGCCATTCCCGAAAGCTTCCATGAGTAGTTCAGGTCGCCAACACCCTCCGATTTCATCTCTGCAAGGTTGACGATTGAGGGCGAGATCTCCAGCTCATCCCTGCCATTCCACGTCTGGGGAACTTCGAGCGTGTAAACAGGATTGGGGATACGTTCCCGGATGGTAACGGGGAGGGTGTGCGTCTTCACACCAGATTCCAACACCGCTTTGAACAGCAAGTTGACCGTTTTGCTTCTGGCAACCCGTCCTGGGTTGAACTCATAGCTGAAGCGGTCGACGGCGAGGATTTCTTCCTTCTCGCCATCCTGCAAAACCCAGTAGACTTTTCTGGCTCCTCCCGCTTTTGCTGACAGGGTGATTGAGGCTCCCTCATTCATCACCAACGCTGACTTCGAGACCGAGAAAATATCGCCATCCTGGACCAATGGCCCAACCAGCGAATGCAAAGGTCTCTGGTTTTCAAAACAGAGCTTCAGCCAGTTGGTTGAGCGGGCTACGGACTCGAATCGTACTTCGTCCATGGCACCATTAAACGGACCACGTCCGTTCCCGTGATCACCGAGATCGACTGGGGTTGATGCAGGTGTGTTCAAGGTGCCGAGTTTGCTAACCGACTTGCTGCTGTTATCAATTGTTCTGCAGAGAACACCGTCAACGTAAAATCGAACCATGTCCTCCGACACACTCAGAGCGATATGCCGCCATTGGTTACGTGGCAGGGTGCTCTCGCATCTGGGGTCAAAGCCGTAGAGATGAAAACGCGGTTGCCCTCTTCCCGTCATGGTGAAGTACGACAACCCCATGTTCGGCTTCTGTCCACGCTCCGGTTCACCCCAGCCACCAATGGACGCCTGAGCCCAGTTATGGCTTTCGAAGTTTTTGGGATTTACCCATGCAGACATCGTCCGGTCGGCGTTACCTGAGGGCATGCAGGTCACCCGTCGATCCTGTTGGACGCCGGGAGGGCGGACGACAAGAGATTTGTTCATGCCAAACTCCTGGGCGTCACCGATGATGCCACTGGTATTCGTGGTTGGCTTATCGGGCCTGTTGAATCCATCAAGATTGTTCGAAGTTGCGTCCTCCAGGTTGTCTCCTAAATGCCAGACACCGGCAAACCCTTTCGAGGTCTGGAACACCTGCTCGCCGTTGCTCTCGCTGGAAACCTTGTCGTTGCCCCAATGCATCTTGATCGCCTGCTGATCATTGCCCTTGATGGTCGGGATCCGAACCCAGACCGCGGCATTGCCAGCCGACGCATCCCAGCATTCAATCTGGTAGGTCAGTGGTTTGCCATTGGCGGAGAAGCGAATGTCCTCGCCCTGAGGATTCGCCTGACTGAAATCGAAAAAATCCTTTGTCAGTCGGACCAGTAGCGGAAAGTCCTTCTCCAACGCGGTTGCCGGTAAGTTCGCTCCATCGGGCGTTGTATCGATGTACATCGAGCCAGCGTGTTTCCAATCACCATATTGGGCCGCCGTTTCACGCAGTCCCACGGTGAGCATCGCCATCAGGATCAAAAGGAATTTACAAGGCACGCCAATGTCCTACGAATGTGTGAATTTGTTGTGTTCCGAAGGCATTCTGGTTCTACAGCCTCAAAGCCTACAAAACTGTCAGCGTGCGATTGTATCACCGCTCCCACCGTTCCAGGAAAGTCTGAGCGAGCAGTGGAAGTCATGCCGTGATCGCGAAGCCTGATCCGACTGGCGTCGTCGCATGTTTCCTGTGTTCCAGAGAGGGCTGGCGGTTTGTCTTGTGTCTTCTGTGATCCGATATTCTCCATCTGGAATGAGCACGATGCGGCCGTCTTCGGTTGATGCAGCGTCGATTGCCTTTGTCCGAGTTCGAGTGTCATCGGTCTTGCCATTTCCCTCAGCTCCGTATTCCTGAACATTGGACAGATCGGTTTTCACCGGCTTGCGGGTTTGATCTTAGTTGTTTTGTAACGGTGGGAATTTTCCGTCATATCGATTTTCGCTGTTCACTGTGCGGCGACCAACAATCTTTGTCTCATCGGTCACCGTGCACTTCCCGAGTTCAGCAACTTCGTTTCGAATCGAGATCGAACTGTTTTGCGTTCGATGCGGGTGGTGTGAATCTTGTCGTGGGTGCGATCCTTGCCCAGATGCCATCTTCGAGGCCGCGGAGCCTTGTGGAAGCCTTGCGTTCTGTGAACGCACCCTGACGATAAAAATTCAGTTTGATCCCAGTCGCCTTGTTTAACCTTTCTGCGAGAGCCCTGATCAGCTTCTCGTGATGGCCTTGTGGCTATTAGTTCACGCTAACTTTGTTATTCAGATGTGGTAGAAAATTGCGATATCCCTCTCGGTAATAATAGTGGGAGCTACGCGGTTGATATTTCCCTTGCTTGGGAGGCAACCAGCACACCGCCTGGTCGTTGGCCATGTATTCAAAAGTCTTCGTCTCATTACTCAAGTAGGTAACAGTGGGAAGCTCGTGCGGTACACCTTCCTGAACGCTAACACTCAATAATCCCCATTCGCCAACGAAGCACAGTGCTGCGACTACCTCGCTTTTCATGAGCTCGCGGCGTTCGAGGCATCCTGTAGATATTTTGGGGTATTTCAAAATGACGCGAAAAATTTTGTTTGCTTCCATGTGAGTGTGACTGGCGTCGAACGACTTATAAGTAAAAATATTCGGGCTTTCGGGCAGGGCGACGGAAAAATGCGTGTAAATCAGCGGTGTAGAAGTTAAAACTTAGCCAGTGGTTTGCGTTGGGGGTCTACCTTTTTCTTCATCGACCAAAGACGCAATGTGGATTCAATACCCAGCTGTGATGCGTCTGATCGGAGCAGTCTGAGCCAATTATGCCTCGTAAATATTTTCCTTTCGTGTCGATTTTCACCAACAAAGTCAAACGTTGGATTTTCCCCGTTTCCCCGCGGTGTTGTTTTTGTGTTTGTTTCTCACTGTTTTGCTTAACCATTTCAGGCGGTCTCGCCGTCGGCCAGCAAGTCGCGGCTGACTTAGACGCCGAGGTGCAGCCACCCAAAGGTTTACAGGACTCAACCCAAAAGGAAGCAGGAACGCAAGAAAATCATTCAGAAGAGTTGGAAATCTGCCGACTTGTGCTGAAGATTGTTTTTCCCACCACAAGTAATTCTTCAGCATCACGTTTGCGTGCGGATATCGCCGCCGGTGTTTATGATGAATATGCAATCAGCCAAACACGCAGCAGACGGCTGAAAAAGTCTCCAAAGATCAGCGTGCCCGTGGGACGCAATCGATACCGCGTATGGTACGGATATTCGGGGAACATCCGGACTGCTGTCTTGGCGACCGCTGCTGCACAGTCGCCGGTCAAGAAAGAGAAAACGAACGAGATCGCTCAAGTTGCTTACTCTGAGAAAGCAGAGCCAAGTAAGGCAGATGCAGATCCGAATGCGAAGTATCCACATCGTGCAAGTTGGTGGACGGTCGGCAAGCGTTACCCAGATCGAGAAGCGATGGTAAAGCACCTCTCTTCAGGTCAACATAAAGGAATGTTTGCGACTGAATGGCTTGAAACACTCAACCGCGATGAACTGCATGCACTGCACTCGGACGGCCATGAAAAAAAGGTGCACTGGAGCTACGTAGTAAGAGCGTCTGAAGAAAAAACCGACGCACTCTAATTTGCTCTGCAAGGCTTTGCATCATTGTGGGGTAGAAACCAGCAGAACAATTTGGAATTTTGGCAAGCTTCAAGAAGCACCGACTTCTCATCAGTAAGGAGGACAGCCTTGCTCTCTTGCGACGTTGGATAAACGCAAAGAGAAATTTTCATCAACACAGTGGTTGGTACGTCCCTGCCTTTGAACCAAGGTGGGTGAGGGAATTTAGTTGTAAGGCAGGTGCGGTGTGAAGGCTGTGTACAGAGGA
>JAAHTH010001453.1_pt1 | contig 20589 bp, 14 predicted proteins | sample 6116091 | NCBI WGS metagenome assembly JAAHTH01 (sample SAMN13939990, study PRJNA603662) | sponge metagenome | isolation source: marine sponge | host: Mycale hentscheli | place: New Zealand | collected 2006 | reverse complement strand
TTATAATTACTCAGATAACTATTGCCGGTGAAAGCCGGCATTAGAAATATTAATTAATAAGTGTACATAATTATGTACTTTTGAGTAAATAATAATTAATTTTTAAAAACCAAAACCAATGGAACAATACACAATTGTAGAAAAGTATCAGCAAGGAAAAAATCAAACTATTGCTATACGCCCTTATTTTAATAATGATAGACAAAATATGGGATTAGAAAATTATGGAATGTCACTTCATGAAGGAGTGTGGCATGAAGAAAATTTAGCATGTTTAGAAATGAACGGAGTTAAAAGATATGTTACAGGGCTTAATGAATTTGCACCAGAAGTTAAAAAACTAGCTCCTGGTGATAGAGATATTAAGATAAAGTATATAAGAAAAACAGTATGTCAACTAGAAGCGGAGCTTGCATCTAACATGTTAGATCCAGAAGACAAAGACTTTTGGAATAAAGTTCAGTTATTGAAGCCAGATAATGATAAATTTTGGTCAAGAATTAGTTTACGATGTGGCAATGATCCTGTATTTTTAGATCCTGAAAAAGATCCTTATGATAGAATTAAATTAGAAGCAATATTAGCAGGAGGATTTTCAATGATATCTAGATCATTAAAAACTGCTAAAACTAGCGCTAATCCAAAAAAGTTTTATTTAGATCAATTAGAAGAAACAATTTCTACAAGAACTGAGTATACTAAATTAAGAAATAAAGCATTAGTCCAATTAGAGAAATTGTATGATAAGGATATTAATAAGTTGATATATGTAGCAAAAGTTGTAGATTCAGATAGTGTTCAGTATACAAAGTCTACACCAAATGATATTATTTATGAAAACATGGATGCTTTTATTTCAGGTTTTGGTACAGAGTCTAATAAGAAAAGAGCTGCTGAAATGTTTATTGATGCAGCAAAAGTAAAAATACAAGATTTAAAAATCAGAGCATTAGTAAAAGATGCAATGTTTTATAGATTTATTACACCTAAACCATCAGGGTGGATAGAAACTTTAGATAGCGGACTAAAATTAGGAAAAATTCCTTCTGAAGTTGTTTCATTTTTAAAGAACCCGGAACATGACGATGTATTAACATCATTAATGGATAAAGTAGAACCTTACTGGAAATAATTATGGATAACGCAACTCTTAGATTAAAATTACAACAACGGCTAAATAAATTAGCAAGTAATGACTATGACAATATAGAACTTTGGCAAATGTCAGAAGCTATTAATAAGGCTCAAGTAGAATGGTCTAGGAGACAACTCCATGGTGGTAACGTTTATAAAGAAGGTGATGAATACTCTAAGCGTAGAATTGATGACATGCAAGTCTTGCTTAGAGAATTACCTTTAGAAGGTATTGAAACAGATACTTATTTTGAAAGTACAAATTTTCCTGTTGATAATTATTTAGAATTTAAAAAAGTTACAGCATATGCAAAAGATGAATGTTGTCCTGATCCTAGAGTAATGCAGGTGTATTTAGCAGAAGAAGCAAATGTTAACTTAATACTAAGAGATCCTTTAAAAAATCCCAATTTTGATTGGGCTGAAACATTCTGTACTTTTTTAGGGAATACTCTTAGAATTTATAGAAATAAAGATTTTAGTATTATTACTCCTGTTTTAACTTACTATAAAAGACCTACGTATATTCAATTTGCAGGAACTACAAATCCTTATACAGGAGAACAATCTTTATTGGATGTAGAATGTGACTTTAAAGATGATGTAGTAGAATTAATATTAGATGATGCTGCTGCAGTTATTGCGGGTGATTATGAGAATTATAATCAAATGCAAAGAGAACAACAGGCAGCAGAAAGATCTAATTAACTTTTGTTTTAATTAAAACTTTTTGTATATTATATATGTCCATATGGACAATTTATTTATTTATTAAAAAAAAGAAAAAATGGCTTATTTTAATCATGCTTTTTGCAAAAGCTTTTTAGCATCAACAGTTCTTGATGCAAATGGTACAGCTACTTCAGCATTGAACGCTGGTCAGATTACTGTAGTTGATTCCGCAGATTGGGAATCAATCAGTATTGCTACTGGATATGAAAATGCAGATGGACACTTACATTTAGTTCAGGGTAGTTTACGTACAAGTGATAACATTGGTAATAACCCAGGACATGGTGGTTATTCTGAATCAATTAAATCAAAAGGAATCAATCCTAGATATATTAGTAGATTAGCTTCTTCAGATGTTTTACAAGCTGAAAGTGCAACTGCTACTTTATCGGTTGCTTCTGACTGTGCTCCATGTGGAGAAAATCTTTTTGTACGCTTAGATGTTAAAGGTTCTCCAGCACTTCGCTTCTTAAATCACAATGCTTATGCTATTGGTGATAGTTCAGGTGATGCAGCTGCTAATGGAGGAGATCTTCCTGCATTTCTTTGTTGTACTACAGACGATCAAACTCATGTTGATCCAGCATTGGCTTTAGCTGCTGCAATGCAAATAGTTCTTGCTGATCCTATTGTTTCACCATTTGTTCAAGAAGCTGGTGCTTCTATGGCTATAGTTTCCGGTGCTGCTGGAGCAACTTTGAATGGTGCTGCTACTTTAGGTGCTGTTAGTGCGGGTGGTGCTAACTATGCTACTGCTACAAATGTTGCTACTACAGGTGGAACAGGAACCGGACTTACTTTAGATATTACAGTTGCTGCTGGTGCAGTTACTGCAGTAGCAATCAGTAATCCAGGGAATGGATATACTGCAGCTGATGCAATTACAATTACAGGTGGTAATGGGGCTGCTACAACAACTGTTGCGAGTGTTTCTGGAGGAAGTGGTAGTTTTACTATTGCTGAGGTTCTTGATGGTACTTACGTTCCAACTGATACTCCAGTAGCTGATGGGGTAACAGCTACAATTACTGTTGAAGGTGCTTATGTAGATACTCAATTTGGCAATTGCTCATTTGATACTAGAGATCATTATGAAAAAGAGCCTGTAAAGATAATTCTTTCTCTATTAGATGAAACTGGTAATCCATGTAATGATTGCGGTGTTGCTACAGATAGTCCAGGTCAAATGCCTAGCACACTTGGTGAAAGAGTATTAAGAGATTTGATTTTATCAGATCGTTATATGCAAATGCCATACAATCAAGGTACTGCTGATTCAGCACGTATTCGTGAGATTGAAGGTTCTGTAGATACTGTATCTGCTGTTACACGCGATGCTTTATATAAAGTATATTACTTACAACACAGTGTTCCAAGATTCAATAATCCATCTGGAGTATTTGACAATGATCAGTATTTATATCAGATCTTTGTATTATCAACAGATACTGCTGCAATTACTGCAATGGACAATATGATGACTGAGTTCTCTGATGTATCAGGTGTTGCTTTTGAGCAAGACATCTAGTATTTTAACACATACAATTTGAAAAGGCAAGTTAATTCTTGCCTTTTCTTTTTTATGATATCTTTTTTTTGTATATTATTAGTGTATCATAATAGATTATTATAATGGCAGACAAGCATATTTTAAGTTTAGAAGTACCAACAGTAGCTAATTGCGAAATATTATCCATAAGGGATACAAGTCAGTACACAAGCTTATTGCCTATTGACTGTGCTGAACTATTGATAACATCTCCTGGATTTAATAGTCCAGCTCTTGTTTCGGTAACTCCAAATTTTAACTTAAATATAGTAGCTTGCGATCTTGGATTGCAAACTACAGATTGTACTAGTACAAATTCAGATCTTCCTGATGGTGTTTATGTTATAAGATATAGTGTATCTCCAAATGATAAAGTATATGTTGAATACAATCATTTAAGGATATCTAAAATTTTGACTCTTTATTTTAAGATATTATGTGATATTGACATTCAAGCATGCGAACCTAGTTCAGATCAAAAAGAACTTATAGATAGAGTTTATTATTTAAGAACTCTTATTGATGCTGCTGTTGCTAAGGTGGAATATTGCGGTTCTCCTAATCATGGCATGGATATATATAATTTTGCATTAAAAGAATTACAGAAGATAAGTTGTTTATTTTCTAACTGTTAAACCAAACCAAAAAATGAGTTGTAAATATTGTAAAAAAGGATTTAGTTGTGGATGTCAAAAGACAAAAGGTGCTGACGGATCAACTGTTCATAAAAGCTGTCTAACTAATTATAACAATAGTTTGAAGAAAACAGCTAGTGTTAAAGATCCATTAACTAAACAATTAACACAAGCTGCAAATAATATTTCAAATGGCGCAAGATGAAGTAAATAAAATAAAATTAGAAAGGCAATTTGCAGATTCTTTATGGCGACAGTTTAGAGCTGAGAAATTTGGAATAAGCAGTTGTTGTTATACAGATGATCAATCCATCCTACTAAAGAAGTATTTATGCGATTGGCAAGATAAAGAAAGTAAAGTTTTAATACCAACTACAGGATTAACTGTAAAAACTATAGATTGTGAAGATAAATAAAATAACCAATGAAGAGTTAGAAGACTTAAGTGCTACTAGATCTAAAATGAATAATGTGTTAAGTCAAATAGGCTTAAAAGAAATAGAAAAAAATAAACTAAAAGAACAATATAAAAACTTGAATACATACTTTCAAGGAATATTGTCTCAGTTAGAGAGCAAATATGGAAAGGTTCAGATTAATATAGAAAGCGGTGAAATTATTAATTCTGAAAAATCCAAATTAAAAAAATAGATTATGATACCTACTAATGATGGAAGTACGCAACCTTGTAGTCCAATATCTTCAAACTGTGTAGTTTGGCAAGGTCCTGATATTGCTTGTATAGATATATGCAATGGTGATACAGTATCTGATGTTGTTGCTGCATTAGCAACTAAACTTTGTGATTTAATTGACCAAGCATGCACTTGCGATCCTGATCTTACAGGTTTGGATTTAAAATGTGCTTTGCCGGCAATTCCTCCAACAAATTTAGTAGGTACAATGCAAGCAATTGTGGATTATATTTGTGAAATAAATCCGCCATCAACAGCACCCAACCCAGTTCAATTACCCCAATGTCTTCAATATAAGGATAAACTAGGTAACCCGGTATCGGAGTTATCAATGGATGAATGGGCAACTTTGATTAGTAATCAAATTTGTACACTTATTAACTCTGTGTCTATATTAAATCAATCAATGCTAAACTTAGAATCAAGAGTAGCATTATTAGAAGAATGTGTACTACCTTGTCAGCAGGCAAAAGAAGTTGATTTTGGTGTAATATCTTCTTGTATAAATCCAGGTGTAGAGATACCTATTTCAACATTGGTATTAGCATTAGAAACTGAGTTTTGTAATTTAAGAAGTGCAGTTGGATCAGTTCCATTAATTCAACAAGCTATAAATGCTCAGTGTTTATTTGCATCAAGTGCTCAATTAGGGGGTAACGAAGGTACATTAGGTAATTTATCAGGATGGGTAAATTCACCAAGTACATTAGCTGAAATAAATGTTAACCAATGGTTAATCATTTGCGACCTATATACGGCAGTTAGTGCAATACAAGATAATTGTTGTGATTCAGCTTGTTCTGCAGTAAATATATTATATACATATAATGTTATAGAAGATGCATCTGGTATACCAACAACATTAAACGTTAAATTTACAGCAAGTACAATTCCTAGCGGATACTTAGATTGTAACGGTAATAGTTTAATAACAATTACAGATGCAAATGGAACAGTTCAAGATCAAGCTGTAAGTATTGCGGGATTATCCGGAGATAATAATGGTGTTAATATCCCATTGTCTTCATTAAATGTATATGAATCTATTATTCTTACTGTAGCATCTTGTTTAACAAATGGCACAAATCAATGTCAAGATACATCAAGTGTAATTATACCTTTGGAAATACCCTGTCCTCAAGGAATTACAGTTTCAGCAGCAGTTAGTACGATAAGTGTCAATTTCTTAAATACTTTAGGTTCTTCAGTAAATTATGTAATTACTGCATTTGATGCGTCAAATCCTTCAGCAATTTTAGGAACAACTACAATTTCAAGTCCAGGTACAAATATAGCTCATATATTTACAGGAGCTCAACCCGGAGTAACATATACAGTTCAGGTTAAAGTTCAGCTTGGATCTGGAGTATCCATTTGCCCAAGTCAAGACATAACTATTGGAGGAAGTTTATGTACATCAACATCAACTACATTAACATCTGTAACTCCAGCTGTAGATGATATATTTATAGGTTTTACGGGTGATTTAGCTACAAGCACAGGTATACAACTATCTTTACATGTTGACAATACGGGTAATTCTGCAAATGATAGAATTGTGATAGAATCAGGTTTGTCTTCTGCTACATATTGTTATGCACCTATTCTATCAAGTTTAGTTGCAAATAGTGTTTCACCTGGAGATATTGATGGTACTGCCAATTGGGGTAATACTGCAGAGACAAGTATTGTAATTTCGTATAGTACAGATGATATTGCATACACTACAGGTCAGACATTGTTACCGGCAGGCGTACCGGGAGCCTTTAGTTTTAATACGGGTGTTACAAGTGGTTCTGTTTATATAAAGGCAATTACTAATTGTACATCTGGGGGAATAAGTGTTGCTACGAAATGGAGATATGATTTTTCAACAGATACATGGACATTAATGCAAAGTCCATCGGAGTGTCAAGATAATCCAATTAACCCAGATATTTGCCCAGCAGGTTTACGAGTTGCACAACAATATTTAGATTGTGAAGGTGTGCAGTATACTTTACCCGGAGCACCTGTTGAATCATATTGGTATTATGTTGGTAAAGTTGTTGTTCTAGGAGTTACTAAATATATATATGCAGGATGGGATTCTGCAGGAATGAGAAATATAGTCTTATGTTGTGCATGTCCAGCATATATACTTTCAGATACAATTAGAATATTTGCACCAACTAGTGGTTCAATTACGTTTAATGTACCGTATGTATTAGGAGAGGGTGAGCCTACTATATCAATAATCCAGCAACCAGTTTGTGGAACAGTGGTTCAAACAGGGACAAGTTTTGAATATAGCCATGATCCTACAGCTTCTAATCCTTATGCTGATACAATGAGACTTTCGATTACTCCATCTGTATCAGGTGTTTGTCAAAGTTCAGAATCTGTTATACAAATTCAAACTGTACCATGTGGTGTAGAACTTACATATACAGATCAAGATGTTTATGCATTTATTAATACAAATACATGGTCATCAGCTGAAGGTCTATCTATTAAAAATGGACTTACAGCTCTAGTTGCTCAATGGGCAATAGACTTCTCATATACAGGAAACCTTTACTTTATTCCAACAACAGATCCAAGATGGTTAGGTTATCAAAAATCAATTGTTGATAACGGAGCAAGTTGGTCTCCATATCAATCGGCAGATCCAATATGGATTGGTCTTGAAGATTTACCTACATCATGGCCGGGAGGTTCTGGTGTTGGTGTTTTTAAAAATGCAGCATTAATACTAACATTTTCAAATCATTCAGATGGTATTTATCATGATTCTACTTTAGCTGCAGGATTTACTGGAGTAATACAACCATCAACTGAATATAAAGATGATTATGATGCAATGCAAGATTCATTAAATGGAACTAGCAATACAACATGGGCTTCTAGTTTAGGTATAACTCAGAATCAATTTCCTATTGGTTTTGGTCAAGTTCTATATCCAATGGTTACACCAGGATCTGGAGGTGCAGATGCAGCTAATATTTTACAAATGATTGCAGCAGTTACTGGAGAATTAATACCACCTAGTAAATTTGGTATTAAAACAGCAGTTAATGTTGGTCAAGTAATTCAAGGTATTGGACCTTCTAATCCATATAATGGCGCATCAACTCCAGCAGGAACAATATCTGATTTATTTTCTTTGGCTGGTAATGCTGGTACATTAGCTCTGTTAGATCAAACTAATACACCCAATCTTGTTTCTTTTATTAATACAGGTGACAATGAAGAATTTAATACTTTATTAACTAGATCAATAAAAGGATGTAAAGATGTATATCCTTCACTGCCATCCCCTGTTACAGATGTTTATTTAGTTGAAGATTGTACAACTGGTGATCAATATTATACGCTTATTGCAAATCAAAGTTGTGGTTCTATTGGGGAAGGCACTGTTATAAAATTAAATAACCCAGGCGCTACATTTTCACCTGGTGGTGGTAGAGCTGATTGGACTACATTAACTAACAAATGTGTTATTGTAATAGATAATTGCAATGCCGGACCTTCTGAATTAGGCACTGTATTAATAAGTACTCACTCAGGCTGTGTATCTTGCACACCTTAAAAAAATAAAAAATGGCTTGTAATTGTAATAAATGTAATCCGGCAAAAGACTGCGGCTGTAAAGACACAGCTCTAAATAATCCATGTACATATACAGATTGTAGTATTGGAAGTGAAAGATGTTCTGATATACAATGTACTGAGTGCGTTAGTTATTGTGGTTCATCTTTTAGAATTGGCGATCCTGGAGGCAGAATTCAAATAGATACGGGAGAAAGATTAGATTCAATAATTCAAAAGTTTGCATTAATGTTGAGATCTGCAGGTGGAGCAACTACATGTACATCTTCAGATTTATTTCACGCTCCCTATAACTTATATGTAAGTAATATTACAAATTCAACTATGATTCTTGTTTGGGATGGTGAGTCTTCATTAACTAGTCAGATTGATGTTTATTATGGAGATCCAGATACAGTTACATGGGTACAGGCAAATACATCACCTATTGCACCAGGTTTAAATACATTTACAATAACCGGATTAGCGCCTTCTACAGATTATAAAATAAAAATTACAGCCACAGGTGTAGCTCCAGCTACATGTGATACTGTTGAGTTATTAGTATCAACGATAGCATAACAGAAGTGATTGGTTTGTTGGTTTTCAATCATAGATGTTTAGGAGCCCAGTTTTGCTGGGCTTCTTTTTTTCAATATAATTCATTAAATTTAAGGAACTTAAAAAAATACAATGGATCTAGATAAGATAAAAGAATCTTTTAAGTGGAAAAAAGGCAATGTATATTGTGCTAAAAGATTAGGTATATCCACAAAAAAATATATTCACTTAAAAAAATTAGTAAGAGGCAAGTTAGATTTATCTGAGCAGCATTATAATTTAGATAAAGGAGAATCTACAGTATCAGGAATATCTAAAAGCGAACCTAAATCTGCAGAAGAGATAATAAAACTTCTAAATATAGATACAAGTAAATGGAAGTTATCTCAGTATTGGAACAAACAAATGGCTGACCATTGGCGTATATCTGCACTCATTACTAAAATTAAAGAAACAGAAAGTGATCATTTAAAAGAATTATTAGATACTTGGAAACCTAAAAAGTATACCATACCAAAACTATCTACACCTAAAGGTTATACATTGCATCCTGATAGAGATGTTGTATGCGGTATAATGTCACTTCAAGATATTCATTTTGGTAAAGAAGGTAATGAGACAATAGATAAAGATTTTGAGGACACAGTTCAAAATCTTATTAAGAGAGCAATTTCTGCACATAATATAGAAGAATTATTTTTTGTTGTAGGAGGTGATTTAATTAACATGGATACGTTTCATGGCACAACTACTAGTGGAACGCCTCTAGACAATTGCAGTACAGCTACAGAAGCTTATATTCAAGCATTTGATGCTATGATATGGGCCATTACATTTATAGTTACGCATGTTAACCATTTAACTGTAGTATATGTACCTGGTAATCATGATAGATTATCATCATTTCACTTAGTGCATGCATTATCTAAAGCTATAGATTCTGATAGAATAACTTGGGATGTAAAATATGAAGAAAGAAAAGTTCATGTTTGGCAAGATAACTTTAATGCCTTTGAACATGGTGATTCTGTAAGTAAGAATACACCAATTGTTTATGCAACAGAGTTTGCTCAAGAATGGGGCGGCACTAAAAATAGAACTTTATTTACAGGACATTTTCATCAGAATAAAAAAATAGAGTATATAACAACTAGTGAGACTGCTGGTTTTATACATAAGACATTACCTAGCTTATCTAAGACGGATTATTATCATTACCATAAGAAATATGTTGGCAATAGAAGATCTGGTAAGCTTGAATTACAATCACCTAGTAAGGGTAATATATGCGAACTAACATATCTAGCAGATTAAACATAGGCATTTAGCTTTTATAAGTGCTCTTTTTTTTGTAAATTATAAATATACAGTATGATCAATAATTTTAAAAAGCCTGATTTAAATGCACCTAGATATAGGGAAAAAAGATTTGGTTTATTAAACGTTAAAACTATTAATGAGTTTAAGGAAAAATATCCATTGTATGAAAAAATAGATAATGAAAAATTAAAAAAAATAATAAAGACCTATAATAAGAATATATGGAATGGTGTAATAGAACATAGAGATGGCATTGAGCTTCCTGATTCTTTAGGTTATTTATTTATAGGAACATGCGCCCCTGGTAAAACTGTAAATACTAATTATGCATTATCTAAAGAGTATGGAAAAGTATTGCAGAATAAAAATTGGGAAACTGATGGTAATATAGGTAAAATATTTTATACAAATTGGTCAACAAAATATAGATTTAAGAATAGACAACTATGGATGTTTGAGGCAATAAGAGATTTTAAAAGAACAGTTGCAAAAGAATATCCTAAAAATTGGCAAAAATATATTTTTATGAAAAACAGATATAAGGTTGCTCATTTATATAAAGATAAAATTGATTCTAAACAATTAGAATCATATAATGAATTTGAATAGTTATGGCTACAATTGGAGAAGTAGTATCTAGAATAAGAGGTCAAGTAAAAGCTGAAGTGCAAGATGCTTTTGTTACTGATAGATACGTATATAGTTTAGTAAATAAGTTTGCTCAATTGCTTATGCGCAGGCAAGATTTTGCAAATAAGTTAATGAAATTTAATTCTGTATGGAAAACTTTACCTTTTGTAGAATTAATTGAAGTGGATAAAGTAGAAGCTTCATGTACGGGTATTCAAAGTGGGTGTGTTATAAAGAGAACCAAAAACAAGCTTCCTGATATGATAGAAGGTTATTGGGGACCTTTAGTTAGAACTGTAAGTTCAATAGATGGTTCAATTGAAGCTCAAGCTACTCAACCGGGAACATATACTTCTATTACTAAAACTACATCATTTAAGTATAATAATAAAAAATATTGGTGGTATTTAAATGGCTATTTGTATTTACCAAATGTTTCATGGGATGCTGTTAAAATAGAAGGTGTCTTTGATGACAATATTGGCGCTTGGTTGTGCGATGAATATGCAGAGTGTGTACCAAGATATAAACAAGATATAAATATACCAGAAGCTTTATTTGCTGAAATTGAAACGCAAGTTGTACAAGCAATGCTAACAACTGTTAAAATACCAGTAGTAGATGGAGATAATAAAGTAGACATAAATAGATAGATATGAGCGTTTCACATAAATATAGAACCTTTGATTCACTGTATGAAGATGTATCTGTTGACTTTGCAAACTATGCATTAGAAAACATGATTGATCCTGCACAATTGATTAAAGTAGCAACAAGGGTAAATTATGATTTAGGTTTAAGGATTCATAGAACTAAAGAAGTTGTTCTTGATATAGAGCATGGTAAAGCAAAGCTACCTTATGATTTTGCATATTTAAACTATGCATATAGATGTGGTGAATATACTATAGCTGATAGACCACCATCAGGAACTCATATAGAAACTTTTAATGATGTACCATATGTACCAGCTCCAGGTGAATCTGGACCCTGTGATGATCCTACATGTAGAGATGTTTGTGTTATTAAAACATGCGATGGAAAAAATGAACACCAGTTAGTTCAGCGTATTGCAGCATCTCAATGGAGAACTTTTAGTGCATTCATGCCGTTAAGAATTAAAAATGTAAATAAATACATATGTCACGGATGCCCAAATGTAAATACACAAGCTGCAGATATTGCTGAGATAAGAGATGGGTTTATGCTTACTAGTTTTACTACTGGTAAAGTATATTTAAGTTATCAAGGTGCAATGGAAGATGCAGAAGGTAATCTTTTAGTAATGGATCATCCTTACTGTAATGAGTACTATGAATACGCATTAAAAGAAAGAATACTTGAGAATATGGTTTTTGCTGGAGAAAATGTTTCTCAGCAATTAGGTTTAATATCTCAAAGGTTAAGAGGTGCTAGAAACAATGCTTTAAGTTTTGTTAATACACCCGGATTTAGAGAAATGCAAGAGATGTGGTGGACGAATAGAAGAGCTCAATACCACAACTATTATAATATGTTTAAAAGTCATCCACCGGCAGGAAATCGCCAGTATAATCTTAATTAAAAATGGCAAAAAGAAGGAAAGCTAAAGCTGCTTCAAAAAGTACTTTTTCAATTGAGACTAATTCGTTCAATAAAGGGATGATAAAAGACCTTAATGCGTCTATACAACCTAAAGCTAATTGGTCACATGCTAGAAATGCATATAACAATTCATCTGATGGCGATGTTGGTGTACTTGGAAATGAACCAGCTAACATAGAGTGTGGTAAAATTCCTTATACAGTTATTGGAGCAATTCATAAAATTGCAGATCAATGGATTATTTTTTCTACAGATGATGTGGATTCAGAAATAGGTTTATTTGATGACAGTAAGTGTGAATATAAAACTCTTGTAAATGACACTTGTTTAAATTTTAGCAGAAAGTATTTGATTACAGGAGCATCTAAAGAAAATTTTGATTGCACTTGGCAAGTATATTTTGATGATGGTAATAACCCTTCTAGATCTTTAAATATAGATGATATTCCATATGAGCAAATAGTTGTATCAGCGCCTGGAGCCGATTGTATTATATATGAAGATGGTCCAAATTTAAACTGTGAAAAGATTAGACTAGCTCCAATATTGGATACACCATGTATAGAATTAAGAAAAGCCCAAGATGGTGGTCAGTTAAGAAATGGAAGTTATAGGGCTTATATTGCATATGTAGAAAATGAACAAAAGGTAACAGACTATATTGGCATATCTAATATACAAGGTCTATTTGAGCATAATATAAATGGAGGATCATTAGATGTAATTGTTAGTAATTTAGATAAAGATTATGAGTTTTATGAACTAGTAATTCTTTCAGATAATCAAGGTCAAAAGGTTGCAAAAAGAATAGGTATATATAGTACAGAGCAAAGCATAATTTCTATAGATTTTATTGATAATTCTTTGCCTGCTGTAGGATTAGAATTATTGTTTTTAAGATCTCCCGCATATGAGAAATCTGAATCTATGTATGTTGTCAACGATTATCTAATAAGACAAGGGCCAACAGAACAATTTGATTTTAACTATCAACCCTTAGCAAATAAAATAAAAGCTAATTGGGTAGTAACAGAATATCCTTCTGAATACTATTACAATGGAGGTAATAAAGTTGGATTTTTAAGAGATGAGCAATATGCATTCTTTATAAGATGGGTATACAATACAGGAGAAAAATCATCATCATATCATATTCCGGGGCGTGCTCCTAAGTTTAATGGCTTTAATCAATTTGGTTCATTTCCAATTGATGAAACTCAACTCAATGTTGGAGATAACAGCATTGGAGATGACGATATGAATTTTCAAGTTTTTAATACAGCAACTGTATTAGAACAGAATATAAATGAACCTACAGAAGATGGAGGTTTAATATTGTCTCGTGGTGAAATGGGATATTGGCAATCAACTGAAAAGTATCCCGCAACAAAACCTGATATATGGGGCGATCTTTGTGGTAAGTATATTAGACATCATAAGATGCCTACCGAAGAGCTTAATTCTTCTTTAAGTTTATCTTCTGAATTTGGATCTAAAATTAGAATGTTAGGTGTTGAATTTTCTGAAATAAAAAGACCATTGTTTAATGATGGTACGCCAATACCTAATATTGTAGGATATGAAATATTAAGAGGTTCAAGAGAAGGAAATAAATCAATACTAGCAAAAGGTGTTTTGCGTAATATGAGAGAGTATGACTTACCAGAAGCTCAGGGTTTAATAGGCCCATCTAAAGGTCTTTATCCAAACTTCCCATATAATGATTTAAGAGCTGATGTTTATCATCACACAGGAGAATCAGATCAAGGATTTGATTTACAATTTTCATGGGAGCCTGATCCATTTCCAAGAACAGATGGCTGTGATGATTTTTCAAACTCTATTGAAAATTTTCCTCCATTAACTAAAGTTAGACGGGACATATTTACAGTTCATTCTCCTGAATTGATGTTTAGAATGCCATTCTTAAATGCAGCAGAGCTTAGAAGTTATGGAGCTTATTCAGGATTTAGCGAAGGTCATTTTATAAAATCAGAAAACCATCCTCAACAAAAACTTATGAGGAATGCTGCTTTAATTATTGCTGGTTTAATAGGGATTGGATATGCTATTGCAGCTGTTAATGGTAGAAGCAGCAAAGAGCAAAAAGGAGTTAGTACATATCTTCCACCTACAGCTATATTTGGTGGTCCAGCTGGAACGAATCTTCCAGGATGGAACGTTGCTGCACAACTTTTACTTAGTGGGGGGATTGGTGCATCAACTGCTGCAGATATTGCGGTTCAAACTTTATTAGATGATTTAACATCTGTAAGTTCACTAGTTGATGGTGGAGTAATTGGTGAATTTACAGATCAAATTAATGCTGCAGTACAACAAGGTTTAGGCGCTTTATTTCCCGGTGTTATAGGTAATGGTTTGGATAGAAAGAGCGAACAAACAGAAGACGCTGGAGAATTACCTCTTATACTAAGGATATTTACAGGTATAGCATTATCTAAAACTAATATTACAATAGGAGCTCAAAAAATTATAGACTTGCTTTATAACTTTATATCAGCGGAGGACTTTGCTTTTAAACATAATTCAAATGGTTTTCTAGATACATTTTCAAGTATTAGCGAAGGTGATCCATTTAGAACTAAATTGATGAATCAAGATTATATAGGTAGCTCTGTAAAAGTATTTTCTAGCGGAGATACTACAGAAGATTTTAAAATAAATAATTTATATAGACCTGATACAATAGCAATTAAATCTTCAAAGAATATAATACTCCCAAATATAACATCCGGGGTTATAGATAAGTCGAGATATACTGTGGGAGGAGATGCAGATGGTAGTTTTGGAAATGAATATATAGTAAATCCTACAGGTATTCAAGTAAGACCTATTTCAATGCATTATGGTGCATTAAAATTTAATTTTGAAAATCAATATGGTCAATTAGAAAACATCAAGCAAACTACAGCATCAGACTGTGTTAATTTTATCAATAATAATTTTGGTAATAATTATAATTATAAATCTAAAATTGTTCATGGGGGCGATACTTTTGTAGGGAGATATACAGAAAAAGTTATAATGCCATTATTTACAGACTTTTTGTTTGGTCAACCTGATCTATATCCTTATGATTATTTGCAGCGTGTTAATATTCCATATCCTAGATTTTGGATGAATACTCGTAAGTTTGATGTATCAGCCATTGCAAATAAAATTACAAGTTTTGGTTTATCTCAGGATGATACAGTTTTACCAAATGATTTATTTTATTTAGATAGAGGTACAGGCACATGCGGATCTGGTCTAGGTAGTTCTGTAATTAGTAGTTTATTTGGTAACAAGGGTGGTAACTCAGCATTTGCTATGCGATATGGTTATATGTATACTCATTGTAATGGCATACTTGATTTCTTTGTGGAGTCTGAGATTAATTTAGCTTATAGAGATTGGGATGATAAGCCAGAGTCAAGATACTATGATATTGAAAGATATACAAATACAGATGATTTATTTACATCTGACTTAATTAAAAAAGATAACTTTTATAAGTATGATTATTCATTAAGTCCTAGTAGATTTTTAACTAATCTAACTTCTGGCGGATCTATACAACCTAGAGATTATGATCCTGAAATAGCAGAAACTTGTTTTACTAATTATCCTAAAAGACTTTTATATTCTTTACAAGCTAAAGAAGAAGCTAAGAAAGATTTTTGGAGAGTTTACTTAACAAATAATTATAGAGATTTTAAAAACAAAGTAAATGTAATTAAACCCATAAATAAAAATGGTGCTATTATATTTTTCCCATATCAATCGCCTCAAATGTTTCAAGGAGTTGATACTTTGACTACAACTGATCTAGGAACTAAAATTACAATAGGAGATGGCGGTTTATTTAATCAACCATTTCAAAATTTGGTAAACTCTGATTTATCAAATGAATATGGATCTTGTGAAAGCCAAAGGGGTGTAATGAATACGCCATATGGATTCTTTTTTATATCACAGGCTCAAGGAAAGATATTTCAACAACAAGGTCAAACTTTGTTACCTATATCTAATCAGGGTATGAAGTGGTGGTTTAATAAATACTTACCGTCTATTTTAATGAAGCAGTATCCTGAATTAGAATATAATGAATTGGGAGATAATCCAGTAGTTGGTATTGGTTGTCAAGTTATATTTGATATTACAGATGACATAGTTTATTTTTGCAAAAGAGATTTTAAGGTAAAAGATGAATATATTGATCAAATAGCATTTGATCCAGATAAAGGTTTTGTTACAGTAGCTCCACCATTACCAGAAGGAGAAACCGTAGATCCTGGTTTAGGTTCAAATAGCCAATTAGAATCAAAATCACAATTTGAATCTAACAATAATTTATCACCAGCTTTACCTTCAATTCCTCCTTTCTTTCTAATGCCTGGTCAAAAATTAGAATTAGGAGATCCTTTATATTTTGAAGATTGCTCATGGACTGTAAGCTATGACCCAAAATCTAAAGCTTGGTTATCATTTCACGATTGGCATCCTGAGCTTTGTTTACCAAGTATAAATCATTTCCTAACAACTAAAACTGTTGATACAGATGAACCTCAATGTCCTCCTGGATACACATATAATCCAGAACTTGGAATCTGCGAATTTATAATTAGAGATTCTAAACCTGCAATTGTTACAGTATTAGAAGAATCTTTACCTACACAATGTCCTCCGGGATATGAATATAATGAAAAGACTGGCACATGTCAACTATTAGATTTTGTACCTGTAAGTTGTAATCGTATAACATATACGGTTGAGCAAATAGAAAGTAGTTCAACATATGGTTCTCTTGGAGTAAAGATTTATGAGAACACAGAGGATTTTACATTTCCTATAGTTGGTCAAGGTATCAATAGCATGGTATTTTATGATGCTAATAATACAACAGTAAATGTTGAAGATCAATTATTGCCCGGATTATTATCAGAAAGAATGAATGAAGCGGGAATATGGAATACTGATACAGGTGCATATGCTCCTCCATTTGATGAGTGGATTGGCCTTTCAACATGTATTGAAATAAATGAAGCTAAAACTTATTTATTTTTAATAGCGGGTGATAATAATGTTAAAATTACAATAAATGGATCTGTTGTATTTGAAACTTTAGCACCTAATCAATTTAATACAGCAGTTGATACATTTAAATATATGCATATATTTCCTGTAAATCTTGATCCGGGAATACATGTTATTGAAACTGAGGGATATAATTTTGTTAACACAATTGGTGGATTTGTAACTGAAATTTACGATACTACAATTGAAAACTTAACTAGTTTTACTACAGAACAGCAAGTTCAATCTGTAACTGTATTTTCAACAATAAATAGAGAAGGGACCAACTTTGATTTAGGTGAATCTAGTGGTTGCAATTGCCCAGAAGGATATGCTCTCACTACTTGTATTAATGGTACACTGCAATGTGTTAGTATAACAACTATACCTCAAGAATGTAATTGCCCGGAAGGTTATACACTTGTATATCCAAATGATAATTTTGGTTATACAGAATCTACCGGTGATTGCGAATATACAAATCCTCCAATATGTAGAAAGGTAGAATGTAATTGTCCACCCCCACCTGTTGATAATTTTATAGGTGAAGAAACAGGAGAATGCGATAATGTATATCTTGCTGGCCCAAATGGTGATCCCAACTACAAAAATTTAGATCCTTTAATTTGTCATTATTTTTCAAGACAGGTTCAATCACCTAACTATATACATAGCGGAATATGGAGACATAACTATAGATGTGATCTGTATGCTAATTATTATGGTGAAGACTATCCTTGGGAAGTTGAGTTTATTGAAAACACTGGTCAGATGGTTAATACTGTCAAAAGCATTGAGTATCAGCTTGAGACATATGTTTATAAAGGTGATTTAGAAAACGGATGTGGCGATGATAGATGGCATGATTTAGATTTTAATTTTGACGAATCTATAATATATAATTCAGAACAAGTATCTGGGTTATTAAGGTTAAATTTAAATCCTAAAGAAGATCCAATCAACGCATTAACTTATCCTATTATTGGAAATAATGAAATTCAAATTTTATATTCTAAAGTAGAGCAGAAGTATAGATTTAATCAATTTTGGGATACTACAAATGATAGAGGTGAATTTAGCAATGCAGAACAAGAAATATTTATCACCCAATTAAATGGCTATATTAAAGATTTAAATTCTACTAATTTAGATTATGGTAAATCTGAGGTAGAAAGAAAAAAGTTTAGACACTATTATAATAAAGTCATTCTTAGAAGAAATAGATCTAATAACAGAAAGATGTTATTAAAACTTAATAACACTAAGTTAAATTTATCTTATAGATAATGAAAAAATTATTTAAGTCAAGAGTTAAGAGAGGACTTCCAGGTGGTCCAAATGAAGTGATATCAAATATACAAGGTATGATTTCAAGGGAAGGTTATAGAAAAGATAGCCCTGATAAAAATAAATCTGTAAACTTAATACCATCAAACCATATATCAATGTGGGAGAATGATGGTACACCTTTGGAAAAAGGTCCAATAGTGGGTATAGATAATCTTGGCAACCAGCAAATGATGTATCCTGGGGCAGAGTATATATTTCCCGGAGATCAAGTGTTTGAAATTCCAATGTTAAAGCACGGTGGGCCACATGATCCACCTGAGAAGTCTAAAAGTTTAGATGAAGTTACTGTAACACGTTCTAGAAAAGATCCTCCTAGTAAGTACTACGACAAGGATGGTAATCTAATTGAAGATGTACCTAGCTATGGTACAATATATACTTCAGATCCAAATGATCCAAGAATCCAAGAGTTCAAAGATAGATTGCATCTTTATAATTTATCTAAAAACAATTATTTAGATGTTAGCAGAAGTGAAATTGATGAGATGATAAAAGGTTTAGAAGAAGATATAGAATATCTTTCTAATGAAGGCGAATTTGATCTAGTTAAAGAAAATGAAGACCTAATAAAATCATTAATTCAAAGTAAAAAAAATATTAGTGGTAAAAATTATATAAATCATTATAGAAATGCAGGAAGGATTGAGGCAGGTGATGATTTCTTTGATGATGCTATCTCAGGAAACCTTAATTTACGTGATAAAAACTATGAGGGTTTTAGTTCGCGGAATACGTTCTCTAGAAGAGAAGAAGAAGAGATTTTAAAAGAAGGTTTAAAACTTGGCTACAAACCATATATTAATTACTCAAATAATAAGGGAATGGACCTGTCTATAGAATATCCTTACCCTTCTCTTACAGTAAGATATGCTGATCCTGAAAAATATGATTGGGCAAAACCCGTTGAAGAAGAACCTGAAATAGAAATAGATAGATTACCTGTTATTAAACCTAAACTTATTGTAGATGCATCTCTACCAGAAGAACTTGAAGAAGGAGAAAACTTTAATAATGACTACAAAGCTAAACGTGTAGTAGATAAAATAAAAATGCCTAGAATAAATAAAAGAGGCAAAATGAGAAGAGGTCCTTTTGGTACAAAGACTACACGGTCAGTAAGATATGAAATGCCTGAAGAAGAACAATTATATCCAGAGGGATTTGTTCCAAGATTTCAACATGGTGGTCCACATGATCTACCTAGCCAAGAAGATAAAGAGCAATCTTATCTAGATTCACTAGCGGCTAAAGAAGCTTATGACGAGGATTATAATAAAAGAAAAAAAGAGCATGAGGAAGCTTATAAAAAATATCAAAAGGCTGTAGAAAAAGATGCAAATGGTTTAATGCAAGAAGTAAGAGGTAAATATGCATTTGAGGATGGTCATAAAAAACAAGCTCAGTATTTAGTTAATACTTTAGGTATTGAGCCAGAAGATATTTCATGGAATGATTTGTATTGGATGGGTCAAAATAAATTTGCCCAAGGTACAGATGATAAAGGAAACTGGAAAACAAAACCTGATACAAGTCTCGGTTTTCGTAAGTGGGTCAAACCTATTGGAAGACATTTTAAAGAAGAATACAATCCACCAAAAGTATTAGAGAAACCTAATTTTGCAGACTATGTAGATCCTATGCCTGTTATTAAACCTGAACTTACTGTAGATACATCCTTACCAGAAGAACTTGAAGAAAGAGATGAAGTAGAAGGAATAGACTATGAAATAAAAAGAGGTCCTTATATACAACC
>JAAHTH010000210.1_pt1 | contig 20598 bp, 32 predicted proteins | sample 6116091 | NCBI WGS metagenome assembly JAAHTH01 (sample SAMN13939990, study PRJNA603662) | sponge metagenome | isolation source: marine sponge | host: Mycale hentscheli | place: New Zealand | collected 2006 | reverse complement strand
GTATCTGAATGGTCTGACTCATCAGTAGCTGAAGCGTAATAATTTAAAGGAGCATCAACATATCTTAAACAAACCTTATTGTTCTTATCAAAAAATAATCTTACAGCACCTTTGTTGTTCTCAACAAAATCTCTAATAACTCTTTTAGAAACTTTAGTTTCCCACTCGTTATCATAAAGGATGTAATCAACAATGCTTTCCATCCCGATCTCTACAGCTTGCTTGAACTCCATCTCCATATAAACATCAACCTCTTCTTTGCTTGACGGATTGAATCCACCTCTCTTCTCAAGCACAAGACCTGACATTTGCTCTATCTCTTCTAGATGTCTTCTTCTTACAATGGCTCCGTAATAATCATCACGAGCTTTAGTTATTTGTTTTTTTGAATAATTATCTATAGCATTGAATTGAATCTTATGATCTTGATTCATCATATCACCAACAATAGTATCTACGAATTTCTTTCCTGGAGTTTGAATATCCCAAGATATATTCATATAACTCTCGTCTCCATCGTTATCAATTTGTGCGTCTAATAACGGTTTATACTTGTTAATGTCTTGCCTGTTGGCTGCGTAATCTCTATTTTCTTGAGCTATAATCCTTCTGTTTGAAGAGTGGTCTTCAACTAATCCTTTATAATAAATATTCTTAGCAATACTCATCCCAAAAGACTTCTTGCTCTTAATTTTAGGATCTAGTGTAGTAACAGGAAAAGGGTTTTGCTTTAATTTCTCTCTCAGTTGACCTTCAGTGTATTTGCTCATTTCTCTTTATAAAAAAATAGTATCGGAACAAAGGTAACAATTTTTCTGTTACCTTTATAGTTTATGTCTCTTGATTAACGACTTGAGGTTCAGTTCTTTCCTCTCGTCCTTTATTCTTCTCTTTTCTCCCCTTACTGGAGTAACCCCAAGTATAGCTATCATTGCGGCTACAGTCTGATCGAATACTGTCCAGTTGTTAGCATCAAATTTTAACCAATCATCTATCTGGCTGTCAAACGGGCAGTTACCATATAAGTCATCTCTAAGCTGACCTTCCGACCATCCGTATTCTTCAGATTGAACTTGCTTAGAAATTTTACCAACATACTTATAGATGTAAGAAGTCAATCCGTGTATTGCTTGTTGTCTTACCAATTTACCAGACATGGAAACTCCCTCTACAGTTTTTTTACTTGTAGATTTAGTATAATCACTCTGAGTCGTTGTGTGTATGTAGTTTTTATAACCCCTCCTATTCATATGGTTAATAAGCCCTGGCTTCTGATTCTCAACAAATATCTTCATTCCAAAGAATATTCCAGCCATAATCATATCTTCATAAAATAAGTCAGGGTCAGGTCTACGACCTACATAGTTCAAAAAGAAGCAGTTAGAATTTTTAGGGTCGTTAATGTCAAATCTTTTAAACCCAGCTGCAGCTGCATCAGATTTCTTATTCGATACAGTTTCCTTATGGTCGAATGGATCACAAGCAATAAGCCCCTTGTGGTGATTCATTGGCATTGGGTATCCTCTATTATCTAAAGTATACCTACACCTAGCCTCTTCGAATGGAAACCAAGTTATTTCAAAGAACCCGTCAGGGTCATCATGAAACGTAACCTTATGGGAAGCCATGTCTTTCCACACGAAATTGCCCCTCCTTATGACACTACCTCTAAGCGTTTCATTAAATTCTTTTTGTTGATATAATTTCTGAGTAGAGAAAACTTGAGTACCTACAGCTGAGTAAAACGCCTCTTTTGCGTTAAACGGGAATTTCCTAACCTCACCAGCAAGCTTAGAGCCTGTAAGACCATCTCTTTGCGCTAATAATGCCGCCTTACCTCTTATAACGTCAGAATAGCCATACTTACTTATAAATCCTTCAAGACCATAATAAGCTGGCTTAAAATACCTGTACATTCCCGACCTAGTTCTTCCATCTTTCTTTCTCTGATTGTAATCAGAATCTTCATATATATCTAAAGCCGCTTGACCTCCTTTCTTCTCTAATTCCTCAACTGTAGTAGTGAAGTATGCCTTTCCAACTATTGTTGTACCAACAACCAGACAAGGTTTTACAATATCCCACCTTTCAGACGCATCTCCTTCTGTGAATTTTCCAAATTCATCACAATAATAGCGTTTTAGTTTCATCCCATCATAACTGTCCTCTACCGATGACCTGTAGCCAATTGTCGAATTTAACACCTTGTCGTATGTCTTTTTATCCCCTTTAGTACTCCTTTTACTTGGAGCCTCAAACCTTAACTCTTCTTTAGGATTAGTTTCTCCTGAATCTGTTGGCTTATATACATAATGTAACTTCTTCCAAGATCCTATAAGTTTCTTAAAAACACCTTGACCATCCTTCTTCGTTTTTGATTGAATACCACACTCTGAGTTCTCATTCCTAGAAGCGTATTCGTACAACATCCCTGTACCATAGACCGTTTTTCCACTCCTTCGATTCGTAAAGTAACACAACCCGAAACAGTCGATATCGTCCTCACAAAACTTCCACAAGTAAGACAAATCTCTATCACTATCTCTGAACTCTGGAAGTCCTATATCAATCTTCCATGTATTAATATAAAAGTAATGCGTTCCTGTGACATACTCTATAGTTCCATTGTTATAGAACCAAAAACCATCTCGCCTCTTCTTAAACTCTTTTATTTGGAAATCAATTCTCTCAGTCTCATTAAGATTGTCAAACCCTGCAGGAACTTCAGTAGGTCTAAAGTATTGCTCTCCTCTAGGTAAATCATAATAAGCTATCTCCTCCATTGGAGGTGGTTCTGGTAGAGTTATCTTAACTTCTCCAACAACCCTTTCTCTCTGAAACTCTTCGGGCTTCTGAATCTCTTTACCCTTCCACTGACCTACGTAATTCTCAATCATTGACAGATGAGTTTATTTTCTCCATAACTTTCTCATAATCACTAGCGTAACTATCCTCTTTAATAAGCTCTGGAGATATTTGGTCCGTAAGCTTATCCATGGTGGATAAAAAATACTCTATCTTGTCTATAAACTTAAAGAATCTGTCGAAAATCCTATCATCCTTGTTTGATAAAGTCCTAGAACTCAATAAGTCAAAACTCTTTAACCTAGTCTCCTCTCTACCCTCAATAGTCTCCTGCACCTCTAACTCTATACCATTAAGCATCAAATCATTAAGATCATCAACAGTCTTTTTAAGTGCGTAATAAGATTTAACTTTGGTTTTAGTAGAAGCGAAGTCCTCTATCTTTTTTTCTAGATAATCAATATAAGATTGCTGCTTCTTTGTGAAGCCTCCTGGATTTTCCATCTTTGTTTAGTTTAAGTTAATACAAAAATACTAAAAAAAAACAACCCACTAAAATAGTGGGTTGAATCCAAAAAAATATAGAAAGACAAAAAATATCTTAATAGCAAAGATATAACTTTTTAGCAATAAACAAAGTTATTTTTTCTTTTTTTTCATTTTAGCGTAAATACTTTTTCCTGGACGAGAGTTTTTATCCCCTTTAGAAGCACCAGCGGCATCTCCAGTTTTACCTCTATTCTTAGAGCTTGACTCCGCAACATAAACAGTTTTACCGTTCACAACCTTAGCACTAGCGTCCATTCCATCGCCTTTACTTAAACCGAGATCAACTCTAGCCTTATTTTCTTCACCACGTTTCTTTATAGCTGAAGGTGTTGCATTCAATTTTTTATTTAAAGCATTTTTTTTAGCTCTAGCTTTAGGGTTCTTAGCGTAGAACTTGGAAGATTTACTCTTCCCTGTGAATTTACCTGCGTTATTATTTCTTGCCATAACAACAAAAATAACGAATATTTTTCTTAGTCAGACTTTTGCGTAAATATTCTTACTCTCTATCAACAACACTTTTTCCTCATCAATAGTAACCTCACTGTAGGCGTTCTTTCTGAACAATACGATATCACCTTTGTTCAACCTTTCTGTTTCAGGTCCTACAGATAAAACTTCTCCTTTGTCTGGAATAGGGTTCTGACTTATAGATTGTATCATTCCTGATTTTTCGTTAGACTCTTTTATAGGCTTAACAATAACAATGTTTTTTAATGCTTCCATTTTCTCGTATTTACATAGGATGTCTCTTGTTTCTATTCTGTAGAAAGTCTCATCCTCAACATCCATCGAGTACTCTCTACCTTTTTTAAAATAAACTTTATCTCCAACATTAATACCTCTTTCAGTCAAACTTTTAGATGTATGATTAATCACACCAACCCTAAGCTCCTTGCTCTTACCTATAGAAACTATTAGACCGTCAACCTCTTGCTGCTCCAGTTCTATTGGTGACACAAAGTTCCAATCGTTCAACATCGAAATCGTGTCATCAATGATTTTGCAATATAAGTTCTCATAAGCCAACTCATAATACATTTCTCCATTAATCTCACGCTCGTTATCTGAATCGGTTAAGAAGTGATGACAATACACTTTATCTCCTGGAGATACATCCACATAAAGTTCATGTTCAAACGCAGAATGCTTCGCTCTTTTACAAGCTGTTAAAACAATGCCTGACTGTGTTACATTTTTTCTAGCTAGAGGTTTATAACTCGTGTCGTTATAAAACTCCATTCCTCCAGAAACAACCTTAGTCTTCTCGTACTTATCAGCTTTAATATAAACGATATTCTCTGAAGCAGTAATAATACCATCCTTTAAAACTCCAAAAACCTCATTAGCACTAATATAGAAAGCGTCCATTCCGAAGTGAGTAGCTTTGTCAAAACAAATATTGTTACCAACCAAAAGAATGTCACCGTTAGAAAAACCTGAACCTTCTGGTGCTTGAATAGTTTTACAGGTCTGATAATGATTTATATCATTTTTAGACAATTGAAAATCCTCATCTATAGTAACCTTTTCAACAACCAGGTATTTATCCCTTACAATCATTCCTCACTAAAAACGTCAAACGTTGCGTAAAAGTTTTTACCCTTCCAAGACTTTAACAGTTTCGGATCTCCTTTGCCATTAACTCTAGCGAAGATTAAGAATATCTCCTCATCAACATCATCAATCTCTCTCTTAATATCAGAAACTACTATCTCATCCTTTACTAAAGGTTTTTTCTTTCCAAAAACTTGACCTCTTCTAAAGCTGATTCCGTCTATTCCGCCAATCTTTAATTCAACTATTGGCTCATCCCACATTCCTGTAGTGTTGTTTTGTTGACCTTCCATTACTTGTTTGTTTTGCTAACGTATCCGATTATCTCTCCTTTCTCGTAAACTGGAAGGATGTAACCTTTTTTAATTGCTGACTTATACTTGTTTACAGCTCTCCTTTTCTCTTCTCTAGTAGATCTCTCAAATTGAGCCTTATCTTCATCAGTTAGGAAAATCTTCGTTCCCATATAAATGATTGGAGTCTGTTTTTTTGATTTCTTAGCTTTCATTATTTCTAAAATTCCGAAAGCGATTAATGCTGCTGCTATTATACCTACAGCGAAGTAAATTGTAATGTCCATTTTAATTTGATTTAAGTTTAAGATACAATATTAAACAAAAAATCCCACACAGTAATGTGTAGGATTAATGTTTATTGTTTTGGATCGACAAACATTTGGACTGTTTTATCTTTGTTGACAATAATGTAAGTCGTCTCTGCTTTCTCAGGAACTTTAGTCCAGTAAGAAGTAACCTCTATAATTTTATCTACACTTTCATCTACTGGAGTGTACACTTTTAATTCTTCAACTGGACTTCCAGACTCATCCGAAGGCTCTAGTCCAATTCCTTCTAAAAGGATAAATTCTAACTCAACTTTACTGTAAGCGATTGAAACATTATTCTTCTTCCCTTTGTACTTTTGATTAATAACAAAAACACCGTGGTCGTCTTTATTTATGAAGAATTTATCACTCTTTAAATGAGCAGTCACCTCATAGTTGTCGCCATATCCATCTTCAACTGTCGCTGTGTAAGTTGGTGAGTCTTTCAATAAGTAGCTTGAAGCTAATGAAACCTCACCTCTAGGAGCTATGGTTTGAGAAGTCCCACTTATAGTTAATAATAATAATAATAATACTGGTAATAATTTTTTGAAGTTTTTCATAATTTTTTAGTTTAAGTTAATTTAGTTTCGATTATATAAACGGACCTTATTTTGATTTGTTGCGTAAAAAAACAAAAAAATCCCTAACACACTGAGTATTAGGGATTTTAATTTTAAATATTAATTTATTTCTGGTTCTTAAGACGTATCGCCTTCAACATTGCTTCTTTAGTTGGAAAAACTCTTCCAGGGAATGCAGAAGTCTCATGACCCGTAACCCTACCTTTTTTGTCAGCATCTTTTTTTGCTAAGTCAGCTCTTAAAGCCTCCTTGTTAGCATAGGTCTTACCTGTAGATTTCAAAACAGCTTTCCTGCTAACAGGAATAGGCTTTTTGTCTTCAGCAATCTTATCCATCATCTCTTCCTTTGAAGAGAAAGTTTTTCCTGTAGCTGCTCTAACTACTTTTTTAGATACTGGGATCTTTTTCTTTTTCTTTTCTTCATCTGTTGGTTTTGAGCCTTTTTTTACTGTGTATAATTTACTTGCCATTTTATTGTTGTTAATTCATATATGAACTACAAATATAAGAATTAAAATACTTCCTCTAACTCTTCAGCTAATAATTCTTCCACAAAAGCCTCAGACTCAGCGTTCAACTGTTCTGACGGGACAAATCTTTTAGCAGAAAAGTGAGTGTAGGGAAAGCATCCATATAGGTCCAACTCCTCTAGCTGGTATCCTTCTATACCTCCTTGCATGTTTAATTTGTCAATTTTAATTACTGTATACTCATTTCCTTCTACAATCCAAAGGTTATTCGGAATCGTTTCTGGCTTGCTCGATGCATCTATTGCTATTACTTTCATAATTTTCTTTATAATATTCTTCTGCAGCTTCTTCCCATCCGCTTTCTAACGAGCCTTTTAGGTAAGCCTTTTTTATCATTTTCTTCTCCTCTCCTATGAGAGCTTTTATCACCTCTAGATCAGCTGATGAAGGGTTCTCTCTCTTCATCAGTAAATCAAAAAGTTTAGTTAGTGGTGTGTTACTCATTTTACAAAGTTTGGTTTTTGATAATGCTTCAATCCTTTGAAGCTTGAATTTACAAACCCTCTTCGACCTTTCTTGAAGTTAGTCTGCACCCACTGAGAACTAGGACTGGCAGCTGGGTAGTTAAAATACCAAAAGTCATCCGAACTACAGTAGTCAAATAATGCTTGATGAGAATCACCCTTCTTGAAGATTATCAACGAAGCGTTTCTGTAAATATCGTTCTGCTTACAATACTGATCTATCTTCTCTATCCCTTTAGGGTCAGCCTGAACTTTGAATCCAAACTTAACTTCACTCTCATCCTTTCCGTGAGTTATTACAAAACATACGTCACCAACATAATAGTGGTTCAAGAACTGTCTGTGGTTATTAATCTCAATGTTAGCGTGCTTGTATCGCTCCGTAGCTAAATCTTTAAAGTATTTATTAGCGAAATATCCGAATAGACCTGCGTGGTTGTCGTTACAAATGTTGTTAAATATAATCTTATCATAATGACCTAAAAAGCCGTCAGCGAGCCTCATTTTAAATTCTACAGCACAATTATAAGCTTCTTCATCTGTCATGTTCTGAGGAAGACCGTGACCTCCTCTAGTGGTCTGCTTATTTAATCCATCCAAGAAATCTCCAAGCTCATCAATTACCAACGTGTCGCTCTCCTTCTCCTCCAACGTCACTCTAACCATTTCATCAACCAAAGCAAAAGCTTCTTCAGCGTCCCACTTTACTGGATACATAGAGTTCCCTTTAGGATTAGTATCCATCCCTATATGAACGTCAGTGTATGTCAGTGTGTCAAAATCTTTTTTAACTCCAACCTGACTGTTGTATTTTACAACATTAACAGGCTTCACAAACTTTTTAGCTATTGACTCAAAGTCAAAACTCATCATACTCTCACTTATTTTCTCCTTAAACACGATGTTCCAGTAAGGTGTTCCAGTGTGTGTAATCAGCTTAGAACTAGACACATCCTCTCTTGGAAGCCCATATTTCTTACAGTAAGTGTCTAAGTCCATCATCAGTCCAGTATCAACGTCCCACGCTGAAAGTACAAACTTAGGAGTATTACTACTATAGTCTGAAGTAGAAGTTGTTGTTCCTGTTTCATTCAAGACCAACTTCATCTGAGCCAGCTCTTTCTCTTGCTCAGGAGTTAATCTGTACCTAGCTTTATACCGCCCCTTCTCATGAGGCTTAGGTGTTAAACCTAACAACTCAGCTTGCTTAGGGTTTAACCATTTAGTCTTCTTTTTAGATCCCATATTTTTTATATTAATTAATATTCTTCTATTTTGTTTCCATAACTTACTGCGACTCTGAACCCTTTACCCTTCAACTCTTTTAGCCTAAACTTCTGAAGTGCAGATACTTCACCTTTTTCAGTCTTGCACTCAATGAAATAAACCTCGTTGTTCTTCAGAGCCAGAATGTCGGGTATCCCGTTCTTGTTGGTCCTTATTAGTTTTAGAACGTAGTACCCCTCCTTCTCTAGATTTTTCTGGATTTTTTTCTGATAGTCTTGTTCTTTCATAAAACCTTTTCGTGTAGTTCTTCTTTCCTTGAACTGCTTTGTAAACCTCTCGCTCTATTCCGCAATCAGAAACAATAAAGTAAACATGACCCTCGTTACTATCTATAGTAGTCATCCTGTCTCTAAACTGCCAGTAGGTTGTTGCACTAAAATCTATGTTGATTGCAACTATACAATCCGCATGGTCCAGTTTTATTCCCTCTCTTCCAGAAACAAACTGTAATGCTATCACCTTGTCCGATGTGTTGAACTCCTCAATATCTTGCGTGATATCAAAATGTTTTTTCAGCATCTCTAATTCGGCTTTAAATTTATAGAAAATAGCTATCTTTTCCGACTTAAATCGCTTTTTTATGAATAAAACCTTTGACTCGTCAATGATGACAGCCTTCTCAGACCCGTCCAATATGCACGTTCCAGACGATAATTGGTGTATTTTCTGCATTTCTTTAACCGCAGTGTCAGCTAAAATGACATCATCTTTGCCTTCATACACCTTATCTTTCTTCAAAGTCTTGATTATTTTCTTAGTTATTGGCTTCATCTCCACCTCCAAAAAATGCTCCACAATCTCATTCTTAAACCCAGCATCTTTCTGAGAATAACTTAAAAAGTTAAGCGTACTTATATCAAAGTGACAGTTCGTGTAATCTTTCACCATAAAACCATTAATCATCCTCTGTGTGATCTTGCAATTCTCCCTAGCCCACTTGTAAAAATTCATTTTACCAAAAGGACTTCTTTCTCCTAAGACAAACATTTGATGGAAAATCTGACTACCATTCTCTGGTGTTGGTGTTCCGCTTAAGAAAATAACCGCAGCGTCTTTACTGATTACGCTCTTTAATAGCTTTGTCTTTTGAGAAGGTCTTCCTATTTGCCCTAACTTATGTGCTTCATCCAAGATCCAAACATCAACGCTTGAAGTATCTATCTTGTGCAGTGATTCGTAGTTGATAATTTGTATAGACATGTGTGAACTGTTTAACAAACCGCAATCTTTCTCTATAGATCCAATAGCTTTCTTTTTTGTTACAAACACTACAGATTTTCCTGGTGTCCCAGACTTAATAACCTTCTCAGCTATACCTAGAGATGTTAGCGTCTTGCCTGTTCTAACCTCCATAGATAAGTAACACCAACCACGTTCCTTAATCTGCTTGAAACCTTTTTCAATTATTATTTCCTGGTAATCTCTAAATTTGAACATGTCTATTTATCTTTTATTATTTGTAGTACTTCTTGCCAATATTTTTTACGTTTTATATTTGTTTGTGGATAAGATACTAATTTAACTATTCCCTCAACGTGTAATATAGCACATTGTTTGGCGTTTATAGATTTTATTGTATCACTATGCTTATATCTATTTTCATCAATATATTCTGTATGTTTACAATTAAACCTAAACATCTCAATAATTCTTTCCGCTTCTTCTTTTGGTTCTTTCATCTCTCTATTGGTTTAAAGTTCTACTTCCTATCGTGTAAGGTTTACCTTTTCTTAATAATACCGAACTTCTCTTTTTCGGTGTTGAATAATGTAGTTTCATATCTTATTCTTTAATTGTTAACTCCTCTCCAGTAAGAGCGAAATACAAATTTTGGAGTTGGTGGACGTATTTTATTTTTATATTCCAGTTTACTTCAATTTCTAAAATAAATAAATCTAAGTCTTTTTGTTCAAACTTAACCAACCACTCTTCTGTTAGTGGTATTGGTTTATACAATTGATGCATTAATCCGTTTGCATCACAATCCTTAAAATCGTTTGCATCAATTTCCATTTTTGCTTCTCCAAACAACACCCAGTTCCCTATTCTTAAATCCTTTGCTTCCATATCTATTTGTTTTTAAGTATCTGTTCTAAACTGTAATAGTCGATCTCCTTGTAGTTACCACTCTCGAGGTTCTTTATGTTAACCATATTAGTCTCCAAGTTAGTGCCGCACATCAAGTACTGCTTACCATTGTGTTCAAAAGTAGGCAGCCCCTTGCGACTATTCAGGAAGTCCTTCGCTGAGAACACTTTCTTCTTTCTTGCCATCTTTCTTTTCGTTAATGTAAAAACTCTCAATATTATTACTCCTAGCAGTATAAAACTCAAAACCTTTATAACTACAGTAGTCCTTCACTTTCTTGTTAAAACTCTGAGCCGTCACGAACCTACCCTGCTTTGGGTACTGCCGAACAAAGTCATCCTTCAATACCTTCCTATGAACTGGAACACCTCTAAAGGTCCTACCTTCCATAAACTCTATGAACTCCACACCCATGTTCTGCTTGAACTTCCTAAACTCTAAGTTCACCTTGTTACTCTCAACCAGCCCATTCTCCAAGTAAAACTTAACACACCTTATCATAAAGTTGTCAAACTCCGCCCATTCACCCTCATCCCACTCGCTGAAGAACTGATGCTTGAACTCGTCCTCTGGAGTATAGTTGTCGTTGAAGTGATTTGCTATCTCAACCTCGAACACTCTTCTGTAAAACGAAGCCCCCTCACCTTTTATTGTGTAGTTAGTCGTAATGCTTATTTTAGGACTCTCAACAAACGGTATCAAAAACGCATCCTGCCCTTTCTTTTCAACGGTCATGCCCTCTGTAACAATACTAAATAAATTTTCAAAATTAAAATTACGAGGCACATCATCCATCAAAAATATCTGCGTGTCCTTGTTAACTTTTTGGTAAGCAAACTGCCCTCGAGGGTCAAACTTCTTACCATCCTCAACCACTAAATTCTTAATATGACCTATTGCCTTGTGAATCAGTCCTTTACCAGACCCCCCGTTAGGAATGTCATCACTCACCATTTCATCATTGAAGATAATCGCTTTAGGCTTGGAGTCATTCTGGTAACTATGCAATAAATACCCTATCACCGACTTCAACGTAAAGTAACGCTCCTTATTTTCTCCTGCTAATCTCCAAATAAATGTCTTAAATTCTCCTCCAGACCCATCAGCCAACTTAATTTCCCTGTCAATGATCTGATTTCTCCAAATAATTTCACCAATATCCTTATAATCCAATAATTCTATCCCTTTTTTAGTCGTTCTTACCGCTTTATTGCTATAATAAAGGAAAGATTCCTTAGATGTGTCCCTTTTTGGAGTAATATCTATCGTATCCAGCTGGTTCAAATAGTCTCTCTTGAAATATTGGTTGTTGTTAGCCATTAAATCCCAAATGTCATAGTCCCCAGAGTCCAACAAACTCTTCTTAACAATGTCTTTTATCCTAGTCTCGTTGATCCAGTCCACAAAATTCTCATCTTTTATGATAAAATCAAACGTCCCACTGTCAACATGAGGATAATACTTGGAAATACCCTTCCTCTTCAAATAATTATCGAACCTAATGTTAGAAATGTGTACTTTCTCCTTCTCATCCACGAACCAAAACTCATCCTCGTTCAAGTTCTCACGCTGCTTTTTAATCTCCTCCACCAATCGCTCAGTGTCAACATCGTCCATCTTCTTCAACACCTCAGCATCACTCCTCCCTGAAATCAACAAGTTCTTTACTTTGTTTACCTGCTTACTGTCTTCAAACGATAATGACCCAAACTCAGTAGTGTACCTGTAAGCTGAATCAATCAACATCTGAATCTCACTAGATTTAAACCCTGGCTGCTCATACCTCAACAAATACTTCTCACAAACATCCTTACTCACTCCAAAAGCATTCATCTGCCTAGCATAAGCGTGGAGGTTTGTGTTTCTATTCGTTCCAGTCCACCTCTTCGTGAACCACTTCTCCAACCTCTCAGCAATTTCATCCGATTCTGTTATAGGAATGTTTACTATCTCCTTCTCTTCAGGAAGTGGACGGTTAAACTTTTCTGTAAACAGTTGAGACTCAGCGTTTAAGAACAAATCCTCATCAAAACTCACGTAACAAGCCCTCGCCAAATCCTTAGTAGACTCGTCCAGCTCATAGTACTGACTATAATGTTTAGTTATTTCACTATAATAATCTTGATAATCATCATTGTTATCCACTGGTGGCATCTTCACCAACACTTTCAACCCATTCCCACTCGGAGAAACAAAAGAAGCGAAAGTATACTCGTCACCATTAATGTCATCCTTTAAAGTCTCCAGGTCCTTTACATCATCAAAGTCCAAACAACCCAGTCCACTAAAAGCCTTCAAGTTCTTGTTCGATCTCGTAGAAAACGTCCCTCCAAACGTTACATACGGAATCTTCTGCTTCGCCTCGTTTCTTTTTGTCTTGTCAGTCTCCAACCTGATATTAGCAACCTGAGTTTTATAAGTTCCGTCCTTGATAGACTCTAAAACCTTGAAGACACACTTAGATGACACCGAAGGAGTCGTCATCTTGATATTTTTATATAAACTTATTCTCATTTTTTGTTAGTTTTTAAATTTCATAATAATCCTAATATTTTTTTTGGTTAAAATACTCAGCCCATAAGATTACAGAGCCTATTACTAGCACCGCAGTTAAATACGAGCCTGTTACCCTCAACGGAACACTATACCATGCAGCGTCCGTTAAGAAATTATCAACATAAGCCAAAGCAAATACCATAGCGATAGCCATTACTGTTATTATTAATTGTGTTTTCATCTTTCTATATTTTTTAGTTATTACTTGCTTTCTATTATCTCCACCTTAGATCCAAACTTCTCTTGAATCTCCTCGATTGTTACCTTAATCGTCTTAGGCTCTTCTATTATCTCAGCCCATTTGCCGTTGTTAAAGATGTATGCGTTTGAGCTGCAACCTTCTTTATTCCACTCTTCTTCTGGAGTTCCTCCGCAGCACAAACCGTTATAGCCTTCTCCTAAATTTGAAAAATGATGTTCCCTTGTTATGGTTTGAATCTTGCCTTGAAAATTTCTAAATTTAACACCTTTCACAAAACCCCTCTTCTTAGCTTCTCTTCTTAAAGCCTCTTTAACTTCTTCTTTTGTGGCTAACCTAAATGGTGTTTCTGGAGGAACGAAAGTCCAGCCACCAGTTGTTGTGTTACTTAAATCTTCCCACTCTCCATCATCAAAACCATATCCATAAACTTGACTTCTTCCACTAATAGCACGATTACCAATTACGGATGCGTAAAACATATTTCCATCTTGGAAATACCAATTCCCAAGTTTGATTTCTTCTCTTTTTACTAAACCAAGATCTCTCAATTGTTTCACAAACATGTGTGTCGATATACTGTTATCTTTAGCAATTATTACCATTTCCAACTGTTTTTCTGTTAATTTTTCCATATCTATATTATTTTAATGTATAGCAAACTGTACCAAAAGAAGCCGAGGTAGGGTAGGCATCCTAATGATACAGTATTGCTAAAAATGTGTTTGTGTGAAATCCTACCTCCACTTTGAGATTCAATATTAGAGATAATTTTCCACTCTACAAAATTTTTTATTGGTCCAATGACCTTATATGCTGATTTTCAGGGCGATAAATTTAAAAAACCAAAAAACCAAAACTTTAAATACCCAAAAACAAAGTTTTGGTTAGCTGTAGCCCAATAGAATCAGTGCATTCTACAAAAAACCAAAAAATAACACGATTTCTATACCCATTCTATGAAAAAAACATTTCATAAAAAAAATACTACTACTTAACACACAAACTTTTTTTATTATTTTTCTTTTTTTCCTTTACTACTTTTTAGAATATTTTTTGGTTTTTTGGTAGAAAGTAGTATAAAGTCAATAGTAGTAAGGGTTGTAGCCAACCAAAAAATAAAATAAGTTTTGGTAAGTTTTGGTTTTTTTGGTTTTAAAAGACGAAAACTCAATGTTACCAAGGTCTACAGACGATTTAAAGTTTTGGTATTTTTTGGTTTAAATCCTACATCCCTTTGTTTATAGGGGGTCACTTTTTGGGATTTCTCTATTTTTAGGTAAAAAACACCATTTTTAGTGTTCTCTTCATTTTTGCAAGAAAAATTTTTCTGAGATTTTCACTCCAGGAAAAGGTGATCGAAAAAATTTTTTGTGGGATTTTTTTCATAGAGCTATGCTGCAGGTGACGGGGGTAAATCTCGAGAAGGAAAACGCTTTTGGAAAGGGTAGTGGGGTCGAATTACGCCCTAACCCTTATAAAATAAGGCTTTTAGCCATGTACTATTTTTGTAACAAAGTAGGACAACTAATACCTGAAACCCTTATAAACAGTGCATTCCAGCGCTACAAAATAGACCTAACATTATTATTTTATCCAATACAAATCAAATTTTATTATCATTGGTACTATTAAAAATTTTCTTTCGAGATAATAAAATGTTTTGCGCATTCATACGGATAGAATAACCCCAACGTGTCAAATATATCGTGTTAAATGTTCTCAGTATATTGTTTTATCATTGGCTTATATCATACAAGTATATCATACAAGTATATCATACCAGTATATCATACCAGTATATCATACAATGCAATATAATATACTGTTAAGGTTCTATTATATCTATATAAACAAATTATATACTTTTTCACTAGTTATATGCAATGATATTATTTGCCTATTATATACTGTTTTTATGCTGATTTGTTTAAATTATCAAAAGTTTGTTTGTTGATTATCAACGACTTACAATTTTACCCTATATAGCTAAAACGTCCTTGTTGTCTGAGTATCAACAACTTACAATTTTTATCGCTATTGTTCAAATTCTCATTTTTATTTTTTTTCGCTCTGTAGCCCTTATAAACACTACAAATCCAAAGCTTTATTAAATTTTTTTTAATTTTTATTTTTTAGAACGAACAAAACTAGGACACGAAACGCTCAAACCTTCGCTATCATTGGTCTAGAGTGCGCAGAATTTCACATTTTCAACTTCCTTTAAAACCGTAACTACTTGATAATCAGTACCACCTTGTTAATTTTATCCGTAGTACATTTGAAGTCGTCGGAAGGAACAACGGTTCACAACACAAACACGACAACAGTATTTAAAACAAGTTATTTAATTAAGCCTGATGAGGGACGACTATTAAAAACTGATTAAGACAGACAACTAGTGAAGACTAGGCAAAACAGGCACACTAATCAACAATAAATACTTTCGCTCTTTGACATACTGTAAAAACCTTAATGATGCGGTTAACGATTTAGTTAATTGTAGTTATAAAAACTGTTTTTAATACGCATAAACGTGTTAAATTGAGCTACTAAAGTTATGGGTTTGGAGTAGTAATGAAACTGAAATGTTTCACGGTGTGTTTACAACTTCGCACTAGAAAGACAAAAGTTTGACTAAATGACTATAGCTATTTAGTTTAAAAAAGCGGCTATAACCCTATTGAAACGAAGAGTTTATATAGTTCACTGCTATCAATAGGGGCTAAATTATTAATCAAAACAATAAAACTATGAACACATTAGACTTAGAAACAGTAGCAAGAGCAATATTAAGAGGTGACAAAACTATCAACTTTAAAGGGCAAACACTCGAGTTGCCAGCAGGTCAAACGGCTGGAACTGATACGCAAAAATTAGTATACGCAAGATTAAAAGCAAAGGAGGTACTAAAAGGTTAACTGATGAGAATTTAATATTCGAAACTAAGGAAGGAGGATGAAATAGTAAAAAATCAATTGCACCCTACAGAAGTAGGAGGATGAAATAGCAAAAAATCAATTACACCTTCCGTAGTCTTAACCAACTAAAATAGATAGTTATGGGAAATTTAAAACAATTCATTGCCGACACGTTAAAAAATAACGGGGCAACATACAATTTAAACACTGGTGAAATTAATCCAAGTGAAGGCTTTTTTGTAGGATTAAATGGGATGGGCGAAACGGTAGGAATTGATAAACCTATCAATGGAGTAATACAAAAATTTGTCTTAGAGAATAGTAATCTATTGAGCAATAGAGAATTTTTTGTCGGCAGCTGGATTGAAGACGACAAACTATTTTTAGATATCGTTGTAAAAGTAGACGATAAGCAAGCGGCTATTGATATCGGAAAGGATAACAAGCAAATTGCTATCTATGATGCAAATAAAAAAGAGGTAATAACACTATAAAATAAAGAGTTATGAAGACATACAAGTATAAATTTAGAGGTAAAGAGTTAAGTCGCACTCAAGTTAAAAACAATATTTTAGCAGTGTTAAGGCAAGCAGACATTGAAAGCCAAAGGTTTGGGCTAGAATGGTACAACATAGCCAACAAAATAGGTAAGGATTTGACAAATGATAAAGTAAATTTAGCTCAAGCAATAGGAGTAATTGCTGCATTGAGTCCTCTTAAGAGTTGGAAGCAAAACATTAAGTTGGCTACTGAGTTTGTTAATGAAGGGAAGAGAGGGGGTCACAATGGTGTAATGGTAAAAAAAGCAGCCGATATACTTGAGTTGAACGAACCAAGCACGGACGAAATTGTTGAAATATTAAAGGGGCAAAAAATAGTTAACTTCTTCTTGAACATATACTATCCTAACCAAGATGTTGCGGTAACTATTGACCGCCATGCAGTAGGAATAGCGTTAGTAGGAGTTAAAAACATTAAAGTGACTGAGGCTGAGATAAGCCCCACTAAATTACAGTTCGAATTTTTGGTTCACTGTTACAAGTGGGCTGCTGCTGAGTTAAACATGAGTGCAATACAATTGCAGGCAATAACATGGGAACACTTTAGAAAGGTAAAAAAATAATCATTTAAACTATAGAAATTATGAATGAAGCAGAAAAAAAATACAACAAAGAAGTAGATAAAAAAGTTAAAGAGTTAATGAACGCTGGCGCTGATGAACTTTTCAAAATGCTGAGAACGCAGCACCTTTATAGGTATGGAGGAATTGAATACAATTCTTTCAAGGATATTTTGAGAGAAATTGCTGAGGCTAAAGTTTGTGGCGTTAGTTTGATTGAGTCGGGGATACGAAGTGACTACATTAATAAGGAGGGGATGTATGAAGAGTAACAAAATAGTAGATGCGTTACCTCTAATCATTTTAGGGGCTGGTATATTAATAGGAATTTTAATCGGAAACTTATGAGAAAGCAAAAATTTATCTTTTACTTTAAAACTTCTGTTTATGGTAAAGAGGAGGTTGTGGCAACTAAAGAGTGCAAACGACCAAGGCAGACAAAAATATACAAGTCTCTAATGGAGAAATTAGAGAGAGGAGCTATAGAGGTGTGCGGCTATAAGATTAAAGAGTCACCCTCATTCGTTTAATTTAAAACATAAGAGTTATGGAAGTTAATCAAGAAAACATAGAGAGTCAAGTATTAAGACAACAAACTGGAACTCGAGGTGGAGGAGTTGAGATTGATCTGACTGAGTTTGGATTTGAAGGAGAAAAAATGGCTGCCTATCAGAATTATTTGGGAGGAGGTTTGCTTGGTAGGATTGTTTCAAACAACACTATTCAAGATGTTAATGATGTTAGGAAAGAGCTACAGTATTCAAGTAAGGAAGATTTATCTAAATTGGCTGAGTTGTCGCTATTGTTGAAAACTTACTTTCACAACTTGAACAATCCAGAAGGAGAGTATGATGAAATTCAAAGAAGACCAGTTGCTGGATATTAAAACAGGTACCATGAACAAAATAAAGATAAAGAACAGTAAAATCATAGCTGAGTCGGACAAGTCTATAACTATAGCTTGGAGACCTAAGCGTGTTGTTCATATACCTAAAAGCCAGGTATTGGAGAGAGTTAAAGGTGCTAGAGAGACTGAGTTCACCCTCACGCCTTTCGGCATTAAATTATGGATTAAAAAATAAACTCCTATGAAAGCAATAAAATCTTTAAAGAACAGTTATAATAGTAGTTTGAGAGAGGCTAACGATGCTTTAACAAATATTAGTTCGATGTCATTAAAAGAATATCGTTATTGGATAGCTCAAAGAAAGAAATATAAGCGTAAATTAGAGTTATTACAAAACTTTTAATTATGGACGAAGAAGAGAACAAGAGACTGTACAAAGAAAACTTAATGGAGTTATACAATCTGACTGGAGTAGATACTGATGTGTGTCAGCGAGTTATTTTTGAAGAGGTTGACCCTTATGGGTTGATGAGCGAGTATGAGTATTTTAAATTGGCTGAGGAGTTCTCAAGAGAAATGATAGAAATGTATAGAGCTAACCTCCAGGAGACGTTAGCTAACAAACAATTTTTAGAATCACAAATTTATGGATGAAATGAAAATGTATAAATGCCCTTGTGGGACAATGAGTACTTATGGTGGTTACTGTAAGGTTTGTTCTAGGGAGAGGTATAGAAAGAAGAGAGGTATAGAGGGAAGACCAATTGTCAAGAGAGACATACTGCGTAAACGTTCTGATCTTGAGATTAGGAAGTTAATAGATGAGTATGGTTCGTTGATAGCTATTAGTAAGGCTCTTGGCGTTAGTGTCTCTCAAGTTTCGCTAGAAATTTCCAAGAGAGATATTTACCAGTTGGAGACAGCTGGCAAAGGCACTAGGAGGAAGTACTACAAGCCTGAGTTGATTGCTAGACGAGAAAAAGCAGAACACGAACTATGTAGTAAGGATGCTTGGATTAACAGTCCAGAAAGAAAATCCTTCGTCAACGCAGGTCTAATGAAGAACAAATCACTGAAATATAAATAATATTAAAAAATATTTAATAAAAATTATGATATACTCAATTATTATACGTATTATTGCTAACCTAATCGGCTGGGGGCTGTTATTGTTCCCGATAATCTATTATGTTTTTAAAGTCTACATCTTATGAGTAAGTTAAGAAAACCAAAGAGTGAGAGAAAGATAGCCTACCGCACTAAGTTCACTGCTGAAGAGCGTGAAGAGAGGAGAGCTGCGTTAATGGAGAAGTCTCAAGTGTATCGATGGTTGAAGGAGGACTACAAGGTGAGTTCTCAAACGCTGATGGAGGAGCTAAAAATTCCTTTCCATAAGATTCACGAGGTTTTTTTCTATCCTCACGATGAACTAAGGCTAAGACAATTGTATGCTGTAGCTAAGATGTTGCCAGACAAGAGTATTTACGAGATCTTGAAGGGGTTGGACGTTGAGTTTGACAAACCTTGGTTCGAGATGGATGAGGGTGAAGAGCGAGAGGTTGTTGATTATTATGAACGATATATTAAAGGGAAGTGATTAACGGTAAAAACAGAATAATGGAAAAAACAATTTACAATTTAGAATTACACGAAACTTTATGGATTGACGAAATAGAAGCAAATGTAACAAGAGTTGCAAGTGGGTGGCTTTATAAATATGAAAAAGAAGTATATGTAGAAAATGGCGATTATTATATGCAAGAAGTTGTCCAAATTGTTTTTGTGCCTTATGATAATGCCTTCCAAAAAATACCGAAGTAAGCATTATTTATATAGCGTGTTGTAAAATCGTTTTAATGTTTTACAACGGTTTAGTATATGAAATGTGGAGCAAAGCGGAATTTTTTATATACCGTGTTATGCTCTTTTAAATTTAAATAAATATGGAGACAGTAGGAATAATAATACCAACAAAGAAAAGATTTGACGAGTGGGTTAGAACTTGGGGGATACCTGATGAAAAATACATTCATTTAAACCACATAGATAAAAGTAGAGGGTGTGTTTTTTCTAAAGTTTTAAAGTCTAAAGATTGGTATACAATAGATAATGCAGATGAAATACTAAAAGATGCTAATTATAGGATACGGTAATTGAGCATAACGGATTGCGGCTATGAGGTGTTGCCGATAAGAAACACACTTTGAATTAAACAACGGACTTAGCAATAACTTATAGCCGTTGTTATAAACAATAAACAAATGGACAGAAAAGAAGAAATACAAATAATATTAAGACACATTAAAGCCGATTTAAAAACTTATTACAACGGTTATCAATCTTTGATTTGCGATAAAATTGTGGAATACGGAATACTTATTAAAAAGTACCAAGATGAATTAGAAGCACTAAACTAATTTGTTTATTGTTTATAACGCATTGTGTATGGTGCGTATGACGATAGTCTATGCAATATACACGTTGTTA
>JAAHTH010001448.1_pt1 | contig 20665 bp, 18 predicted proteins | sample 6116091 | NCBI WGS metagenome assembly JAAHTH01 (sample SAMN13939990, study PRJNA603662) | sponge metagenome | isolation source: marine sponge | host: Mycale hentscheli | place: New Zealand | collected 2006 | reverse complement strand
AGCCTGAAACGTCAACCCCAAATAATCAGATTTTCAAGGACTCGGAGTATAGATTGATAAAAATGCTAATGAATTTTTAACATCTTGTTATGGTAAACAAACTGCAAACGCACCAAAGGTCTGTTTACCCAATAAAAACTTGGCGTTAATTCAATTTCACACTTGTAGAACATAACTAGAACATGTATAGAATGTTCTAGTTATGTTTCTTTTGATTCTATCGTTTTTTGTAATCGAATTTGACTACACATTCTGGTTATCTCTTGAAAGGTCGGTCCTATGCTTACTAGAAAACAGCAACTGCTTTTGCAATTCATTCATGAACGCATGCAAGCGGAAGGTGTTCCACCCTCATTCGATGAAATGAAGGATGCGCTTGAGCTTAAGTCAAAGTCCGGCATTCACCGTTTGATTACGGCTCTGGAAGAACGTGGGTTTATCCGACGACTGCCAAATCGTGCTCGAGCCCTTAAGGTTATTAAAATGCCGGAAGCTTGGGGAGCACCTGAGACACCTGCTAAAACTGGTAGTGTTATTCAGGCAGATTTCGGCTCCAAACGCCCTACTCTTACTGCCGTTGATAATGTCACGCCCTTTCCTGGGGCTGAACATACACACGACAATGATGAAGCTGGGTTCTCAGTTCCGGTTATGGGTAAGATTGCCGCTGGTGTTCCGATTTCTGCCATTCAGGACAATACTCATTCTGTAACCGTTCCGCCGGAGATGATTGGCGGCGGTGAACATTTTGCATTGACCGTTGAAGGTGACTCCATGATCGAAGCCGGTATTATGGACGGAGATACGGTCATTATTCGCCAGGAATCCACTGCCAGAGGCGGAGAGATTGTTGTGGCCCTGATTGAAGATGAAGAAGCTACGCTGAAGACTTTCCGCAAGGAAGGAAGCATGATTGCACTTGAAGCTGCAAACCCTGCTTATGCGACCCGCCGTTTCCCGTCTGATCAGGTTAAGGTCCAAGGAAAGCTTGTCGGACTTATCCGTCAGTATCACTAATTTAATTTGGCATCATTTGGGTGGGTGACAACCCGGTGCCAGGGTCTTGATGCGCTTGGCAGAGCTGTTTCTACAAGGATTTTTGGTTTGAGTTTATTGGTTTCCATTTTGGCGTTCTGCGCAACTTTATTGATATACAGGGCGTGCGTTCCAAACCGTTCAAAGTCGTAACGATTTAACACCAGTTGCGGATCCCTTGTTTTGCAATTCACCCACCACAATCTTGGCGCAACAAGTATGTCTGGACGGCTGCAGGATGATTGTATCAGTTTCGGATTATACAAGACGTGAAGAACCTTACTTGATGGCAAAACAACAATGCAGCGTTCATGATTGCATTGATCTTTTGAAAGGTTGAGTTGTTCCCTTTTTCCATCTGATCAAGCCTTTAGCCAAATGTTTTGTACAAACGCGCTTCCTCTTGGAAACAGAAGACCCAGTTTTTCATTTTCAGTCTTAATTGCAATTGCCCGTCCATTTTCTGAAACAATAACATCAGGCACGTTTGGATTTCCCATTGTGAATGACAAAAACACAAGCGGCACAAATCCAAACAATCGAAATCTGGTTTTGAAAACACATATTGAAATTAAAAAGATTGCGAAAATGAATATCACATACCTTGGTAACAATCCCGTATTTCCATTGGGAGATAGTTCTTCCACCCAGGTTGATATTTCCAATACCCACTTGATTCCAATTGATACAGACGTGAGCGGTATGAATTCCAGACCGTAAGGCATCAACAGTACTGAAAAGAGTACAAATGGCATGATCAATATACTGACTATTGGCATGGCGAGCAGATTTGCCATTAACCCAAAAGGTGCAACCTGATGAAAATGCCAGGCAGCAACAAAGGCAGTTGCGGTACCAGCAATCAAACTTGTAGTTGCTATGCCAACAAAATAACCCAACAGTCCATTACTACCCTTGACCAAGAGGCTTTGGCTGACGGGTACAAACGTATTTTCAGCTTGCTGTTTTCTGCGTTTGTTCAAAATTTCATAACCTGCAACCAATGCTGTTACCGCGGCGAAAGACATTTGAAACCCTGGTGATAACAGGCTCTGCGGATTAAGTAGCAAGATTATCGTGGCGGAAATGGCGACGCTCCTCATGGTGATCGCGCGCCTGTCCATTAATACAGCCAATAACATGACGGAAATCATTACCCATGCCCGTTGTGTGGCAATTCCAGTTCCTGATAACATCAGGTAGTTTGTTGCGCTGAAAAAGCCTGCACAAACAGCCCATTTCTTTATTGGATATCGCAGTGCCAAAGCTGGAATTAAGACCAAGATTAGCCGCACACCCCAGATCACAGTCAATGTGACCAATGCCATGTGAAGTCCAGAAATTGCAAGAATGTGGGCAAGACCGGTTTTTCGCAAACTTTCTTGAACTTTTTCTGGTATATGGCTTTTATTGCCAGTCACTAGGGCGATCGCAATTTTTCCTGATTCATTCGGCATTGCTTTTAGGATGCGATTTTCAACCGCTATTCGCATGGTGTTGATTGCTACCGTAAAGTGTTCACCAAAGCTCAGCGCATGCGCAATCTGTGATTTTTCTGGTCGGCCCATGAAGAAACCACTTCCCCCCATCCCATCATGCCAAGCAAAAAACGAGAAATCATAGCCTCCAGGATACACAGGTCCAGAAACTGGCTGAAGCCTTACCAATCCGGAAATTTAATCGCTAGGCATCATTCGATCATGTTTTGCTGCTGCAGAAACTCTCAAACGGTTAGGAATTTGGGATCTTTGCAGGTCGCCAAGTGCAATCGGTTTGACCAGATACCGAGCCGAGCCCCTTCGGTTTTGGTCAACTCCCAGGATTACTGCCTGCAGTTGGCCAGTCATTTGACGCTCCAGCATCGGGGTGTGATTAATATTGGTTGCCAATTGAGCTGCCAACATACCGCCAGCAATTGCTGTAAAAACCAAGAGAATGTGAAATAGCCTTGATTGAAGTTTCAGCTTTAAAACAATTGCTGACAAAACCAGTACCGTGATGGTTAAAGCAATGGGTGAAGGATCCACTGGAACGGAAAAAAATATCAGGATACCAATCGCCAAAAATACCGGCATCAGATTAAAACCAAGCCCGGTTTCCAACTCATGTACAGCATTTTGCCGAAAGCTGTCGCGTAGATCCAAAAGCTTGTTTGAAATTCGGATTTTAATGTGCTGCAATTGAGATGACGGTACAGGCACAGAAAAGCTGTTTGCCTCTTTGGCAAACCATGTTCTTTGCGATTGCGCCCCTGGAACTTGTTCTTCTTGCTTTTCTACTATCCGGACGCTTGGCTCCTCATCTTCTGCCAAACCGGACCTACTTTATGTACTTGTCTCTTTTACTCACTATGCTAAATGAGCAATGACTTCATCAAATAGACAAATTGAGCTGACTGCAAGTTTTCTTAATTGGTTGATATAGCGAGCATAAACGAACATGACCAAACCAGTTGTTACAAGATTTGCACCCTCTCCTACTGGCTATCTGCATATTGGTGGTGCTAGGACAGCATTGTTCAATTGGCTTTACGCAAAAGCCAATGGCGGCAAGATGTTGTTGCGAATTGAAGATACAGACCGCAAGCGCTCGAGCGAAGATGCGATCCTGGCTATCAAAGATGGATTATCCTGGCTTGGTCTTGCATGGGATGGGGAAGCAATTTCGCAATATGCGAGGGCTGAAAGACATCGTGATGTAGCGCATGAAATGGTTGAAAACGGCTCTGCCTATAAATGTTATTGCACGCCTGAAGAAATTGCAGCCATGCGTGAAAAAGCTCAAGCAGCTGGATTGCCTGCTCGTTATGATGGCACCTGGCGTGACCGATCACCCTCTGAAGCCCCCAAAGATGCAGCTTATGTCATTCGTCTCAAAGCACCGCTGGATGGTGAAACTATAGTTGATGATCAAGTTCAGGGTCTTGTTACATTTTCGAACAAGGACATGGATGACCTGATATTGCTTCGCTCGGATGGAAACCCAACCTATATGCTGGCGGTGGTTGTTGATGACCATGACATGGAAATAACTCACATTATCCGCGGTGATGATCATTTAATCAATGCAGCTCGCCAAACGCTTATCTTTCAAGGCATACACTGGGATGTTCCCACCATGGCTCATATTCCGCTTATACATGGTGCAGATGGTGCCAAGCTTTCAAAGCGTCATGGCGCAACTGGCGCAGAAAAATATCTTGAAATGGGATATCTGCCGGCCGCATTACGCAACTATCTGGTAAAACTTGGCTGGTCACATGGTGATGACGAAATAATGTCCTTGGAACAAATGATTGACTGGTTTGGCTTTGAAGGCATGAACAAAGCCGCAGCACGTTTTGACTTCACCAAGCTTGAAGCCATAAACGGTCAATATATACGTAAAATGGATGATGGAGCGCTTTTGGCTTACTTCGAAAGCATTTTAGCAGAAGTTGATGGTGGAAAATTTATCGCTGACAACCTAGACGAACAAACACGGCCTGTTCTATTTCGAGCAATGCCCGCGTTGAAAGAACGGGCAAAAACTCTGGTAAATCTTGCTCAAGGTGCAGCATTCATATTTGAAGAACGCCCAATACCCATGGAAGAAAAGGCGGCCAACCTCCTCAATGAAGAGGGACTTTCCATCATAAAAGGTATTTTACCGCTTTTTGAAGAGTTATCAGACTGGCAACCTGAAACAGTTGAAGCTTGTATTCGTGATTTCACTGAAGAAAATGACTTAAAGCTGGGAAAAGTCGCCCAGCCCATCCGCGCTGCTGTTACGGGAAAAGCCACGTCACCGGGAGCATTTGATGTTTTGCAAATTTTGGGACGTGCAGTCTCACTTGATAGACTAAGAGATGTTATTGCGTAAAACTGGAGTCAAAGTTTTCGCAAACCTGTGACCAATGTCTTACTTGTGTCAAACGGTCAAATCATATAGCTAATACCTCAACAGCACATCTTCCTCAGATGTTGTATGCTTAATGAAAAACAAGCAACTGGCAGAATGATGATATTTTATATCTCTATCTGCAGCCCAATTAGAAATCATTTTGATTTTTGAATGGCGTTATTGGCAAAGGCCGGTTGCGAACAGAAAGGACTTAAATATGGCTAACGATAAGGCAACCCTAAACATCGGAGACAAGAGTTGGGATTTTTCTGTTCGTCAGGCAAGTGTTGGTCCTGATATCATAGATATTACAAGCCTGTACAAAGATACGGGTGCATTCACTTTCGACCCTGGGTTTACTTCAACAGCTTCCTGTGAGAGCGACATTACCTTTATTGATGGTGATGAAGGTGTTCTGCTTCACCGTGGTTATGCAATTGATGAACTTGCGGACAAGGGCGATTTTCTTGATACCTGTTATTTACTCCTTTATGGCGAGTTACCGAACAAAGCTGATGGTGATGAATTCCGCCAACGGGTAACCATGCATACAATGGTGCATGAGCAAATGAACAAATTTTATACCGGTTTCCGCCGTGATGCACATCCGATGGCTATCATGTGTGGTGTTGTAGGTGCTCTTTCAGCGTTTTATCACGATTCAACGGATATCTCTGATGAGAAACAACGCATGGTTGCTTCCATGCGCATGATTGCAAAGATGCCAACTCTTGCTGCAATGGCTCACAAATATCACATCGGTCAGCCGTTTGTTTATCCGCGCAATGATTTGGATTATGCATCTAACTTCTTGCACATGTGTTTTGCTGTTCCGTCCGAGGAATACAAGGTAAACCCTGTTCTTGCTCGCGCCATGGATAAAATTTTTACGCTTCACGCTGACCACGAACAAAACGCTTCTACTTCAACTGTGCGTCTTGCCGGTTCTTCTGGCGCAAACCCATTTGCCTGCATTGCTGCAGGTATTGCATGTCTTTGGGGGCCAGCTCACGGTGGTGCTAACGAAGCTGCACTAAACATGCTTCAGGAAATTGGCACTGTTGACCGTATTCCTGAATATGTAAAACGTGCAAAAGACAAAAATGATCCATTCCGTTTGATGGGCTTTGGGCACCGTGTTTATAAAAACTACGACCCACGCGCTAAAATCATGCAAGAAACAACGCATGAGGTTCTAAATGAACTTGGCATTAAGGATGATCCAACACTGGAAGTTACCATGGAACTGGAACGTATTGCGCTGACTGATGAGTATTTCATCGAGAAGAAGCTTTATCCAAACATCGATTTTTATTCTGGTATCACGCTTCGTGCATTAGGCTTCCCGACAAACATGTTTACAGTGTTGTTTGCTGTGGCACGTACAGTTGGCTGGATTGCTCAATGGAAAGAAATGATCGAAGATCCAAAACAAAAAATTGGCCGTCCACGTCAGTTGTATACTGGCCCGACATCCCGTCCTTTTGTGGAAATAGACAAAAGATAATTTCAGTAACGTGTAATTTTCAGGCCGGCTTTTTAGTCGGCCTTTTTTGTTCGATAATTAGACGCCAACGATCTCAATAATCTTTTTGGCGGCTACTTCTGCACCAGATTTCTCATTCTTGAGTTGTTTGGCAATTTTATCGAACCCCTTAAGTTGAACTGCACGTTCTTCCCCATCAAGCATTAAACGCTCCAGCATTCTGGCCAAATGCTCAGGATGAGCATTTTCGTTTAATCGTTCAGGTACAACAGGATAATCTGCGATCAAATTGGGTAATGCAGTTGTCCAGGCGGTAATAATATGCCGAACCTGAATCATGATACGATCAAGCTTGTAAATCGAAATCATTGGCACTTTATAAAAGGCCAATTCCAGAATTACAGTTCCTGAAGTTGCCAATGCCAAGTCAGCTTGCTTGAACGCTTCTTTTTTTGCCTCTTCACCGACTACAATGCTGGGTTGTACCTCCCAGTTTTTTACCTGCTCTCGAATTTCACCTTCCAGCTTGCTAACCGCAGGAAGCGTAACTTCAAACTCATTGTCTCTGTCTTTAAGAATTTCCAACGTCTCACGTATCACCGGAAGCATGAGTTTTAATTCACCCCGGCGCGACCCAGGCAATATGAGTAAATTGGGAATTTCGGCACATTTCTTTTTTGACTTCGTAGCAATTGTAGGCATTTCAGCAGCGAGTGGATGACCTACGTAGGTTGCATCTGGCCCACCCAGGCTTTTCAAAAGTTCCGGCTCAAATGGCAAAATGGCCATAATATGATCGATGTAGGGTTTGATTTTCTTTGCTCGACCTGGCCGCCATGCCCAAACAGTAGGCGCTACATATTTTATTATTTTTACTTGTGGCAACTGTTTGCGCACTCTTTTTGCAACACGATAAGAAAATTCCGGACTATCTATCAGCAGTAATACATCCGGCTTTTTTTCGATAACGTCTCTGGCTGTTTCCCCAATACGTTTTATTAAGCTAGGCAGTTTCTTGGCTACAGCAGAGATACCCATCACTGAAAGCTCCGAAATATCAAACAGGCTTTCAACCCCCTTTGCCTGCATGCGAGCTCCTGCAAGACCCATCGGTGTTATATCCTGTGATTGCTTTTCAAAGGCAGAGATCAACTTTTCACCTAGCGCATCGCCTGACTCTTCCCCGACAACGAAATAGATACGCAGTTTATTGCTCATTTCCCGGCACCATTCGTGTCAGGCTCAAGACCATAAACAAAAACACCTGCTTCTTTGGCTTTTGCGAGCGTTTCTTCCTTTTCAAGTAATAGGGAATGCCCTGCCTCAATCGCGATGCCTTTTAAACCCGCTTTTATAACCCCCTCAATGGTTTGCGGGCCAATTGCTGGCAAATCTGCGCGCATATCCTGATCCGGCTTCATGGTCTTAACCAAGACGCCATGTTTGCCATCTTCAAACAAGCGTCCAGAGGCACGCATGGACGCAATTCGGTCCAACATGCCATCAGTACCCTCTATACCTTCTACGGCGACTACACGGCCGCCTACAGCCACTGCAGCTTGACCAATATCAAGTGCACCAAGAACTTTGCATGCTTTAAACGCCTTGTTTATATTAATCATGGCCTTTTTGGATGGTTTTCTTCCAAATAACAAACCAAGAGTAGTCAGTAAATCGGGCATTATTTCATGGGCTCCCACCACTGTCACACCATGTGTATCAAATAGCTTTATCAAACCTTTGAAAAGCGAATTATCCCCTCCTACCATAAATGCCATGACTTTAGAAAGTGAGACGACACCGCCCCAATCCATATCTCTGAACCTCAGTGTTGGACGAGTGACTCCACCGGCAAATACAACTTGTTTAATCTTGTTATTTTTCAGATAATTGAAAAATTGTCCGAGCTTGCCCCAAACGAAAAGTTGGTGCGGATATTTTGTGATCCAAGGTTCAACTTCACCCTCAATACCAACTATAAAAGGCTCATACCCAATGTTTCGCAAGTGAGCCGCCAACTCTCTTGGCAAACTGCCGCGCCCTGCAAAAATGGCAACATTAGCAGTGATTTTCAAAGAAGTTTTTGGAGTGCTCATAAAGCACCTAACCTTCCCTGTTTATCCTTGGGGTACAAAGAAAGCGATTATCGGATGCATTGATAAAATTGAGGATTTCAGAGACAACCGGGTCATTTCCCAGTTCTTTTTCAACGTTTTTAACCGCATCTGTTATGGGCAAATCATTTGAGAATATTTGCTTATAGGCATTGCGAGCCTTTTTGATACTTTCGCGATCCAGACCAGCACGTTTCATGCCTATGAGATTCAAACCACCCAAATATGCACGATTTCCAAGAGCCATACCGAAAGGAATAATGTCATTTTCGACTCCCGCAAGACCACCAACAAATGCGTTTTTGCCTATTCGGCAGAATTGATGAACGCCTGCTCCACCACCCATGATAACGTTATCACCAACATGACAATGTCCAGCGACCATGACTGCATTTGAAAAAATTACGTTGTTGCCAATTTTGCAATCATGCGCAACGTGTGCATTTGCCAAAAAATTACAATTGTTGCCTATAATGGTATTTCCATCATCACCTTCGGTTCCAGGGTTAATTGTACCCCCCTCACGAATGGTGCAGTTATCACCAATTAGAAGAGAATTTCTTTCTCCGTGGAACTTAAGATCCTGCGGTTCATGTCCGACTGATGCAAATGGGAAAATTTTTGCGCTTTTTCCTATGGTCGTGTTGCCTGCCACCACAGCATGGGAGTGTAAAACACTGTCGTCTCCAAGTTTAACCTCAGAACCAATATGGCAAAAAGGACCAATTTTAACGTTGGCGCCAATTTTCGCACCAATTTCTACTACTGCACTAGGATGTATATTAGTTGTCATTAAGCTCTATCTTCCGGATCTACCATCATTGCCCCAATATCCGCTTCAGCGGCTTTTTCGTCGCCAACCCAAGCTTCACAATGGTATTTAAAGATGCTGCCTCGTTGTTTCTTTTTTTTCACTCGTAGTTCTAGGACATCGCCTGGTACGACTGGTCTTCTAAATTTAGCGCCGTCAATCGTCATAAAGTAGACGAGCTTACGCTGACCTGCAGAATTTTTCTTTGCACAAATAGCACCTGCTGTCTGTGCCATCGCTTCAACAATCAACACACCTGGCATAATTGGATCGTCTGGAAAGTGCCCTGCAAAGTGAGGTTCGTTGAATGTTACATTCTTGATTCCGACCGCAGATAGGTCTGAATTTACATCTAAAATCTTGTCTATTAACAAAAAAGGATATCGATGCGGAAGAAGTTTAAAAAGTTCTTTGATTTCAATTAAGCCCAGAGTTGCTTCTGACATAAACCTTAGCCCTTCTTCTTGTTTTTTCTATCACGCTTGTCTGCAATCATGATTTTTGCAGCTTCGCGCATCCATTTTGATGCAGCAATTGCTGGATACCCCATTACTTTTTCGCCAGGCGCTACATCACCATGAACACCAGAGCCCCCGCCAACCTGTGCACCATCGCCTATTGTGGTATGCCCTACAATACCCGCCTGGCCAGCAACCACAACATAATCACCCAGTGTTGCGCTACCTGAAATACCAGCAAGTCCAACAATTACGCAATGTCTGCCGATGGTCGCATTATGTCCAATTTGTACAAGGTTATCAATTTTGGAACCCTCACCTATAACTGTATCGCGATTAGCGCCTCGATCAACAGTAGAATTTGCGCCAATCTCGACTTTATCCTGAATAATTACCCGTCCTATTTGTGGTACCTTGTGATGGCCACCAGCACCCATGGCAAAACCAAATCCGTCTTGACCTATTTGCACGCTATTATGAATAATTACATCATCGCCAATAAATGCATTTACGACTGTGGCATTAGCGCCAACGGTGGTATTTCGACCGATTTGCACATCAGAACCAATTACTGCGCTGGACAAAATAACACTACCCGAACCTATGGATGCACGTGCACCTACAACCGCGCCTGCTTCGATTGTAACACCATCTTCCATTGATACTTCAGAGCCAATAATTGCTTTGTCAGAGACACCAACTTCACCCAATATTGGCTGTGGTCGCATAGCGGTTGGATACAATAACGTTATTGCTTTTCCATAAGCTTTGTAAGGTGTTGGATGAACCAATGCTACGATATCTGCAGGAAGTTGATCTACATGTTTTTCAGAACAAAATACCGCGCTGGCTTTGGTGCTTTCCAAATATTTCAGATATTTGGCATTATCAATAAATGAAATATGGCCCGTGGTTGCGGTCTCTATCGGTGATGCACCGTTGATAAGTTGTTCTTCTTTTCCATTGCCATTGCCAATGGAAGCGCCACATGCTGATGCAATATCATTGATGGAAATGGAAACGGGTTTAAAAAACATATTTAATCCCGCCCTTTATGAGTTATGTAATCTAGCATTTGCAATTCTAAGAAATTTAGAATGCTGTACTTACACCAAAGCTGATTTCTTCAAGATTATCGAAAGACTCTTCAGAAATAGGAACCGCATAGTCAACGCGCAATGGTCCAAACGGTGAAGCCCAAAGAATACTGGCACCCACGGAAGCTCTAACTGAATCTGAGTCCAATTGGTCCAACTGTGTTGCTGTTAACCCAGGGTTTGCTTTGTTGATTGCAGTGATAGCTGGTTGACCAACATCATACAGCTGGCCTGCATCTGCGAACAATGCGCCGCGTAGACCAAGAGAACGCGAAACAAATGGTAGCGGGAATAGAACTTCAGCTGTTGCTGTCCAGTATGTACGACCACCAAGAGGATCATCTGTAATAGGATCTCGCGGTCCAAATCCAAATGAATCAAAGCCTCTCACGTAGTTTTGACGCGCTACGAAATTGTCCAGCGTTCTAAAATTAGTATTGTTATCGCTACCAAATACTTCAATGTGACCACCGCGCACACGCCCAAAGAGGATAATATCTTCTTCTTCAGACAATGTTGAATATGCTGCAATTGAAGCTTCTGTTGCAAGGTAGTTACCATCACTACCAGCACCATAATAGGTTTGCGTCCAGGCCGCTCTAACACCTTCACGCGGAGTACGTTGATTATCAAAAGTGTTATAAACGAGCGAGTAACCAAATCCAGACGATACAAAATCACCGCCATTTACATCAACACTGTTCACGAGAGCTGCGGATAATTCTGTTGAAGTGTTACCCTGTATTCCATCTAGTGTGACCGCTGATCCAAGATCAAGTAATGAACTTGAAATCGAAGTGTTGCGGCTCGAGTAACGATAGAATACGCTGGATTGAAGATGCTCTGTAAGCGGCAAACCAAAGGTAAATGTTGCGGTGTCAGTATCTACTGAATACTGGCGTTCGTCGGTATCTTCAGAACGCAGAGATGTTATACCGAATCCTGCGGATACACGACCTCCCAAGAAATAAGGCTCGGTGAATTTAAATGAATACTGGTTTTCATCAGCTGAACCGCGGTAGCTGACTCTAATAAACTGGCCACGCCCCAAGAAGTTGCGCTCTGTGAAGGACACTTCACCCGAAGCACCACCATTTGAAGAGAAACCGCCTGAAAGTGAGAAATCACCAGTTGATTTTTCCATCACGTTTACGAAGAGAACAATACGATCAGGCTGAGATCCAGGACGGGTTGAAACGTTCACACTGTCAAAGAAACCAAGGTTATTGATACGATCACGGGTTTTTTGAACCAGAACGCGGTTATATGCGTCACCTTCTGAAATTTCAAATTCGCGACGGATTACGTAATCACGTGTACGGTCGTTGCCGACGATACGAATATCTTCAATGAATACACGAGCACCTTCGTCAATCAAATAGGTTACGTCGATTGTATTTGTTTCAAAATTACGATTACCGCGCGGTACCACTTCAACGAACGCAAAGCCTTCTTCTACAACACGTTCTGTAATTGCTACAACAGTATCTTCCACGTCTTTAGCGCTGTAATTTTCGCCACCACGTGTTTTAACCAATCCGTCAAGTGCGATCGTTTCGACACCACTTAATGAACTTTCAATCGATACATTGCCAAATGTGTAGCGCGGCCCCTCGTCCATCGTAATTGTTACGACATACTCGTTCTCAACATCATCAAGCACAGCTTGGGTTGAAAGAATTTGAAAATCCGCAAAGCCTTTGTTGAAATATAAACGACGTAGAACTTCTTCATCTGAGTTCAAACGGTTTTGGTCATAAATATCTGATGTTTGAAGGAAGCCAAACAGCCCGGTTTCTTTTGTAGAAATGACATCAGCCAAACGGCGACCCGAGAATGTATCGTTGCCGATAAAGTCAATTCTACCGATTTTAGTCTTATCACCTTCGTTAATACGATAAATGACGTTTACTCGATTATTTGCGAGTGGAAGAACCTCATAAGAGATATCTGCATCTTGGCGACCAACACGTGCGTAAGCTTGTGCAATTTGATCAACATCCGCAGCAGCTTGCTCGTCACTGTAAATGCCTTGAGGGCGAAGTCTTGCTACACTTTTAAGCGCTTCATCTTTTAAACGCTTATTACCTTCGAAGAATACCTTGTTTACGGTTCCATTTTCTTGAACGTCAACAATCAGTGTTGAACCTTGACGGAAAATACTCACATCGCCAAACAGGCCTGTTGCAAACAGCGCCTTTACAGAATCGTCAATATCAAAATCACTGAAACTCTGGCCTGGCTTGATTGTTAGGTATGACGCGACAATTTCGTCGTCGATACGCTGGTTACCGCGAACATCAATATTGCTTACAACAGCAGCTTGTGCAACTGTGACAATTGTTCCTGATGTTATGGCACCTGTAAAAACAGAGACAAATGAAAGAGAAAGTCCGAGAAAGGCTATTTTTAGTATATGATTCAGTCTCATAATCATCCCGATATTTTCTGCGTTGTCACACAAATTTAGACCCAGCATAAGCAGAATCTATTTAGTTAACAAACCTTTTACAGAGTTTTCCCCGTTGCGCAACCATTTGACGCCAATAAAACCCCTACTTATTACCATTTTGCCAGAGTGTTGCATTAAGAACCAACATAATTAGTTTTCTTGGTTAACAAAATACAAATTAGCTTACAAAACATATCAATGATTTGAGCTAATTAAGCATGGCAAATCGATTGATTTCTTGTATGAATTAATGGCTCTTAAATCGGGCAAAAAGCAGGCGAATCAAGGAATTAGCTAAAAAATTCCCGAACGACATCATTATTTGTCGCAAAGATCATGAGGCCCATAAGCAAAATAAAACCAAATCTGAACGACAATTCTTGTATCTTCGGATTTATCGGCTTCCCGACAATTGCCTCATAGGCATAAAAGACCAAGTGCCCGCCATCCAAGATAGGGATTGGGAACAGATTCAACAGGCCAATGCTTACAGAAAGAATGGCAGTTAAAATAATGACATTTTGAACGCCCTCGCTCCAAAAATCATTTACTGTATTTGCAATCCCAATCGGACCGCTAATTTGATCAACAGACTCTCTACCTGTGAAGATACCCTTGATATATTGTAGGGTACGCTTGATTACGAAATATGTCTCATACGTTCCTGCCCCAATTGATTCGATAAAACCATATTCTCTCTTTCGAACATTGGAATCATTAGCGTTGCTTGAAATGCCCAGCAAGCCAGTTTGTTGCTTGTTGCCGAACCTATCAACACGTTCTGTTAGCCTAGGTGTTACAGCAATTTCGATATCCTTTCCGCTTCGAGCTACAGTAAATATCATTTCACGGCCGTGGTTAGGGCCAACAGCCCGAAGAATATCAGAAAAGTTTTTGACTTCCTCACCATCAATCTTGCGAATAATATCACCTTTTTGAAAGCCAGCTTCTTGTGCAGCGCTGTTTTCCAGCACTTCTGAAACAATTGGATCGCTTACATATCGACCGATAAAATAAAAACTTGCTGAGAAAATCAAAATTGCAAGAATAAAATTTGCAATCGGTCCAGCTGCAACAACAGCAGCTTTTTGACCAATACGCTTGTATTCAAAGCGACCGGCTTTTTCCCGTTCGGTTAACTGCTCTTCTTCACCTTCAAAATCCGGCATTGAGGCAGCGTTTGCATCTCCAAGAAATTTTACATAGCCACCAAGCGGTATGGCACATACTTTCCAGCGACAATTGTTTTTGTCATTCCAGCCGAATAATTCTGGCCCAAAACCAATTGAAAACGCTTGACAATCTACACCATTCCAACGGGCTACTAGATAATGACCCAACTCATGAATAAACACGACGACAGTCAATACGACAACAAACCTTAAAATAATCAGAGTTAAGCCAAGGCCACTGTCTGCAAAGCTAGCTAGAAATTCCATTAATTTTCATTCCAATTGTTTAAATCTGACTTATCGTCAACTTGGCCCATTCATAAGTGCATTCATGGCATCAAAAAGGCATTAACAAAAGCTGTTGGGAAATTAACATCAGCTCCTTGCTGAGAGGTTAAATAAAGCGAAACCAGCCATAAAAATACAGCTGCTACTACCAATCCATCTACTCGATCAAGCACACCCCCATGGCCAGGGATAATTGAACCGAAATCCTTGACACCAAATCGGCGTTTGAGAGAAGATTCCATCAAATCACCCAATTGAGAGACAACTGCTGCAATGAGCATGATTACAAAGAAAATCATCGCTGGCTGGAATCCAGCTGCAATACCGACTGCATAAGATAAAATAAGTGCGCCAATCAAGCTTCCAATAAAACCTGACCAAGTTTTATTAGGCGAAATTCGAGGTGCCAATTTTGGACCACCAATTGTACGCCCCGTAAAATAGGCAAATACGTCTGCACCCCAAACGCAAAAATACAGCAGAAGAATAACAACGAACCCGTTGTAGTTATCGGAACGCAAATCACTCATCGCAAAAAATGGTAGTGCGGCATACGCAAGACCACAGGCAGCCCAAATTGTTCGACTGAAAACAATCTGCCATAGAGCCAAAACACCAAATCCAACACCAAACATTATTAGTGCTGTTTCCCGTTCACCTATCATCCAGGCAGCGATGATCAAAAACAAAGCAACGAAGGAAGCAAGATTGTGGACAATAGAAATCTTGATTGAACAAATCCGGTTGTATTCTCGAAGAACTAGCAGTGCAGCAACAGCCCACAACAGTGTAAAGGTTTGGCCGCCAATCCAGGTGATTGAAAGAACAATTGCTGCCAACACGATGGCAGAGACAATTCTGAGTTTTAATTCTTGACTCATCAATGGTTTCTTTGTGACTGGAGATTGATTGTTGGTGGCGTTGTTCACGAACCTGTTTCCATCACCAAGCCGCCAAATTTTCTCGTTCTGCTTTGGTAAATGCTTATGGCTGACTCCAGGTCTTTCTTGGAGAAATCTGGCCACAAACAGTCAAGGAACACCAGTTCAGAATAAGCCATTTGCCACAACAAGAAATTGGATAAACGAACTTCACCACTAGTGCGTATCAACAAATCAGGATCAGGGATGCCTGCGGTATCCATCGCATTGGTGATTGTACCATCTGTTATGTCATCAACTTTCAACTTGCCAGAAGCAACATCAGACGCGATTTGTTTAACTGCGTCTGTAATTTCATCACGTGAGCCATAATTAAAAGCAATAATCAGCGTTTGAGCGGTGTTTTTACTTGTTAAGTTCTGGGCTTCGTCCAGCAGGCAGAGAATATCCTCCGGCACTCCCTTCTTGCGGCCAATTACTTTTACACAGACATTGTTTTTATGAAGGTCAGCCAGATCCCTGCGGATAAACATGCGTAGCAGGCCAAACAACTCTGAAATCTCTGCTTCCGGACGGTTCCAGTTTTCAGATGAAAACGAGTAAAGCGTTAGATATTCAATACCTATTTCCCGAGCAGATTTGACAGCGTCACGAACTGCTTCAACGCCTTGTTTATGCCCAACAGTTCTTGGCAATCCTCGTTTTTGAGCCCACCTGCCGTTACCATCCATGATGATGGCAAGGTGTCGCGGGATATTTCCGCTTGATACATCAAAACCTGGTTGGTCTGCCTCGTTCATAAAACCCTAAACCTGCATAATTTCAGTTTCTTTGGCTGCAATAATGCCATCAACTTCAGTAATCTTTTCATCCGTAGACTTTTGCACTTTGTCTGAAAGGCTGTGTGCTTCGTCTTCTCCAATATCCCCATCTTTCTGGGCCTTCTTGATAGCGTCCATACCATCACGGCGGACGTGACGAATTGCTACGCGGGTGGACTCTGCATATTGGTTCACGATCTTGACAATCTCCTTGCGGCGCTCTTCGTTAAGCTCCGGCATTGGTATTCTCAGGTTTGTTCCATCGGTTACCGGATTCAAACCGAGATTGGATTCTCTAATTGCCTTTTCAACGGCACCAACCATCCCTTTATCCCAGACTTGAATGGCAATTGTGCGGGGCTCGGGAACAGAAACCGTACCTACCTGGTTCATTGGCATTTGTTGTCCGTATGCTTCAACGGCAATAGGATCGAGAACATTTGCTGATGCACGTCCAGTTCGCAGGCCTGCAAGGTCTCCCTTCATCGAAGAAAGCGCGCCTTCCATACGGCGATTTAGATCAGCTAAGTCAATCGGGCTATCGGACATTCTGTTGTTTCCTACTCAAGTTATCGTTAGTTGGCGGTTACCGTAGTCGAACGGCCCTCACCTTTCAATATTTTTGCAAATCCACCCACATCAGAAAGTGAGAATACAACTACTGGAACATTTGCGTCTTTCGTCAGACTTACGGCCGCTGCATCCATGACCTCTAGTCCTCTGGATAACACTTCGGCATGGGTAATTGTTTCAAAACGCTCAGCATTTGGGTCTTTTTGCGGATCAGCTGTATAAATTCCATCAACCTGTGTTGCTTTAAGAAGAGCATCACATTGCATTTCACAGGCACGCAAGGCGGCTGCGGTATCTGTTGTGAAATAAGGATTGCCGGTTCCGCCAGCAAAAATCACAACCTTGCCTTCAGCCTGATATTTTTCTGCGGCGCGCTGGGTAAATCGCTCACATACTTCAGCCATATCAATCGCAGAAAGCACCACCGCTTCAACACCCATTCCAACCAGTGCCATTCGCAGGGCTATTGCGTTCATTACAGTGGCCAGCATCCCCATATGATCACCAGACACACGGTCGGCGCCTTTAGCAGCCAGTGCCACGCCCCGAAAAATATTACCGCCGCCCACGACAAGTCCGACTTTGGCACCCAGCTCTATGCCTTCCTTGATATCACGACAAATACGGCCAACAGTTTCAGGATCTATACCGAACCCCGTGTCGCCCATCATCGCTTCACCTGAAACTTTTAAAAGAACATTTTTGTATTTTAATGTGCCAGACATGAATCACTTACCCAATTAATTCAGATTTTGATACACGAAGGGCGTCCCGTTGTCACGAAACGCCCTGCATAGTTTTTACTTAAATTCCTTGCAAAAAAGAATTAGCTACCTTTCATCGTAGCTGCAACATCTGCTGCGAAGTCTTCTTCTTCTTTTTCAACGCCTTCACCAAGTGCCAGGCGAACAAAGCCTTTCATCTCAATCGGTGCGCCAACAGAACCCTCAGCTTCTTTCAAAGCTTGTTCAACTGTGATGTCCGGGTTGATAACAAACGGTTGAGAAAGCAGAACGCTTTCCTTGAAGAATTTCTTCATTTTACCAACAACCATTTTTTCTGCAATTTCTTGCGGCTTGCCGGATTCTTTAGCTTCTTCCATGTAAACTGCGCGTTCGCGTTCAGCTACATCTGCAGGAACTTCCTCTTCTTTCATCGCTAACGGGTTAGTTGCTGCTACGTGCATTGCAACTTGTTTGCCAATCGCTGCCAGTGCGTCTGCATCGCCTGTTGATTCAAGAGCAACAAGAACACCGATTTTGCCGATGCCGTCTGCAGCAGCATTGTGCATGTAGCTTGCAACAGCGCCAGTTCCAACTTCAAGCTTTGCCGAGCGGCGAAGGTTCATGTTTTCACCGATTGTTGCAATTGAAGCAATAATTGTATCAGCAACCGATTTGCCGCCCATGTCAGCGCTTGCAACTGCTTCAACTGAACCATCAGTTGTTAGTGCAGCAGCAGCGACACCGCGAACAAGTTCCTGGAAACCATCGTTACGAGCAACAAAGTCTGTTTCTGAGTTCACCTCAACAACAGCAGCAGATGTACCTGCCGCAGCAATGCCAACAAGACCTTCAGCAGCAATACGGCCTGATTTCTTTTCAGCCTTTGCAATACCTTTTGAACGCAACCAATCCATGGCAGCTTCGACGTCACCATCATTTTCAGTTAGTGCGTTTTTGCAATCCATCATGCCTGCGCCTGATTTGTCGCGTAATTCTTTCACTAGAGCAGCTGTAATAGTAGCCATTTTAGCCTCTTTTCCGGTTTTAAAACCATTTGTGCGGGAGGTTATTCGCCTGCCCGCTTATTATAAACATTTGATTGAAAGGCCCGCTAAAGGTGTGGGCCAGTTTTCAACTAGCCTTTTGCCAATTCGGCAGCTTGTTTAAGCCAGTCATCGCGTTCGATGCGGCCTTTGAAGCTAAGTGCATCATCAACTTTAGCAATATCTTCTGCAGTGAATGCTGCTACCTGAGCAAACTTGGTAACACCCAGTGCATGTAGCTTGCCTTCAAGAACAGGACCTACGCCTGAAATTTGCTTAAGATCGTCTGGATCACCTTCTGGTGTTGCAAACAATGCAGCGCCTTCAGCTGCTGGTGCTTCTTCTTTTGCAGCCGGAGCTTCTTTTTTGGCAACTGGTGCCTCAGGTTCTGGCGCAGCTTCTGCTGGTGCTTCTGGAGCAGCTTCTGCAACTGGTGCAGGCTCTGCAACCAATGTCTCTTCGATCGGTGCCTCAACAACTGCACCAAGATCAACACCTGCTGAACCTTGTTGACGAGCAATACCGTCGATGGCAGCTTTTGCAATCAAATCGCAGTAAAGCGAAATTGCGCGGGTAGCATCATCGTTACCAGGAATTGGGTAATCAACATTATCCGGGTCACAGTTTGAATCAAGAATGGCAACGACCGGAATACCAAGCTTCTTGGCTTCCTGAAGTGCAATAGATTCTTTGTTTGTATCAACGATGAACAAGATGTCTGGAGTACCGCCCATATCCTTGATACCACCAAGAGCACGTTCCAACTTGTCGCTTTCACGAGTAAGCATCAAGCGTTCTTTTTTGGTAAGTGAAGCACCGGCCTCACTCTCAAAAATACCTTCAAGCTCACGTAGACGCTTGATTGACTTTGAAATTGTGTTCCAGTTGGTAAGCATGCCGCCCAACCAACGAGCGTTTACATAATACTGAGCTGAGCGCTTTGCTGCATCTGCGATGATTTCTGAAGCCTGGCGCTTGGTACCAACGAACAAAAGGCGTCCGCCGCCAGCAACCGTATCAGAAACAACTTTCAATGCCTGATCCAATAATGGAACTGACTGGGAAAGATCGATGATGTGAATGTTATTGCGTGAACCGTAAATGTAACGATCCATTTTTGGGTTCCAGCGCGATGTCTGGTGTCCGAAGTGAGCGCCTGCTTCTAGCAATTGGCGCATGCTGTAATCTGGCAATGCCATGTGGTATTTCTCCTTTACCGGTTGAACCTCCGCAGGGAATGAAAAGCAAGTGCTTTCACCGGATCGCTTTTATGTTGGAAACATTTTCGTATCATTCTTGCTATTTGCCAGAATGGAAAAAACAACCGTGACCAATGCCTAATCAGGGGCTGTGGGTCAAAAGCGCAATCCTGCGTGTGGAATGAAGCGGGTTATAGCTGAAAAACAGTGTTTGTAAAGGGGTAAATCAAAGTGTCTTTCTGCACGTCTAATTGCATTTTCATCGACAAAAGATTTTGTATGAAAAACATTGCGAGCCATTACCACATATGAATTTAAAGGTCGGGTTCAAGACTGGTGTCTTTATTGCATATGGCTTCCCAATTTCGTCAATTGCATCTTGCATGCAATTCTAGTTTTTGCATCCAATCTAAAGGCTAATCCTAAACAAAATTTGTGATTGCTACTCCACCCTGCCTGGATAGTCACCTACTAGAGTCCAATAGAACCCTTCCAACTTCCTTGAAGCATCATAGCCGGGGAAAGTGCGATTAAAAGATTCAATCAGTATAGAGTTCTGAGAAAATATTTTTCGAGATATACCCATCCTACTCCAAAACCCGAATGTTTTGGTGTGATATGATACGAA
>JAAHTH010001277.1_pt1 | contig 20673 bp, 24 predicted proteins | sample 6116091 | NCBI WGS metagenome assembly JAAHTH01 (sample SAMN13939990, study PRJNA603662) | sponge metagenome | isolation source: marine sponge | host: Mycale hentscheli | place: New Zealand | collected 2006 | reverse complement strand
ATCTATGGATATTTGGCAGATAACGGATACGCTAATAACTACGATTACTTCTGGAAAATAGATGATGATGTTGATTTCATGCGCTGGAACGAAGGGCGCCAAGAATCATTAGTTAACTCGCTCAACGGCCTAAACTACGCTGGATTCAAACTAAAAAGTGGAGAAGGTAAGCGTGGTTGGCATATCGGAAGAGTAAGAGAAGACTCGCCCTGGTTCAACAAAAGATATAATGGAAGATACCCCGACTGGATAGATGGCGGCACAACATATTTCCTTAGTTCTAAAGCTTTAAATAAGTGGAAAAATTTTTATAAACTTTCAGAGATTAGAAATTACGATATATACGAAGACCTTGCAGTAGCTAAATATCTAGAAAAATGCAACATTTTACCAATAGAAATAAACCCATGGCAAGATAAGCCCGTGCTAAAATTTAATATAAATAAATGAAGGCCATCTGCTTTACTTTTGATCGTAATATGCCCATTATGGAGTATGTGCTATATACTTATTTTAAGTGTTGGCCGGACAACCCTTTTGTTTTTCACATACCCTGGAATAATACTAAGCCTAACCATTTAGTAGAAAAATACGGCGACGATAAAATTAAACTATTACAGACCGATAGCGCGGTTAAGCCAACTATCCGAACTTTGCTCTCTGTGGTTGAGCCTGACGAATTTGTATGGTGGGCGCAAGATGACAAGTACATATTGGATTTCAAGAACAAACAAATAATAAAAGACTTATATCAATTCGACGCACCAAATATCGGCGGCTTTATGTTTACAAAAAATTCAGATGCACATAAAGGCTACTCAAAAACAAAACAGAATTTCACTAAATACAGGTTGATTAAAAAGAAAAACCATCATCAAATATTCCAACCTCAACTAATCAAAAAAGAGGTGATTGAATATTTGTATTTAAACGATAGACTAGAAGAGCATTACCAATTATTAAAGCTTTACCCTATAATGGATCGCAATCCAATCAAAGACTTGTATACGACCATCAGCAATCAAATTAATATAGCGGAATCCCTAGATTGCGGCAAAATGACCAAAAATCTAGTGTATAATATGACTGAGGATGGCTTCAAGATTCCAGAACTGCCTCAATGTGAGAAAACAATGATATATAAAGGTTAAAAATGAGCTTAGGCAACAAAGGAGTATTAAAATTTATTAAAAATAACGCGGTTTGCGTAGAGGTCGGTGTATGGAAAGGTGATCTATCTAGACATATCGCTCAACTTCCAATCTCCGAACTTCATTTGATTGATCCCTGGCAAACAATTAATGATGTAGAAGGGCGCCTTCACAATACTGAGCAGGAAAAATTGGATCGAATATATAGAATGGTAAGAAGAAGGTTTTCCTTCGATAAAAAAGTGAAACTAACCCGAAAGTTTTCTACCGAAGCAATGCCTGACTTTGAAGATAATTCTATCGACTGGATATATATTGACGGAAACCATAGCTATCAATACGTTAAAGAAGACCTTAATGGCTGGTGGCCAAAGATTAAAAGTGGTGGCTATATGTGCGGCGACGATTACATTAACGGAAAACATCAAATTGAAAAATTGCAATTCGGCGTGGTGCAGGCTGTTGATGAGTTTAGGCAAGAGCGCGATTCGCAAATCATCCACTCAGATATAATAAAAGACCAATTTGTTTTTCAAAAAAAGTGATTTCTAATTCTTTAAAATGCGTTTTTATTCATATACCAAAGTGCGCTGGTAGCTCAATAAATATAGATTTAAAATTAGAATCCATAGGCTTTTCGGGCCACAGTCCCGCTTCTTGCCATTTTGATTATATAAATCACGAATATTTTTCTTTTACTTTTATTCGCAACCCATATGACAGATTAGTTTCTGCTTATAAATATTTTAAGAAATTAGCTCCAGGTCATAGGTGGTACAAAAGGAACAGTATTATTGCAGACTCCGCCTCTAATATGGATTTCGAAGAATTTGCAAATCATGTTACCGACTTCCAGAAGCTTATGGTAAGACAGGATGGTTCTTTTGAGTCGGGCATACACTTTCAACCTTTTTCATACTTTCTTGATGATGAAATTGAATATATAGGTCGCTTTGAAACAATTCAGCACGATTACTTCTCAATCAGATCAAGGCTTAATTTACCTATAAAAACTCTACCGAAAACAAATTCTACCCAGAATAGAAATTATAAAGAATTATATACTGAAAAAACCAAACAGATAGTGTATAATATATATAAAGAAGATATTAAAAAATATAATTATGAGTTTTAGTTATGGATCCATATAAATTCGACAGTAGCTTTGAAAGGCTTTCCCTACTTGATAAAATCAACGAAGGTGATATTTGTGCAGAAATAGGCGTTTTAAAAGGCGACTATTCTAATTTAATTTCTTTACAGCCAGTCTCAAAGCTTTATTTGATTGACCCCTGGATAAGTATTCCAGATATTACACATAGATGGCATGCTGTGCCTCAAGATGTTATGGATGAATACAAATCGAAAGTCTACAAAAGATTTTCAAACAATGATTCAATAAAGATCATAGAAAAGTATTCGAAAGATGCTGTTTTAGACTTTGAACCTGATTTCTTTAATTGGATATATCTGGACGCTAATCACACTTATAGTTTTGTGCTAGAAGATTTAAATAACTGGTGGCTAAAACTAAAACCAGGTGGATTTATTTGCGGCAACGCATATATAGACAACCCCATTGCTCGCAACGTTTTAGATTTTGGAATTATCCCAGCCGTTGATGATTTCCTTGAAGAAAAGTTTGATGAGATTAATCATTTTGAAATTATAGGTACTCAGTATATATTGCAGAAAAAATGAAAATACTAGTTGGAGGAGCAGGCGGCTTTATTGCCGGTTATTTAGTTAAAGATTTATTAGCGCAAGGGCACGAAGTTATTGCGGCTGATATAAAGCCAGCGGAACAATGGTATCAAACATTTGATAACGCAGAAAACCACAGTGATTGCGATCTAGGAGAAAAACATCATTGCTACAACCTATCAAAAGGTGTCGATAGAATTTACAATCTTGCATGCAACATGGGAGGCATGGGTTTTATACAAAACAACCATGCTCTTTGCATGGAGTCTGTATTAATTCAAGCCCATATGCTTATGGCGGCTCGAGATAACGGCGTAAAAGAAATCTTATATAGCTCTTCTGCTTGTATTTACCCTCAAGAAATCCAATCTGACATCAAAGATGCAGTCTCTCAAGGATTAAAAGAGCATACTGCATATCCAGCTAACCCAGAAGATGGTTACGGTTGGGAAAAATTGTTTAGTGAAATCCTTACTCATTATTACGGCGAGGATTTTAGCATTGATTCTAGGGTCTGCAGATACCATAATGTTTATGGCCCTTATGGTACTTGGCGTGGCGGACGAGAGAAGGCTCCAGCTGCAATTTGCCGTAAAGTTATCGAGGCAAAAATGAGCGGAAAACACGAGATTGAAATTTGGGGCGACGGAGAACAAACTCGCTCTTTTATGTATATAGATGATTGTGTTACCGGAATGGATCTAATGTGGTCAAAAGGAGATTCTCGACCACTAAATCTTGGCAGCGACCAGATGGTATCAATTAACCAGTTGGTTGACATTGCAGAAAACATTGGTGGCGTCAAACTTAAAAGAAATTATAATCTTGATGCGCCACAGGGTGTTCGTGGTCGCAATAGTGATAACACAATGATCAAAGAAGTTTTAGGTTGGGCTCCATCTATTACATTAGAAGATGGATTAGAAAAAACCTATTCTTGGATTCATGATCAAATGCAAAATTGCAGCGATTCCTCAGGCTATTAAGTGTATATATAGTTGTTATGATCGAATTCTACAACGTAAAAAAGAAAAAGAAAGTCTCAGTTGACGAGTCTAGCGTTTCCAAACACGCTTACGAAAAAACAACAAAGACCGGAAAGCAATCGATAAGATATGCCCTAAAAGCCGTTGATGAAGACGGCACAAAACTTACAAAGTTTTGCAGTAAGGCTGATTACGATAAGCTCCCGGACTAATGGGACCGATACTAAACACTATTCTTGGAGCGGGAATCAAACTGCTCTGCAATTTAATTAATTCTTGGCTAGAACAAAAGCGCCAAGACCAGCTGTTTATAGCTGCAAGGGATGCTACAATGCTAGAAGCCTTGTGCAAAAATCAATCTGAGCAAGCAAGCGACCCCTTTGTGAAAGTTTCTCGGCGCATACTCTTCATGTCGATAACTTTTACCATGTGTTACTTAATGATTTATTATGCTCATAATCCGGATATATCGTATGATATTATAGTTCCAAATGGAGATGGACATCGGTGGGGTTTCTTTTCTTGGCTTTTTGGCGGTAAAGACTGGACGGTAGTTCAACTTACCGGCGGATTACTTTTGTCATCTTTTATGGACTTATGCTTTATGGTTGTAGGATTTTATGCGATACCAAGCAAAAGACGCTAAAAAAAGTGTATACCCTTTATAGGAGAAAATAATATGAGCACTATACCAACACACACATACAGTAACCCAAATTTTTACGGAAGCAATCAGGCGGTCAATTCACCCCAAATTAATTTGCCATACATATGGGATGACTCACTCAATGCGTCGCAGGGCGCATGGAGACCAACCACTACTGGCGATCTTCTTACTGCTACTATTGAAAACGCGCAAGTCAATGTTAACATCGAAAAAGATGAAGATTCAGTCAACATATATACCAGCCAAGGCCAGTCAATAAACGTCAGAAACTTATCCTCGACCACAGATTCTATTGAAGCGGTTTCGTTAATCCATGATAATTTAAACTGCAACTCAAATCTTCAAATCTCCAACTCTGATGTCGCTAACAGTAATCCTGTGCCAGTTTCCCAAATAAACACTCCGGCTTACTACGATCCTGATATCACAGATAGTGGAACGACTGCAGCTAGGACAATGTTCAATTACCTCTCAAATGGCATAATGTATACAAAGCATAGCTACTGTGTGACTTTTGCCGGAGGTGCTGCCACTAATTCTGCTAGAATTAAGTTTCAAGTAAGCAATGATAATACGTATTGGAACACCATAGAAGAAAGGGTTGCAAATTTTACCAATACTGACAATGCAGAGCTCACTTATTATGATGAGCATAATTTTTTACACACGAGGGTTGAGATTGAACTAATTTCAGGGAGTTCAACCTGTTATATCAGAGAGGTCCATAGCGCTTAATTAGCATGGGTAATATGCGCCCATTCAGTCTTCTTGGCAAGACTTCGGTTTACGAAACTCAGTTGTACCCCGAAATAAATCTGAAAAATTTTCAGTACCGTTGGTCGCCCAAAGAAACAGACTTAGTATGCTGGTACGATGCAAGCGACGCCTCAACTATAACGTCTAGTTCTAATATTATATCTCAAGTTGATGATAAATCTGGCAACGGTTTTCATTTAAATGTGCTAACTTCCAGTAAAACCGGACCCAAAACAGGCATCCAAACGCTTAACGGCCTCAACGTTTTTACCTGGGATACAGTCGGACAAGTTCTTGAAAACAATTCTTTTTCATATAATCAAAACTCTAACGGTTTGTATTTTGCCATAATTTTTAAATGCATCACAGACAACGCACAGGATTTTGTTCTTGCGGGTACAGAAGTAAATACACCTGGCAATAGAATGGCGCTAAGAAGAAATGCTAACATTAATTCTTTGCAGATAATAGGGGGAAGCGGAACGGGATCAAATACTATCTTAGGTTCCCCACGCGACTCAGCTCCAGAAGGTGAAGATTTTTTGGTTGTTTCAAAGTTTAACGGATCGAATTCTCATATCAGAATCGATGGAGAGCTTGCAAAATCAGGAAACATTGGCACCAATGCTTTTTCATCTCTTAATATTGGCGCAAATGAGACCGAATCCAGCCCAATAAAAGGATACATTGCAGAGGTTGTATTTTTTACAGAGTCAAGCGATGAAGAAAAAGTAGAGGGGTATATGGCTCACAAATGGGGAACCGCAAGCAATTTACCAGAATCACACTCCTACAAATATTATCCAAGATATTTTATTTAACTTCTTGACTTAGGTACTCATATATGGTAATATGTATGGGTGACCCAAACTGAAAAAAAGAAGATTATAGAAAAGCTAACTGATCCACCAAAGACACAGAAGAGAGTTTTTTGGGCTAGAGAGATTAAATGTCTGAACATATTGCTTGAATCTTATCCCATAGATTCATTCTGGAAAGGTCTTTCTTTTTCTAAAAAGCTAGACAGCTTAATACTCCTGCGCTCCGGCTATTACGCAGAACAACTCAAAAAAAAATATAATAGATTTAATTATAAAATACCTCCTCCTAATAATATAAAACTAGGAAAAAAGACAGGAGAAGACTATAAAAAAGAAAATAAACCAAAAAACATTAAGGAATTTTTATCATGAGCAAAAAAGTAGAAACAGAAATAGGATCAATTGATTCATTGAAAAGCTTTCTAAAGCAGAACGAAGAGCACCACTACAACTATGAAGAAGATATAGATTATAAGGTATCTTGCGGTAGCCTCAAAGTAGATTTTGAGCTCGGCGGCGGACTAGGGCCCGGACTTCATCGCTTTGTTGGCATAAACGAAGGAGGAAAGACTTCTGAAGCTCTTGAAGTTGCAAAAAACTTCTTAAAAATGCCCAAATCAAAAGCTGTATATATAAAAGCAGAAGGCAGATTATCCGCAGAGGTAAAAGAGAGGTCTGGAATTAAGTTTGTAAACTCAGAGGATCAGTGGAAGCAGGGTACTTGTTTTGTTTTTGAATCTAATATTTATGAAACTGTTTTAGATTTAATGAGGGTATTAATAGCCAAGACTCCAGAAGAAATAAAATATTGCTTTGTACTTGATTCTCTAGATGGACTAATCATGAAGGATGATCTGAAAAAAGGCTTTGAAGATTCTCACAAAGTTGCTGGTGGAGCTTTATTGGGCGCAAAGTTTATGCAAAAAATGAGTATCGCTTTAGCTAAAAGAGGTCATATGGCTATATTCATATCTCAAGTTAGGGCGGATATTAAACTTGATCCCTACAGCAAAGCTCCAATACGCCAGACTACAGCTACAGGAGGCAACGCCCTCCTCCATTTTGCCAACTATATACTTGAATTTGAGCCAAGATTCAAAAAAGATTTAATTTTAGAAAATCCTAGCGCCCCAATGGATCACAATAAGAATAAAATTATTGGGCATATCGCAAAGATTACAGTCAAGAAGTCTCCAAATGAAAAAACCAACTATGTCCTCGAATACCCAATAAAATATGGGCGCAAGAATGGTACATCAATATGGGTCGAAAAAGAATTAATAGACATGCTCTATTTATGGGGATACATAAACAAGAAAGGCGCATGGATATCGGTTGATGAGGATTTTATTTCAACCCTCAAGGAAGCTGGACATGAATTCCCTGTTAAATTTCACGGTGAGCCAAAAATTAACGAACTACTCGAAACAAATACAGAGCTTAGCCAATTTTTAATAAAACATTTTTCAGAAATAATTTATCAATCCTAATTAAATGATATTTAAAACACTAGTCGGATCAACAAAAAGGGTAAAAAAACCTAAAAACTATATGGTAGAATGGACAAAGCAAAGCAGAAGTAAGATGCAATTTAATGTAAAACAATTTATAAAAACTTATTGGTTTAACGACGTTGTTTTTGAGGAGTTTCCTATTGTTGGTACTCGCATGAGCCTTGATCTATATAACGCCAATAAAAACGTAGCCATAGAAGTGCAAGGCGCTCAACATTTAAAATACACTCCATTCTTTCATGGTAAATCAAAAAGTACATTTTTAAGCCAAATAAGAAGAGATAATGATAAACAAGAATTTTGTAAATTAAATAAAATAAAATTAGTTGAAATTTATCCTGACGACGAATTATCTGTGAGCTTATTTAAAAGCTTTGGTGTTATCTTATAATAAGTGTAATACATATCAATGAGTGAAAATATAGATCCAAACAATCTTGAAACTTTTTCGATGCCTGAAAATCTACTCGAACAAATTTTTGAATTCACAGGAGGAGCCGAACACAGTAAGGGCTTCATTATAGCTTATGCTGACCAAAACGGTAAACCATTAGTTTACACTAGGGCGCAAAATCAAATCCTAGAAATGGGTCTGAGAAAATCTTTAGAAAAATATTTAATAGGAATAGAAGAGGCTGAAGCTATGCAAAACATGGAAAATGAAGATCCTGATATTGGACTTGAGTAATTTTTTTTGCAAAAAAGCTTTACAAATCTATTTTTATCTGTTAGTATAGTCAAATGATATTTTCCTGTGAATTAGAGCAGCAGTTTTTAGGCGCCTTATTAAATCACCCAGAAAAGTACATTGAAATAGCTTCTTTTATATCGACTAAAGATTTTATTTATGATGCCAACGGGGTTATTTTTAGTTTTTTAAAGTCAGATTATTCTGAAGGTAATTATGTAGACGAGGTTATTCTTTCTGAAAGAATAAAGCTTTCTGGTATTTCTTTTGAGGACAATATAAGTATTTCGGAATACCTTAAGGCTTTAAAACTTAGGCGAGGCTCGTCTAGCTCTGTTATTGATTCTGCCAAGGAGCTTAAAAAATTAAGCATGCGCAGGGAAATAGGTGACATAGGTGTAGCTTTGTCTAAATCCATGAAAAACCTAGACAGCTCAAAAGGTTTTAATGACATAGTCGATTTAGCTGACTCCATTTACAATTCCCAAATCAGTTCCTACGAGAACGAAAACGATCCTCAGAATATTTTTGGAGACATGGAGGAGTGCATAGAGCTTAGGGGTAATGATCCTATAACAGAGTTTGGGCCTATTGGTCCTCATCCCAGGTTGCATGAACTGTTTGGCTCCCTACTTAGGCCCGGAAACATTACTACCCTAGTGGCTAGAACAGGAGTAGGGAAGACTCAATTCGTAATGGATTTTTGCGTAAAAGTTTCCGCTAAGTCTGACATACCTGTCCTACACTTGGATAACGGAGAAATGAGTAAAGAAGAATTAATGATGCGTCAATGTTCTGCTTTATCTCAAGTACCCATGCATTTATTAGAGACAGGTCAATGGAGGCAAGCTGGAGAAGAAGTGGTTGCCAGAGTTAGATCTGTTTGGGAAAAGATTAAAAAATACAAATTATATTACCAGAACGTAGGAGGCATGAATGTAGACTCAATAATGCAAGCCGTAAAACATTTTTATTACGCAAAGGTTAAGCGTGGTAATCAAATGATATTAAGCTTTGACTACATTAAAACTACTTCCGAAAAATCTCCCAATAAATCTGAGTGGCAAATAGTCGGAGAAATGGTTGACAAGTTTAAAAAATTAGTACAAAGAGATATTACTGTTGATGGCAAACCAATGATAGCGATGATGACTAGTGTTCAAAGTAATAGAACAGGCATAACTAACAACAGAACTGCAGACACAATTGTTGAAGACGAAAGTATAGTTTCCTTATCTGACAGAATCACCCAGTTTAGTTCTCACTTATTTGCATTGCGCCAAAAAACTCTTGACGAAATAGCTCAAGAGCCCGGATGTGGCACACATAAACTAACCTGCTTCAAGCATCGACACCTAGGAGAAAATGTACACAGGGCAATTCAGCCAGTCAGGATGCCAACCGGAGACTTAAAGAGAAATTATATCAATTTAAATTTCGAAAATTTCAACATTACCGAGGTCGGGGACTTACAAGATATGGTTGACTCTCAAGTTGATGTAGGGCTAGAAGAAAATGACTTCTTCAATCAAGGTATAGAGATATGACGTCTGAAAAAATAAAAGATGTACTACAGAAGCTTGGTTACAAATTAACTGACTTTGGAAATCATTGGCGTACAAATGCGCTATACAGGGGCGGAAAAAACTTAACGGCCTTACAGATTTATAAAAATTCTGGAGTCTGGGTTGACTACGTCAACAACAGCCAACATCTTCCACTAAAATCCCTAATCGAAGCAACCCTACAAACAAATGATTCGGCTGAAGTTAATAAGCTTCTTGAAGGTTATGACTTTGATTCTATATCTTCTCAAATCGAAGCGCCCAATATCAAACCAAGGATAGAAATGGAAAAAACTTACCCAGATTCAATATTAGAGAAACTTTTACCCCACTACAAGTTTTATAATGACAGGGGCGTTGGAGATCACACTCTTCGATTCTTTAAATGCGGCTTAGCTACTCAGGGGTCAATGTACCAACGTTTTGTTTTTCCTATTTACAACTCATCAAGTCAAATTCACGGTTTTAGCGGAAGGGATATGTTGAAAAATTCAAGCAATAATGGCAGGCCTAAATGGAAGCATTCTGGCAAAAAGTCAACTTGGATATACCCGTACTATATAGCTGATTGTGCTGGTAATTTCCCAGTTCGAGATGAGATTTTTAAAAAACAGGAAGTTATTCTTGTTGAAAGTATAGGGGACTTACTCAGACTTCATGATCGTGGGTTTAAAAATGTTCTATGCGTATTTGGAACCTCTGTGTCAAACTCCCTAGCCTGCCACCTAATGTCTCTTGGTCTAAAAAGAGTTATAGTCTCATTAAACAACGACTACGATAAAGAAAAAAATAGAGGAGAAATAGGTTCTATAAAGAGTTATTTAAAACTATTAAGTTTTTTTGATAAAGATAAACTCATACTTCACCCCCCAACCTCCTCTGATTTCGGAGAGATGCAGAACGAAGAATTTAAAACTTGGAATGACGAACTAATAGATTTCGATATAGATTCCGGTATCAAAAAAAATCATCAAAAAATACTTCAGCTCATAGACAGTAAAGACATAGCTTCATCATCTTACAAAAAGAAATACTTTTCATGAAAGAAATAACTCCACTATCAGCAAGTAGAATTAAAACCGCCCAAAGTTGTTCCTGGAAATACTGGGCCACCTACAAACTGAAAGTTCCCGATGCCGGGAACGATGGCTCCAGTAGGGGGTGGATATGCCATTTAATATTTGAGCTTCTTGGTGAGCCAAAACACAGGCATATTTACGACGAGGTCATTTTAAAAGATTCTATATATTTATGCGAACCAATAAGAAGGCTTGTTGCTTATCACGCTAAAAAATTAAACGTAAACGACAAGGATAATCTGGAATTAATCAACAACATGACTTTGGCGGGATTGCATTTTGATTTCTTTGGAGGGGTAGGCATGAGCGACCCAGACGAAGGCATATCAGAACAAGCTTTCGATATCACCGTTGATGAAGGTGAAAAACTTTACAGACTCAGAGGTTTTATTGATAAATTGTTTCTCTATGAAGATGAAAGTTTGGCCATCATTAGAGACTTCAAGAGTAGCAAGCAGATATTCAAGGGCAAGGAGCTTACAGACAATCTTCAAGATTTTTTATATACGCTTGCGGTTAAAAAATTATTCCCACATTTCAAAAAGAGGCAGGTAGAGTTTTTATTTTTAAAATTTGATCTAAACTCTAATGGTCGCGTAAAAATGAATGACATTTCTGAAGAAGAACTAGAGGGGTTAGAGTTTCACCTTACGGAAATACAAAAATTTATCGATAACTTTGACGAGGAAACCGCTGAATCTAATTTTGCCGGAGCGCAAGGTTATCCATCGGATGGAACCTTTGGTGGGCCTCTAATGTGCGGCAAAGACGGCTACAAGATATCCAAAGGTCAACCTGTATTGGATAAATCAGGAGAACCAATAGTTGCCTACATTTGCCCCCACAGGAAGCCGCTAGAGTATTACGTTTTAAAGGACAATCAATCTGGAAAAATAATCAAGTCTGCTTTTAAGGATAACAAAGACTCCTTGATTGCGGAAGAAGGGCAAACTTTAGAGATAATGAAATATACTGGATGTCCTTATTGGAACAAGCCAAAGACCGAAATAGACGACTTCTTTTAATTTTTTTGTGTACCTTGTTATTGATGACAAGTTCCATAGAAAATATTTGCTACGAGTACGCAGAAGACGTACTTTTTTCTCAAGATGTATCTTTCGATGGTTCTCCTGTATTAATCATATTGGATGTAGAATCTAAATATATTCATGAACTCTCGTCCTTTTTAAAAAATTATGGGTACAGAGTTATTGATCGCAAAAATATAGACAACAAATATTCCTTGCTTAAATTTGAATTAATTAACTTAAGTAGTTACGATCAGTTTTTCAAAAAAGGCAAGAAGGACATAGAAGACAGTTAAAATGTTTCTGGTTTTAGTTATATTTGCTTCCGCAATATCTATATCGCTAACGGCTGCCTACTTCAGTATAGTTGGTCTCGCAACCATGTTTCCCGGCTCCAAAGAGGCTATTATTATAATGGGTGCGGTTTTAGAAATAGGTAAACTTGTCGCAGCGGTATGGTTGCACAAGGAATGGCATAGCGCATTTAAGTTTATTAGGAATTACTTGCTTATAGCTGTTGTTGTATTAAGCATTATAACAAGCATGGGTATTTTTGGTTTCCTGTCTCGCTCTCATGTTGAGCATACTGCGTCCATAGAGAAAGAACAGGCATTAGTTAGCCAAATTGAAGCTAAGATTGAGCGCGAAAAAGAATTCATATCCAAGAAAAATGAATTGATAAACAAAATCGAATCCCGTCAATCTTCTAGCGCTGGCAATAAAGATGAAACTATATCTAGATTAACAGACAGAATAAAAGAAATTAAAGAAGAATCTGAATCAGCAATAAAAGAACAAAAAGATTTAATTAATAAATACGAATTAAGAACAAAAGAACTAGATAAAGAATTAGAGGATTCAAAAAATTCTGGATTATTTTCTAATAATAAAAATTATAACAAAATTTTATCTAAACAAGGGGAAGAGCGCGACGCCATATCTGCCCTCATTTCCGAGTCTCAAGCCAAGTCCGCAGAGCTGAGATCCAAGTCACTAGAGTCTATAAACAAGATCAGGGAGCAAATCGACTCAGCTAACTCTGAGAAAGATGTGGTTATTAACCTAGACCCAAACATATCTAAATATACTTTAGAAGTAGATGGCGCTTACAATAGAATTGCTGAACTTGAGAACCAATCATTCAACTATGGCCAAGGCTTAAGAGCTCTTGAAACAGAAATGGGACCAATAACTTACATCGTTGAAGCCATCAAAGATTGGACTGGTGCAGACCTTGACACAGGAAAAGGGATACGTATAGTAATTATAACTTTAATTTTTGTTTTTGATCCTTTGGCTATATTACTGCTCATAGCGGCAACAATGTCCTATGCAGAATTAAAGCGAAAAAAAGAAGAGGGCAATTTGCCTCCAGATGTGCGCGAAATAAGAAATAAACTACTAGAAGAGATAGAAGAGTATCTAGACGAAGGTGGCATAGCTGAACATTTTATAGAGAGAGCAAAAAAATAGCTTGACTAAAGGGGGTAATTATGTTAAATTACTCTCATGACAATTCCCATATTTAAAAGCCATTATTCTATTGGAAAAAGTATATTAACTTTGTCTCCAGCAACCGTTTCTGCAAGAAATGGAAGCGCTTCCTCAGATAACGATGTAAAGGAGTCTTTAGTTGATGGCCCTTGCAGTATTTTTGATATAGTTAACGAGAACAATTTAAAGCAGATCGTACTTGTTGAGGATTCTCTGATAGGTTTCTTGCAAGCCCAGAAGGTGGCCAAACAATTAGATGTGCAATTGATCTATGGGGTTCGCTTTGATGTTTGCGAAGATGCTTCAGACGAGGAAGCAATAAAAGAATCAAAATGTAGTCATAAAATAATTATTTTCCCAAAAAACGGAGAGGGATGCAAAGATTTAAATAAAATCTACACAGAGTCTAAAACCAAATACCACAATCACCTCGACATGAAGCTGCTGAAGTCACTATGGAACGAAGATAATCTTTCCCTAGCTATTCCATTTTACGATTCTTTTATTTTTAAGAACATGACTTCGTTTAATTCTTGCGTATTAAGCTTTACTTTTACTAAACCAACTTTTTTTACAGAGCAAAATGGGTTACCTTTTGATTCTATAGTTCTCGATGCAGTTAATAAATATTGCAAGGCTAATAAATTTGACACGCAGCAAACTCAATCCATTTATTATAAAAATAAAGAAGATTTTCCTGCTTATTTAACTTATAAGCTTATATGCTCTAGAGGGTCGTTTGCGAATAGGCAATCTTCTCTAGAGAAACCGAACTTTGATCACCTAGGTAGCGATCAGTTTTGCTGGGAAAGCTACAAAGAAAAATACATGGAGGCACTATGAAAGAAGGACTATTAAGATTTGACAAGAAGCAAAAATATATGGTTTTTGACTTTGAAACATGTAACCTAAACCTCGTCTCCAAGGACAACAAGCCATGGCAGCTAGCATTTTTAGTTTACGAGGGGGACAAGCTTATAGAGTCAAATGATTACTATATTTATTGGGCCGATTTAAAAATGTCAGAGGGAGCCAGAAAGGTAACTGGCTTCAAGGATGCCGTCTATAGAAAAAAAGCTATCGCAGCAAATAAAGTGCTAGACCATTTTGAGAAATATTTGTACGACGACTCTTACATAAAGCTAGGTCACAATATCTTTGGTTTTGACATTTACATTCACAATATATTCAGGAAACTGCTAGGAAAGAAGACGGATTATTCTTATTTAAATAAATGCATAGATACTTTATCAATCGCAAAAGCCATTGCCAAAGACATAAAGATGAACAAAGAGGATGACCTACTTTCTTGGCAATTTAAATTAAATTCTATATACGAAAGAGGCCTTAGATTAAATTTGGGAGCCTGCTGCAAACAATACGAAGTAGAGCTTGATTCAAGCAAACTACATGATGCACTTTATGATATACAAAAAAATTACCAAGTATTTAAAAAAATGTTATGGAAAATAGAATTATGAGTTCATTAAAAGATATAGATTCGGTTCTAGACGTCTACCAAGAAGAGATTCTGGAACTAAAAAAGCAAACAAAACTTATAGCTAATCAGTTTTTATCTAAATCAAAAAACTATTGGTCTGAAAATTCATTGGAATTCTCTTCTCTGATAGATGAACTATTAGAAATACAGAACGCAAGAAAATCACTAGACGACTACAAGCAAGACGCAATCTTATCATTGAATTATGAATAATTTTTTAAATCAATTTTCTAATTACGAAGGCTCCGCTCCTCCTGGGGTTCGCTTACCAGAAATCAAGATAACTAAAGCCAACTACAAAAGCTTAAAACTTGATGAAAATACATCTAATTTTGATTTCCTTAGAGAGCTTTGCTTACAAGGAGTAAAAGATAAAGGAATAGATAAGCTACCCAATAAAAAAGAATATTACAATAGAGCAAAAGAAGAATTAAAAATATTAAATGAACTGGGATTTATTGATTATATATTATTAAATTGGGATATTCTTGATTTTTGTCACAAGAGCGATATACCTACTGGGCCCGGAAGGGGAAGCGCAGCTGGATCTCTTGTTTTATTCTTAATTGATGTCACAAAGATTGATCCAATTAAATATGGTCTTTTCTTTGAGCGTTTTGTAAGTAAGAGTCGAGCCAAGAAGACAGAGAAAGATGGGGTAACATATCTTGACGGCAGCCTTCTCGCAGATGTTGACAACGACATTGCTTACGAACATAGAGACAAGGTTATTGAATATATTGAGAAAAAATACCCAGGCAGAACAGCTAAAATTTTAACGCTTAACACTTTGAGCAGTAAGCTTTGCATCAGAGAGTGCGGAAAGATAGTCGGAAATTACACCGAGATGGATATAAATGTTGTTACCGCCCACATACCAAAAACATTTGGAAAAGTCGCAAGTATCAAAGACTCAATAGAGGGAAGCGATAAGTTTGGTGAATGGGCCGAGCAAAATGCATCAATTATTTCAATTGCTAAAAAGATCGAGGGTCTTAATAAAAATTCAGGGGTTCATCCTTCTGGAATCGCTATCTCATATGATGAGCTAATCAACTTCTGCCCTGTTCAGAAGGCTAATGATGGCTCATTAGTGACCGGATACGATATGAATTGGGTTTCCGAATTGATGGTTAAATTCGATATTCTAGGCCTAAGAACCTTGAGCGTAATATACAATACTTGCAAAAATATAGATCTTAACCCAATGGACATCCCCTTAGACAAGGATGAAACTTACTACCCCTTGGCCGAACTAGAATGCCCACATGGATTATTTCAAATAGAAGCGAGTACAAATTTTAGCGTATGTAAAAAAATTAAACCTCGCACACTTGAAGAACTTAGCGCTGTTATAGCTATTGCGAGACCGGGCGCCCTAGATTTTGCTGGAGATTACTCTGAATATATAAGGTCTGGAGAATTTCAAAGCGTTCATGAAGTATTTGACGAAGAGCTTAGCTATACAGGGGGCATACCATTATACCAAGAGCAATTAATGAAGATGGCTGTAAAAATAGGCTTCACTTTAGATGAGTCCGAGCAGCTTAGACGCATAGTCGGAAAGAAAAAGGTCGATCAAATGCCGGAATGGAAACAAAAGATAGAGGCTAAGGTTATCGAAAATAGCCTGCCGGTAGAAGCTGGAGACGTGCTTTGGAAAGTTGCGGAAGATAGCGCCAACTATTCTTTTAACAAGTCTCATTCAATTGCGTATTCGACTCTTGCAGCGTGGACTATTTATTTAAAGTTCAACCATCCTCAGGAATTCTTTTTAGCTCTCTTAAAGATGACGCACTCTGAGCCTACTCCTCAGGCAGAGGTTTCTAAGATTAGCCAAGAACTTTCTAGGTTTGATATAAAACTATTGCCGCCTAATTTATTGAAGTCTAAAATGGATTTTTCAATTGAAGGTAAGAATATTAGATATGGATTGAGCAGCATCAAAGGGATTAGCGACAAATCTCTAGAGTCATTAAGGAAATTTAGAAACGAAGACAGTTCTACAAAATTTGATTTATTTTTGGCTGCCAAGCAAGCGGGTCTAAATATCGGAGTTTTATCTGCCTTAATACAGGCTGGCGCATTAAGCGACGACCTTAGCGCTGATAGATCAAAATTAGTTTTGGAAGCTCAATTATTCAATATATTGACGGACAGAGAGAAAAGAAACTTTATAGCTCTATCCGAGAAAGAGTCTATTGATTTATTTGATATATTTAAAAGGGTTACCGAATCTGAATTTAAAGCTGTCGGAGACGATGGAAAACCGCTAATGAAGGAATCTAGATATGGAACATTAAAGAAAAAGTATGGGCCCTACAAAGACATATATTACAAGAATAGTAAGAGTCAAGATTTTGCAAACTGGTATTTTGAAAAAACTTTATTGGGTTTCAGTTATTCATCTCAGTTGTCTGAAGTATTTAAGCACCAAACAAAAAAGCCGCAAAATTCCCTTCACTTTAAGTCTCTGGATCCAAGGCAGTCCGCTAAGTACATATTTTCAGTATCCTTCTCGAAGAAAGAGAAGTCGAGAAACGGAAATCTTTATATAAAATTAGAGCTTGAAGATGAATTTGGATCCGTAGACGCAATTCTATGTGACACAGCAAGAGAAAAAAAATGCACAGCTTATCTGGAAAACAATCAGGTACCAAAAGAAGGCAGTATCATTACCCTGCATGGAGATAAAACAAACGACGGAGACGCCATTTTTGTAAACAATATGAAAGTGGTAGACGAAATGATTTACATGAATCTGAAAGATTTAAAGGTATAGGTGTAATAAAATGAGTATGGAAACATCGCCGAACTTTACGCCCAAGTGCCAACAGATTATATCTGATTCTAAATTGCTAGCGGAAGCATGGAACCATGAAGAAGTTACCTGTGGACACCTATTAGTATCAATCTTATCCTCAGAGGCTAGTTTCATAAATGACTTGATAAGGGGTTTTAATTTAAAAATTGACTCATTTATCAAATTCACTGAAGATTTCTATTTTCTAGAAGAGAGGCCTGGGTATACAGCAGAGCCTTTTTATGGAGACGACTTAAAAAATTTATTGGTCGAATCCCATCGCTTTGCTAAAAAACTAGACAATAATTACGTTGGAGTTGAGCATTTATTTTTCTCTTTTCTTAACGATGCGCATGGAGTATGCCACCACTTTTTAAATTCCCACAAGGTTTCTCCGTCTAAAGTGCTTGAAACTTTTTTATTACTACTTCAGGAGCAGCAGGTCTTTTCGACCTCTGCTAGTCAGCTGCCGGGAGAAAAACAGAAAGAACAGATTCAGCCACATAGACAATCACAGGCAGACACCAACAGCATGCTTGAATCTTTTTGTGTTAACTTAAACGAATTCAACCGAAAAGGCTTGATGGGCAAAGTTATAGGAAAAGATTTTGAAATAGAACGCATTTGTGAAATTTTAGGTCGAAAAATTAAAAACAATCCACTACTAATAGGCGACCCAGGAGTAGGAAAGACTGCGGTTGTCGAGGGCTTGGTTCAGAGAATAGGCGAAAACAAAGTGCCTCCATTTTTATTCGGAAAGAAAATTTACTCAGTTGATCTGGCGTCAATGATTGCCGGAACAAAATACAGAGGGCAATTTGAGCAAAGAATAAAAGCATTAATCAATGAATGCGCAGAGATTAAAAATATAATTTTATTTATCGACGAAGCTCATACAGTTGTTGGCGCTGGAAGCGCAGAGGGAACTATGGATGCAGCTAATATATTGAAGCCTGCTCTAGCAAGAGGTGAGATTACAGTTATAGGCGCAACCACTTTTCCGGAATATAAAAAGAATATAGAAAAAGATATCGCACTAGTTAGAAGATTTGAAAATGTCATGGTTGATGAACCTTCACCTCAAGAAACCTTTAAGATATTGAAAGGGATCAAACCTTCCTACGAAAAGTTTCATGGAGTGTCTTACCCGAATCCCATATTAAAGAAGATAGTTTCTTTATGCGAAGATTACCTTCCCGGCAGAAAGTTTCCTGATAAAGCCATTGACATGCTTGACGAGTGCGGGGCAAAATTAAAAATAAAAAACTCCATGCCATCTAAGGAAATGATGGATCTTGAGTCTAAGATTTACGACTTAAGCCCTCAAAAAGTAGGTTCAAAAATTGAAGATGAAATGGTTGACTCATATTGTGAACTAAGTGAAGAATGGCAGAATTCAGCAAGAAAACATGTAAGTGAAAACGATCTTTTGGAGTGCCTTTCTTCTAAAACCAAAGTCCCGAAAGAAAATTTTGAACACTCGAAAGATGATAAGCTGCTAGGCTTGGGTAGAAAATTAAACAGAGATGTAGTCAATCAAAAAGATGCAATTTCAAGTATACATAAATCAATACTCAGGTTTAAGTTGGGCCTAAAAGATTTAAATAAGCCAATTGGCTCCTTTTTATGCTTGGGGGCTAGTGGAATCGGCAAGACTTGGACTGCAAAAATGATTGCTAAACACTATTTTGGCTCTGAAAAGAATATTATACGTTTTGATATGTCTGAATACTCTGACAAAGTTTCATCATCTAAGCTTACTGGTGCATCGCCCGGATATGTCGGATACGAAGAAGGAGGTATTTTAATTGAAGCTATAAAAAAGAAGCCTCATTGTGTATTACTTTTTGATGAAATTGAAAAATCTCACTCAGAGGTGCAACAACTCTTGCTTCAAATTCTAGAAGAGGGAGAGATTGAAGATAACGTTGGCACAAAAGTTTATTTTAAAGATACTATTATTATACTTACTAGTAATATTGGCTCTGAATTAACAACGAAGAGTTCTCTTGGTTTCTCTCCTATGCCAGTATCAAACGATGAAAAAATCTACGATACCGCAAAAAAGATACTAAGCCCAGAATTAGTTAATAGATTAGACTCAGTAATAGTATTTAATCATTTAAAACAAGAACACTTATATAAAATATTTAAATCAGAAATTAGAAAATTATCTTCTAAATTAAAAAAACAAAATATAATATTAAATATAACTCAAGATGTTGGTGAATTTATTTGCGAGCAGGCCGCTGAAGAAAAAATGGGCGCAAGACCATTAAAAAGACTAATAAAGTCACAAATAGAAGACGTAATAGTGGAATATTATTTTAAAAATCAATCCGAAAAACAGATAAAATTAAATTTCTTTCTACAAGAAGATGTTATTAAATATAATATTGATTAATTAAAAATAAAATGTCTGATATAAACATGTGTATATTAGTTATACCATGCCAGACAAAAAAATTTCACAATTCGATACCTTCACTGGAGCGACAGGAGAAGATGTATTTTTCATAATATCTAGCGGAGAGGCAAATAACTCTAGCGCAAAAAACTATAAGATCCCTTTCGACGACCTTAAATCTGACCTTGGGCTGGACGCTGGTGGTGGCGGAGCAATTATTGGCGGAGACTCCGAAAATATTAATTTTGGGGGTACTACTCCAGGAGATAATAGAGATATTAATTTTCAGCAGGGCGGTGAAAATGTCATGGTTATCAACCAAGACGGTGACATTAACATTAAAAATGACCTTAGTGTATCTGGGGTTATTAGTGGAGCTACAGGTTCATTTCAAAACATCAATGTATCTAATGGTCTTACAGTCTCTGGAGGAATAAGTGGCGATATCATCAGCGGAGCTACAGGTTCATTTCAAAACATCAATGTATCTAATGGTCTTACAGTCTCTG
>JAAHTH010001445.1_pt1 | contig 20693 bp, 26 predicted proteins | sample 6116091 | NCBI WGS metagenome assembly JAAHTH01 (sample SAMN13939990, study PRJNA603662) | sponge metagenome | isolation source: marine sponge | host: Mycale hentscheli | place: New Zealand | collected 2006 | reverse complement strand
ACACTTTCATTAGGGTATATACAAACTACCACTACAAACACTACAAACACTACAAACACTACAATGTTTTGTAATAAGTCAAATGAGGAAAAACAGTGTGAGAAGTGTGGAGTTAAAAGTATGTGTCTTCTTGACTGTGATGAATGTGGCAGAATGGAGTCTATGGTTGAAATAAAAGATAACTACAGTGATGAAGAAGAAGTAGAATGTGTTAATACCTATTACCAATGCTCTAAATGTAATGAAAAATGTTTTACAAGTGATGATGTGGATTGTTATGAATGTGGAGAAACTTTTTGTATGATGGCAGTTCAAGATTAAAAAAAATCACTTTAAGAACAAAAAAACAAATGTGTATATAGTGTATATATAATGAAGCTCCTTGAACTATTCAAAGGCACGGGGTCTGTTGGAACAGTATTTAATGAACTTTACCCTAATAGTGAAGTTGTTAGTGTAGATATTTTGAAAAAGTTTAAACCTACCCATTGTGTAGATATTCTCAATTGGGATTACAAACAATATCCAGTTGGATACTTTGATATTATTTGGGCAAGTCCAGAATGTAAAGTTTTTTCAAAACTCCAATATACTTGGCTGAAAACTGGCAAGAGGGGGGAAAATGGAAAATGGGATTCATTAGAACACCTCAACAATGTTAGAAAAGAACATGGACAGTTCAGTGCCAAAGCTGTTGAGATTATTGAATACTTTAAGCCTAAATATTGGTTCATTGAAAACCCTTGGGATAGTACTATGAAAGATTTACCACATATGAAAGATTTACCTTCCTTGAGATTTGATTATTGTAGGTTTGGATTTACCTACAAAAAACCCACAAGGATTTGGACTAATAAAAAAGGACTTACGGCAAAGATATGTGATTGTAAAGAAAGACACAAACAAAGAATAGGCATTGGCAAAGGTAGTGAGTTTCAATACCATACACCTTGGGGTGATACAACTGGCACAAAAGAGAGATACAGAATCCCCTACAAACTTATCAAATATCTTTTTGATTTTGATTAAAACCAATGCCATTAGTGCCATTAGTGCCAAAAAAAGACTTAAAATATTTATTAGTATAAAATATATGGATTTTAATACATTTTATAAACTAACAAGAAATACAAAGTCATTTAAAAAACTTATTGAAGCCAAAGAAAATGATAAATGTCTAAATGTATTAAATACAAGAGAGTTTATGGCTGTATCTTATGCTAATGACATTTTTGATAATAATAAACTAACATTAAAAGAAATTTTAAAACGATTTGATAAAAGATTACATAAACTTGTTATTGGAACTTTAACTGAAAGATTAAAGGCTAAACATAATAAGAAAATAATTATTAATTGGACTAAAGCTAATTTTGCTGTATTGCATTCTATATTACATAATAAAAACAATGTTAATGACAAAGAGTATTTTAATTTATATTATCCTATGCGGGAGTTCTAAAATACGTTGACGTACCAAATGCTTGTTGTTTAGGGTCAAAACCAAGACCAATACGGTCTGCAGTGAATACAGAACCATCTAATGGTCTATGATCTACTGGATTAAGGGGATTGGTGTCAAAACTGATTCCATTTCCACGATTTACTTTGTGGAGGTCATTAACTTCACGGCACCCAGGGAGAATGTCATAGGGATTTGTGTTTATTCCTATTGACTTCATGGGGCTTGGGATTTCTTCATTCATTACCTTGTCTAATTTTAATTCGCCTATCAAGGCATCATTTTCCGGAGCAATTCCTCTTGCTCCGTCCCACAGATCTGCTTTGTATTTCATTCCATTTAGTTTGTAAGCTGGTCTGCCTTGAACCGTACTTGGTGGAGGTTTCATTTACTATTGGTAAAGAAGATTTTATATATATCTTTAGTTTTGTTTTTGTTGGCTGTATAAAAGCCAATATATATTTATCAATGCCTAGTATTGCACAGCCAAGTTGCGACCTAATTTTATCATTAGGGTTGCAGTTGAATCAACAATTGTAAAGCAAGAGATTTGTTGTGTATCAGCTTGACCAGCAACGGGGATTGTAAGTGCTTGACCTTGAAATACCATTTGCGTATTAATCCCGCGCGAATTGTAACCTGCAGTTACTTTACAACCGTGACCGGTTGGTAAGGACAATAAAACTGGGGCAAGAAACTTACCATCATTGTAAGCTTCACGTGAGGTAATAAGGTTTCCTTCTGTTGATTGTGATACTTTATCATTAGAATAGCTTACTTCGTTCAGTAAATCCATGAATGTGCTTAGGTATTGAGGATATTTCACATTGTTAATGGAATATTGGTATCTGCCACTGTTAGCTCCTACAAGTTTGGTATCACCAGAGTAGGAACGGAATCGCAAATAGTTAGATGAGTATGAGGGAGCAAGAGCAGTATTTGTGTATTCATGACCTTTTACGCCTACACTTGAATAGGACATATCGCGATATAATGATAGAACGGAATTAATACACCCGGAACTGAGACTGAATCTTGCGGAAGCACCAGTGCCATTAATGCCATCAAGTTGGAATGTGTAATATTCTTTAAAGTTGACTGCCATACCTCCATTTTCAAGCCGAGCGCGAATTGAGGCATTGTATAGGGGCGATAAAGTAATGGTATCACAGGTAAAATACATTGAGCTTACTTCATAACGCATTGATTGAGCAGCAGTAAGTCCATCAGCAGTGAGGTCAGTGCCAACATTGTTAGCACCTTCCTTAGGGACAAGGACATTATTACCTGCCCAGGTGAGTCTTATTTGTATTTGGCCTAGGGCTGAAAGATTTAGGTAACGTGTACTGCACTCACCAAGTATGCCCCGCCATTCACGCATACAGATAGTTTCATTATCACTGGCTGCATTGTTTGTAACAAATGAATGGCTCAAAGCACGGTCAATAGAGTTTTCTTTGTCAAGGTTTGATTGTCCAAGGCGTAGGGCTTGGCACACTGTATTATATTCCGAGCAGCCCTGGTTTAAGGCAATTCCGTTACAGAACACTTCTAGACGTGAAATCATTGAGGAGATGTGTGGGGGCATTTTAGCATGAACTGTAGCTGCACCAACTGTAGCACCAAAGCATTCAATATCAGCAAAAAAAGCAAGGCTTTTGCAGTCTAAGATACAATTTTCTGGGAGATTGAATGTGACAATGCGACCTGCTTGGGCTGTGTCTGCTGAAACTGTTTCAAGGCGGAATTTATTGCGTGATACTTCATCAATATTGTATGTCATATATTGGAGAGTTTCCGGGGTATAACTCATTTGGCTCATTTTTATAATAGCTATATATCTTTATTCTAAAATCTTTATTTTTACATTATTATTTGCATGTTCTTACGGGCTGGGAGCTGAACTGGTTGCTCTCCTTGAGGTGATTCTTGTTCAATAATTTCCCATCTAAATGAAAGTTTGAATGACAGATTTCCATCTAAGTTTTGACCATCAGACACCTGGGGCAGTGGACGCCCGGAATGGTCAGTAACTGTTAAAAGCATGTCACTTAACTGGGTTTGTTGTAAAAGTATTGTAAAAAGTTCTGCTCCAGTATCTTCAAAATCAATAATCTCAAAGGTTGGGTCAAAGTGACTTCTACGCAAGGGGATTCGGGCAAAGATATTTGTTGCCGTTAAACCAGCTTGGTTTGGTAAATTACGTTCAAATGAAAATGTTTGATAGTTATTTGTTTGTAATCCAGTTCTTATAAAGATTGTTTCTATACTATTCAATGCACCAACAAATGGACTTACGTGTTCATTTTGACCAACAGTAGTACCAAAAGCATTTGTTGGTGCGTCTACTGGAAAGTTGTCACTGGTTTTCTTACAGCCTAAAATCTCACTTACATCTTGGAAATATCCATTATCGGTAATATTGGCATTATTAAGAACAGCTGACAGTTTAGGTTCACTCTTCACTTGAAATGCTACAAAGTAAGCATTTAGTGGAAATCCTACAACACCAGTCATATCTATTGTGAATTTACGTGTATTTGTATTATAAGATACTTCTGTAGGTGTAAACCCAGCATTATTTAAACCATCAAATATCGCCGAAACTAAATCAGCAGGGTGTCCTCCAGCAGGTGTTGCTGCATTTACACTTGTACCAAAATCATCATACGTTCCATTTATAATTTCTACTTGTGTATAGCCAACAGCAGGTTGAAATACATAGAAAATTGAATTGTGTGGATTTATATTATACCAGTTGCGTCGCATGGTGAATGAGGTTAATACTAACTTCATGTATTGACCAGGATTTACATTAAATGTAGAAGTTGGAAATTGAATACGTGTTGTTTGTCCATTCCCAATGGCATTGATTTCGCTATCTAAAAACACATTACGTGAATATACTGTTCTCATTTATAGTATATAAATATAATTTACCTTTATTCTTTAACCAATTCCATGAGGTTTGGTTTATGCTCGGGTGCATCTTCTACATACCCACATTTAACTACACCTCCCTCGGGTTTTTGATTTCTTAAATCCTCTGGTTCTTTCAGTTCACCTTTTTTATGGGCTTCTATAATCTCCTCAATTTCATTTTTAGGCATCTTAATCAATGTTTCAGCAAGTACAAAATCAATGAGAGGGTTTGCAGCCATCATATCCTCTGCAATTTTTAGTTCTATTTTTGTTAATTCACGGTCATATGGATTTTCTTTAGTGGTCATTCTTAATATATACAAAGAAAATTATTTTATGGAACTTCAACGTAACGGTGTCCATCATCTGTAACAAATGTTGTCCCCTCCATGTGTCCATCGGTTTTTTTTTCTAAAGCTGCAGCGTGATCAGCCAGGGGGTGATCCCTCCATATACTACCAAACACTTTTTTACCCAAAGAACCCAATGCACGTTCCTCAATAGAACCCTCAGCCATAAAACCCATTCCTATTCCAGGTACAAATTCAAGTTCACTAGTTTCAACGGGGTATACCTCACCAATTGGCATATCATCTTGAGCTATATGGTCATACGTATCTACCCCTTGCATTATTACATACGCTGCATCTGCAGCATAGCCCAATCCTTTACCAACTGAAACGTGGAATGGAACTTTCTTTGTTATAAACATTGATCCTCCAGCAGTTGTAAGTGGTACTCTTTTACCGTTTCTTTTTACAAAATCACCGTTGACATCTTTCAAAAACTCGGGTTCTTGAATCATTTGACTTAGACCATGTACATTTTTGCTATCCTCAGTTGTTTTCACTAAAGTTGTTTTTCTAAACTTTCTCCCTATAGTAGCAAGTGGTGATAATCCACTCACTGGATCAAGTATAGTTCTATATATTCTTTGTCTTGCTTTTTTGCTTCCACGTGCCAAAGCTGATGTCACTGAAATTGCTGGATCAAAATGATGACCCTCAATCCCAAACTTTTCTGCTACATACAAACTCTGCCCCCCACCAAGACTGTGTCCAGATGCTGTTATTTTTCTTGATCCATATTTTGCTTTTGTTCTTTTATATAAATCTTTAGCTTGGCGAAAACGTGCTGAGGATCTTTCTACACCGCCCATAATCATTGCATCTGTGCCTAAATCACCAGCCTTTTTAGGGTTTGTTCCTCTATAACTTATATGAACTTCCCCCGTAACTGGATTTTCCAAAACAACTGCATTCTTATTTGACAACTCATGATCAATTCTAAAATCTTCCAACTCGGGTATATACTCTGCAGCTGACATAAATGTATGTTTAGGTCTTTTGGGATCATTAAAACTATATGAGGCATTCGCTAAATGTGCATATTTGTGTTGTTCTATACTTTCTGTTGTTGTTTTGGCTAATCTATCTATACCACTACCCAAAACGCCCATTTTACCTAAAAGTTTTTTTGTTGGGGCATGTGTTTCTGCATGATGACTTGTAATTTTGTGATTAATTTTTACAGTATGGTCTTGTGGGGTGATTTGGTCTTGATCTTGTGGACTGATTTCTCTAACTCCAAATCTGCGTGGTGGGGGTAATTGGTCTTGATCTTGTGGGGTGATTTCTCTAACTCCAAATCTGCGTGGTGTAGGTAAATCTGCTGGGACTCCATTCCTTGAACGTATTTGTTGTTCTGATTCTGGAACCATGCCCATTGCACCTAATCTCTTACATCTTGAATCATTTGGAAATTCAATACAATAATCCATATTTAGTATTAGTAGCTATTTATATTTAATAACCTTAATAATCACCAGGTGGCGGTCCAGGTGGGAGTTGGTGTTCGGGTACTACAATATCTCCTACAACTTGTTCCTCAACCACAGATGGCTCAGTACTACGTTGTCGGACTAATGGACTTGGATCTTCGGGAGGGTCACTTTCGGGTGGGGTCGGGACAATGGGTTGCGGTGATTGTTCTTCTAGTCTCAGCCCCAAATGTCTTTCAATAAACTCTGCGGGGATTGAACTTGTGATATAATTTAACTTTGTTTGTGGATCTCGCAGAGTAGTGTTTCGGGCAAATGCTGATTTTGCTACACCAAATTGTGCTTTACCTTCATCTGTATCTTTCCATTTGGCATACAAAGCATTAAGTTGAGCAGAATTCAGTGATTGCAATATATTATAAACTTCTTCACTTTCCTCAATTGCTTGTTCTTGGCGTTGGATTGGTGTTTCGCTTTCACTTATACTTCCACTTGTACCAGCAGAATCTCTTGGTACATAAGTTCTAACTGTTGAAAATATGTTATGACTTGGTTTATCCATGTCATAATCAAACTGGGCATCACCAACGCTATAGTTTGTTGAATTTTTCAAAGAATTAAAAAGTTTATCACTTGATATTCCAAGCATTTGTTCTGCACCGACTTCCATTTGAAATAGTGGGTCTTTAAACATATTTGTATAGTCACTCTCAAATTGAGCCATTGAAACAAACCCAGTTGTTGCACGGTCAGCTAAAGATAATCTGCCACACTTTTCTCTAACTACATTATCATAGTGTTCCAGGGAAATCATTATATATTAAAATACATTTACAAAGTTTTTATAAAATCTTTGTTTATATATATTAAATATGAGCGGTGAATCAGTAAGTTTAGGAGATGAGGCTACTACACGTTCTCTATTAGCAACAAGAAGCGTTGGACTTCCACAGCAACGTGTACCTAATGCGTGGGTAGATACTCTTCATTACACTGCCTTAGACCCACCTGCTGGTGGCGGTGGCGGTCCGAGTAACTTACAAGATGTTTGTGATGAAGGTAATACAACAACAACTGATATAAACCTAAATGGTGGTGATTTGGTTTTACAAACAACAGCAAGTGAAATCATATATGGCGACCCAGCTAATCCAGACGGAAAAATTGGAGTAGATGCTGGAACTGGAAGTGGTCACCGCATGAACTTTGAGGTTGAAGACACTGCTGGAGTTTTAAGAAATGTCATGAGTATTAATGAAAATAATGAAATGCTTTTTAATGCTGGTTCAGTTATTATTAAATCACTCAATGATGAAGTTAGAGTTGGAACTTGGACTCCAGGAACAACAGTAGGTGATGAAAGTGTTAATATTGGTGAATCTGCTGGAGAAAATAATGGCATCAGAAGTGTTGCCGTCGGTTATAGAGCGGGTGTAGGGGGTGCTAATAGGGCAATTTCCGTTGGAGAACAAGCGGGAGAAACAAATACAGGTAATTCTGCAATTTCCCTAGGTGTTGAAGCGGGTACACTCAATCTTGGCGACCGTGGAATTGCCATAGGAAACCGTGCTTTAGCAGAAAATGCTAGTGTTGAATCAATAGGAATTGGTAGAAATTCGGGAGCAGTAAGTGCAGGTTCTTTTTCTATTGCAGTTGGTTCTAATGCTGGTTCTACACAATTAGATGATAACTCTATTATTTTAAATGCTACTGGGACTTCAGTTAATACTACAGCCGCATCGCAGTTTATAGTTGACCCCATACACACAAACACTGACCAAAAAATAGTTACAGATAGAAATGTTTGTTGGAATAGTACTACAAAACAAGTAGAAGCATACAAAGGAAATGTTAAAACTTTCTTGAATACTATAGCGTCTACTCTAACACTTACAGCAGATTACCAAGATGTAATTATTTGTAATATGTCTTTTCCATTTAATTCCGGAACAACAGTTAATCTTCCAGCATTATCAACTTTACAAGTTGGAAGAACATTTACTATTAAAGGGTATAGCAATACTTCAAAGTTCGTCACGATAGTTCCATTTACTGGAGATGATATTGAGTTTTCATCTACTAATATCGTTTTGGGTTGGGATAGTCGTAGTTCAAGTGGCGGAGGTGGTGCAAGTATTGATTTGATGAAGTTAGACGATGCACAATGGGTCATCGTAGGTGGATACAACGCACAAACAGATGCATAAAAAAGAAAGAATATGATAATCTTTTATTAATAAATATAAATGGGAGATTCTACATCATTAGGGAGTAGTGCAGTATGTAAAATATTACACGCCGAAGATGTAAAAACAGATGGTGTAGAGGTAAAGAACGCAATAATAATGAATGAGGGTTCTGTGCTATTTGGTGATGGAGCATCTATAGCGTGTAAAAGCCTTGAAGTAGCTGGAACTGGAGCAAATGTATCATTTGAAAATCTTCCAGCAGTTGCTGGTGTTGTCGGTACTTTATACAACAATGGAGATGGTATTGTAAGAGTAAGTTAAGAACTGCTTAAATTAATATTTACAAAATATAAATGGGAGATTCTACATCATTAGGGAGTTCTGCAACATGTGGAACATTATTAGCCGATACACTTGGTTCAAACGCAAACAGAATTGATACAATATATGTTGATAACATTATACCACACCCAAGTGTGACATTACCCAATCTAGATAATGTTTGCCAAGCTGGTAATACAACTTCAACAGACATTGTAATACAATCTGGACAAAAATTAGAGGTAGAACAGATTAATACTGCATTATCCGATAATTTAAGTATTCAAGGTAAAGTTGGGGTTGATTCTGCAGCACCAGCAACTGGGAATGTAAAATTACAAATTGGTGATGGAACTACTGGGTCAATGATTGCACTAAATAATACTGGGGGTAAAACTATAAAAGTAGGACAACCAACATCTTCTCATTTTGGATTGACAACAAACAGCAATGTTATTCTTTCAGAGGGTTTCTTTGGCATAGGCACAACTAATAATGTTGGAATAAAACTTGGAACAAACAATTTGGAAAGATTGTTTATTGATAATACTGGAAATGTGGGCATAGGTACTACTGCTCCAACTGAAATGCTATATGTACAAGAAAATATCTTTGGAAATTCAAAAACCAAATCACGTTTCTTTCAAGATAGAGTTCAAGTTAAAAATGTAAACGATGTATTAGCTGCAATGACTATAACAAATGGGTATGTTTTACTTACCTCCTCCTCGGGTATTCCAACAAGCCCTACCATAACTACAGTTATTGCATTGGAGGCTAAACTTGAGAATGAGGGTTCTCTAATTACAATAGATGGGAGGGGTATGTTCCCAGCAATTGGTAGTACTGGAACTACTATTACACTTAGTGGAGTATATATGTCACATGATTTAAGCGGTACAGAACTTGGTGTTGTGAATTTCAATATTGCTGTGAATATTGAAAGAATCATTGAGTTGAAATTACTACGTAATAGTGAAGGTGCTATGAAATGGCAAGTAAGAGTTATTGAATTGTAAAGAATTACGATTTAATTTATCTAAATAATACAAATGTCCTCCACAGCTCTTGGAAACGAAGCAACATGCGGCTCACTCGTTGTAAGTGATGAACTATCAATTAATAATCTAAAATTAACTGGAACTATAACAGCAGCTACACCCACTGCTACTAACGTGTTAGTAGTATCTGATGATGCTGGAAATCTATACCAGCTTTTATTGGCTGCAATTGTTCCATAAAGAATAAAAGTCTATGGACTTATTATGTGTATGTATCATAAATGGCAGATGATGAATGGTATAAAGAGTTTAATAGCGTATTTTGGCTCACTTTATCAGCGTCTACATTCGCCTTTTTTGGGCTTTGCTTACAAGCTATTTTAAAATCAAGATGTAAGCAATGCACCTTTTGTGGTATTCATGTTGAAAGAGATGTAGCACCACCTGGACAAGAACCACATTTAGATATATCCTCTATAGAAAGAGGGAGAACCAACTCTGTATAAAATATAATAGTATAATGTATATTATAATGAGTTATCAACGTGAATATATCAATAGTAAAATAGAATGTCCAGTGTGTAGAATTGATTATGCTCGTAATTATTTAGTAGTACATCTCAAAAAACAACATAAGAATATATATAACACACCCGAATGGGCTGACAGTTTTTATGCCAAGAATTGGGAAAATATTAAAAAGAAACACAAAAAGCGTTGGGAGAAAAACCCCCCCGATTAAAAAATCCCCTTGATTTATTTTTTTAAAAAAGTGCCATCTGGTGCCATTGTGCCAATAATAGCTTCCTATTACATTTCTAACTGACTCTAACTGTAGTTCTTATATAAAGGCATTTTTGATGCATTCTGTGGCACCAGATGGCACTAAAGGCACTGGTTTTTCAACAAACTAAATAATCTATGTAATTATCTCGGGGATTCGGGGATTTGAGAGATTTTAGAGATATGCAGAAATCCCCGAGTCCCCTTATTGATTTTAGAGTATATCATACTTTATATATAATTATTTAGTTCCATTAGTTCCATTAGTAGTAGTAGTATAAAAAGACAGTAAGAAATCAGTAATAAAAAATATTTTTGTGCATTTTGGTTGTGGCACTTTTCATTTTTTATTGAGTGCCATGGCACTGATATTAAGTGCCATTGTGCCATTTACAAGTCAATATCTGGGTCTGGTTCATCAATATCTGGGTCTGGTTCATCAATAGTGTTAGTTGCCCATTTAATGTTTCTATATACCTTTACTCTTTTACCATTAATAACAGCTCTATCATTATTTGACCAGCCCAAATCTTTCATTGCCAATACAATGTTTCTTGTGCTGACTTTAAACTTTTGTTTCAGATTATTATTAACAGTATTGACTGTAATACACTCATCAAACTCACCTTTAGTAAATGTATTGCTAATATATTCCTCTATGCTATCATCATCATTGTTCCATTCCTCGCCCTCTTGAATAACACATTGAGGCTCTACTGGTTCAGTTAAGTTATAACTGTTCAATACCATATACATAAATACTTGATTAATATGGTCATTATTAACAAAATCAGTTTTAATATATGGGTCAGCCAACTTAATATTATCAAATGTTTTGCAGAGTCTGTCATAGTCCTTTTTATTTTTGTAAGTATAGGCAGTTCTAATGTATCTAATCCTATTTTTAAACCCATCATCTAAAGGTTCTACTTTGGGCAAGTCATTAGCAAATATAAATCCAGTGAATGAGGGTATATATGTTCCTTTAGATTCTTTATACATTTTCCGAGCCTCAATATTATCACCACCACTGAATATAGTTTTAACTGTAACACCATTCAATGGTGTTGTCATATCAACCTCACTTGAGTATATTATTCTTTTATCCATTAATCTAATAAGCCATTGGTTGTCTTTAGCAGAATCACTGCCTCCATTCTTTTTTACAGCTATGTTCTTGGAATCAAAGAGGGCTGTATAACAGCCAAAAGTTCTTTTAATCAAGTCCATCATTACCCCTTTTCCACTGTTTGACTTGCCCAATACAAAAAATGCCTTTTTGTCATATATTTCCCCAGCTATTGCCCTTGCTATAATCTTTAACCAATACTGGGCAAGTTCATCAGTGCCAAACACTCCTAGTAATATTTTATCATATACATGATTTTCTGAATCCATACAATACTCTTTGTCATAGTCCCACTTGAGTTTTTCAAAAAAATAATAATCACTGCTGAATGGTATTAACTTGCCTTGTTCAAAGTCATATATTCCATTATTGAATGCCAACTTTCTATATGTATTGTCCTTTTTTTTCTGTTCAAAGTCCCTTTCAATCGGCACCATAACTGATAACTGTTTTAATACATTGTTTTGTGGTGTTGTATTCTTACTGTAATGTTCTCCCAAATCATCACACATTTGCACAAATCTCCTCAACTCATTCTCTGGATCATCTAAATATATACCTTGTTCCTTGTCATAAAAATATAGTTCCTTGCCAACCCTTACACATCTATAATCATTGCCCTCAAGCCAGTTCAAAAATACAACTGCAGCATCATAATCATTCTCTGGATAGTCCGGCAGTGGTTCAATACCATTCAAATCAAATCGTTCCATTTGTTTTTTAATAACTTGAAAACCCATTGTTGCAACATAGTCTTGAAATCTCCCAAACTGTTCATCTTTAATCTTTCCAATAGGCAACATAAATCCATCATACATAAGAACAATGTTGTTAATATTAATACCCTCTGCAAAAAGCCAATCAATCATATCATCAAGGAGTTTTGCCTCAATACATTCCATTAATGAAAACATATATGTCCCCATTGGGTTCTTGGTATGAACCTTTTTATAAGCCTCATCTTTTTTTAATCTTGAATGAATATCTTTGATACAATCCCTTATATTTACTAACCATTGGGGCTTAGTAGTAAGTGTATGAAAACAATTAAACTCATTATTAAGCATTTTCAATACAATTGTCTTTACATCAAAATCACATTCTTGAATATACTTATTTCTATTTTTGTTATAATCAATCAAGGCATCACATTTAATCTTTTGTTCATTACAATAGTTCTGTAAAAAATTGGGAAAGGCATTCACAATATCATAATCCTCATATTCATCAGCAATAGTATTCCTAAACATTCTGGGTATAGATTGCAACCCCTCCTTTACATATTTTCTGCCTTTTGTTTTATTTTTAGCAAACTTATAACTTGTTGGGTTTTCACTTGTTTTTTTAGTCTTTTGGTATAGCTTTTTTAGCTTTTTTAGTTCCTTAGCTGAATCCTCCTTACTCCATTTAGACTCTTTGAACTTGTCAAAGTTGTCTAGGAGCATTTTGAGTTTGGGGACATTTATTATTTCTACAGCTTTGTTCATTCTTATTCTATACAAAGAAAATAATTCTTAAGTATTTTATCCTAACCTATTTTACTTATGTCCTAATGAGTTTTTTAAGTTAATAAATATTCAATGAGTGTAGGTGGAATGGAATATCTTACATTTATATTCTTAACATTTCTACCAACTGGATTGCCAGTATCCCAGCCAATAGTTTTATTATGTTTCCCTTGGCACTGGCACAATCTATTTTCTAAATCTTTCCGATTAGTCCAAATCTTGGTGGGTTTTTTGTAATCATAACCAAATGTGCAATAATCAAATCTATAAAATGGGATTTCCTTAGGAACATAATTTTTAATCTGTGAGTTAAAAGGGTTTTCAATGAAATACCAATGAGGTTGAAAGTATTCAATGATTTCTAATGCTTTTATGACATACTTGCTATGTTCTTGTTGGGTATTCAGAAGATCTTGTTTTGTTTTGTATTTTCTGTTTTCGCCAATGTTTGTAAAAGCTAAAGGGCTGAATACTTTACATTCGGGGCTAGACCAGATAATATCAAAGTATCCAACTGGATATTGTTTGTAATCCCAATTGAGAATATCACAGCAATGGGTAGGTTCATATTTCTTAAGAATGTCCAAACTAACAATTTCATTATCCGGATATATTTCTTTAAATACTTTACCAACAGACCCCGTGCCTTTGAATAATTCTAACAGTTTCATTTATACTATACTACGATTTTAATATCAAGTCATATTTCTCCCATCTGTCAAATACGTTGCACCTATGGCAAAGTACATGTCTAAAAGCACCAGTTTTGTGGCAATGGTCTAAAACTCTCCAGTTCTTTTTTGTAAATATTTCTTTACATATATCACAATTATCAGTATTCACATAATATTCATAAAGACCCTCCCAATCATCATATTCTACAATAACACCTCTGCGTTTCCAATCACTTATTCTTTTACTTTTATTTGCACATTCAAAAGTCATATATATAAAATATGCTATATATTTATTTTAAGTTTTTATTTTCCTAACGTAGCTCAACTGTGTCATGGGGCTGTGTAGCATTTTTTGTCGCAGTTCCTCCCGTTTCGCTTCATTCTTAATCTTAGACCCAGCGAGTTCCTCACTAATCTTAGCATGGCGGAGCATATCAACACCAATTTTGGCTTTACGGAAAATAGTTCTAATCTGTTTATTAAATACCTTATCACGTGGTTCTTCCTCGTAAGACCTACGGAGCAAATTAATGGCATCTTTGTTTAGTTTGTAATTAATAATGGGCTGTTGTTTGTTGTAAGTCTTTTTGAACTTGCGGATTGTAATAGTGCCATCTGACAAATCTACATGATTATCATCGTTAGTATTAAAGCTCAAGTCTTCAAAATCATTGCGAACAGTGAGATTGTCATACAAGTTAACAAGTAGAGATTCCTCACTATCAGTACCAAATTCATCAGTGACACGTTTTTTAATGTTAGAGAATGTATCTGTTGTATCATCTTGTGCCTTGGTGATATTAGTTTGTTCTTTACGGTTCTTTAGTTCCAAAAAGGTATTCTTTACATCTGAGTAGTCCACAGCTTCCTTGAGGCTTGGTATGTTGTCCAAAACATTGAGTAGGGCTGCAGCAATGGAGGTAGCTGAATTGAGGTTATAGGTTTTTGTTTTTTTGTTTGTAATGTACACTTTGCTATCCAATAGTTCTTTATACAAACCATTTTTGTAAAAGGTCAATGGGTCAGTATCACCTATAGCATTATAGACCAGTTTATAATGGGTTTCAGCAGTGGCTGGTGATACTTTTCCGCTTTCTGCAAGTTTGTTGAAAGTGTCATGAATGTCTGAAAGTTCCACCTTTTTTGTTCTTTTCTTAGGTTCTTTTATTTTCTTAATGGTTTCAAAACCAGATTCAACACGCATTTTGTTGAGTTCATCAAGGCTAATACTATACTTTTGTAGGCTTGAATATTGAGGCACAGCCCCCTCCTTGATACGGCGGATTACTTTATTCTTTAGGATTTTATCGGAGTTAGCATCATAATGGCGTTTGACAAAATCTTTATTGAGCATTGTTATTAATATTAAGAAATATTTTATTTTTAAGTATTTAACCTAATGTAGTTTTCATTATAAAAATAATTATATAATATAAATGCCTCGATTTATACCACCAGTAGATTTGCGATATAACCCCGAAGAAGATAATTGGCAAGATTATCAAGAAGATCCAATATATATGGACTCGGTTGCTAATAGACAATATATATTGGAAACTGTTTTGCGTCCAGAGATTGACTACCCAACCCACGATTTCCCAACCCACGGTGAATATGTGGAAAAACAAGTTGAATGGAGAAACTGGGTTGTTACTGGAAATCTTCCAGCACATGAGCCAGAAAGTCCCGAGGAGTTTCAAGATACGATGACTAGTTTATATCTAGATTTACCAGTATATTTACGACCTCCACCCCCTCCACCCCCACCCGAATTCATGGAATGGCTTCTCGCACCCCTCCAAGAACTCCCACCTCCACCACCTCCACCACCTCCACCCCAAGCACCACCAACCCCACCACGTTAAAAAGTCTTAAGGATTAAAATATTTGTATATATTAAAGATGACTGATGCCCAAAAACAACGCACCGAAAAACAATTAGAAACTCTAGCCAAAGCTAGAGCCAAAGCTGCAGAGGTTAGAAAGCAAAATGCTGAACTCCGCCAAAAAGAAAAGGAAGTCCTAAAAGCAGAGAAAGAACAAGCCAAGGCTGATAAACAAAAGAATATTAATGACCGCTATGCAAAGCTAAAGGGTAAGAAAGAACCATCTCCGCCGGTTGAACCCGAACCATATGAAAGCGAAGATGACACAGAAGTTGTAGAAGTCCCAGTGGTAAAAACTAAAGCAAAAAAGGCTAAACCAAAGCCAAAGAAAAAGAAAGTTGTAATTGTGGAAAGTGAAAGTGAAAGTGAAAGCGATGAGGAAGTTGTATATGTAAAACCAAAATCAAAACGCAACACTATTCGTAAGCTGCGAGAACATGTACCTCCACCTGCACCTGCACCTGCACCTGTGCAAGAATTGAAACCCGAACGCTATATAGACCCAAGAGTTGCCAAGATGTATAAATCTATGTTTGGAGATGATATATAAATATTTCCTCAAATAATAACTCCTCTAATAACTCCTCAATAAGACTCATTAGTATTTCCTCCCAAAAATCATTCTCCATACTATAAAAGAATGCCTTTTTTTTATAAACTATATATTAATCAAATGTGGCTGCTTTCAGTCAAACCCGCAACAGTTAAAAATAAACGTTATACTGCAACGATATGTCAATGTAAAGTGAAAAATGATTGCAAGGGTTCAAACCATAAGACAGTCCATTTTGGGCAACCTGGTGCAACCACATATGTAGATGGGGCAACTGAACAAAAGAAAGATTCATACCAAGCACGACACAGCAAATCGCCTGGAGAGAATGTGAATGACCCCGATACAGCTGGTGCGTTGTCATGGCATTTATTGTGGGGTGCTTCAAGGTCATTACGTGAAAATATCAAAAAGTTCAAAAATAAATTCTCAATGTAAAGTATGTATGACATAATATATGCAGATCCATGTTGGGATTACAAAGGTCAAAAACAACAAAATGCCAATGGTGATTCCGGTTCAGCACAAGATAAATATAACACAATGACTATTACCGAGTTAATAAATAATTTTGAAGGTTTTGTAAAATATAATACAGCAAAAGATTCATTACTATTTATGTGGAGTTCAAGTCCTCATTTACATCAAGCAATAAAGTTGGGAGATGCTTGGGGTTTTGAATATAAAACAATAGCCTTTATATGGAACAAAGGGAAACCTAATCCAGGGTATTACACAATGAGTGAATGTGAAGTTGTATTAGTATTTAAGAAAAAGAATGGGAAAATACCAACACCAAGAGGTGCGAGAAATGTAAGACAATATCTATGTGAGCCACGTAGAGAACATAGTAGAAAGCCCGATACAATACGTGATAGAATAACAGAAATGTTTCCAACTCAAAGAAAGTTGGAAATGTTTGCAAGAACAAGAACGGAGGGGTGGGATACACAAGGGAATCAACAAGATACATTCCCATAAGATTTTATAGAAATTATATACAATAATATTAATATGTATAGGCGGCTTAGATATAGGATTGATCCAGAAGTACGAGAAACAGTACAAGTTATGGATCCACGTGGAGTAATAAGTTCCATGGGATATAAAAAATTTAGTCTTCCAGATGCTAATTCAAGAGAGGGGAAACTTGTACGAATACATATAAATAATATGTTAATACCTAATAAAAAATCTAAAACTGAATTGCACCGTTTTCTAAAAGAAATTTCACCATCAGAAGATGCATTAAAAATCCGTTTAAAGGAATTTATGAAAGACGTTCATGAAAGTTGGAGGAGAGAATGGGACAATATGGAACAAAATGTGACGGTTAATCCAGTAGGTCGTATGAAAAGAAGTATAAAAAATGTATTAGGAACAAAACCGACTGAAGAGCAAATAGAAGAAACACTTCACAAAATGGTAATTCATGATAACAAATGGACTATCAATAACCAGCCCAAATGGAGTAGTGTACCCCCCACACAAAAAAAGTTTTATTACAATAAGTTATGGAATGAAATAGTACAAGATTTGATTGATGAGCAGGGATATGTAGCAGAATTAGCAATGGAGAGTATAGCAAGAAAGTATTATCGCCAAGAATCACATAAACAAGCTAAACAAAAATTAATAGAAGTAAATGAAACAGCTGCAGTTGCCGAGATCCCTACTATTAATACACTATTACATAATATAGTTGGTTCGGAATATCAAATAATAGAACGTGCACACAAAGATAGATTTACAGATGCGATGGACATTGATATGGAAAATTATGCTTTTCAACTTAGACAAAACCGCGCAAAACAATATTACGAACAAGAATATAGAATTGTGAGAACTATGTGTCCATTACACAGTGCATCAACAAGTCAAGACCCTGGTGCATCAACAAGTCAAGACCCTGGTGCATCAACAAGTCAATCAATAAATGCCCCAAGTCAAGACCTTAGAGCGAATCCAAGACAAAATGACCCTGGTGCATCAACAAGTCAAGATCCACAAGACCCTGGTATTTAAATGAATTATTATATAAATGAAGCTTATAAAGATAAATGGAGCTGATATAAAAGTCCCAAAAGGGAAAGCGTTTGCATATGAAACACCTCCACAATGCCCTAAAGGTCATATGTTAAGCCTCGCTGTAGGTAAACGTGGTGCTGGTAAATCTACCGCAATAGTTAATCTTATACGTATGCTAAATTATGACCGTATATTAGTAATATCACCAACATTCAAATCAAACTCTGCCCTAATGAAAGAATTGGATATAGATTCAGATGATGTATTTGAAGACCCCGATGATGTGTCAGTAATAAGACAAATACAAGATATTATTGAAGAGGAAAGAGATGAGTTAGAGATATATTTGGAAAAAAAGAAAGAATACAATAGACTTTTGAAAATGTTGGCAGACAATTATGGACAAATCCCCGACGAATTACTCATGGAGTTTTATGAAAATGGAAACTTTGAGCCACCAACACATAAGTATAATGGGCGTAACCCATTTATATGTGTTTTGATAGATGATTGTCAAAACTCAAAACTATTCACAAAGAAGCATGTATCAAATATGGCAATAAAGCACCGCCATTTGGGGGCATTTGAAACAGACCGCCCAAGTATAGGCATAAGTATGTTCTTTTTACTACAAAACTATAAAAGTCAAGGGGGAGGAGCTTGTCCCCGTTCAATAAGAAACAATTGCACAAACTGTTTGATATTCAAGAATAAAGACACAAAGGAAATGGATTTTATTAGCACAGAAATGGCTGGGGAGGTAGATAAAGAAACATTTATGAAAGCCTATGATATAGCTATGGCTGACGGGGAACACCCATTTTTATTTGTGGATTTACATAAAAAGGAAAATCACCAGAGTATGTTTCGGTCTCGTTTTGATAAGTTTATTATGATTTAGTCTATCTCTATCATTCTGTCAAAAGAGGCACGACAGAAAGGGCAAGTAAAAACTTCATGTTTTAAAAAAGGACAAACAAACTTGGGTTTGTCAAATGTATCATCACTCCATTCACCTTTCCAAATCTTATCACAACACTCCTCACAATAAGTGTGATTACAAACCATACACTTAATACTTTTTTGGTCAAATGAATAATAGTTAGACACATAGTTCTCACAATAAGGGACATCACATTCCTTACATTCTTTCAACTTATTCTCACGAGCCTCTTGGTCGTTCATACGCTTTGGGAGGGACATTCTTTCACTTTGTAGTGGGTATTATACTATATGGAGTTTTTGTTATTTAAGTGAAAAGTTAAAAAGATTTTTGTTCTGAAGTAATGACATTCATATCCTCACGCCCTATTTTAAGCCAAACATATCTACCATACCACCGTGAATCACTTACAATATGAAATGTATGAATAAACCAGTTCTGTTCTTTCATTTCATTTAATCTTTTAGGAGTAAAAACATTTAAACTCTGCATATTGATAAGCCAGTATATTTCTCTCTCTGTAGTTTCCATTGCCTTTTGCATAAAAGACCAAAAAAGTTTGCGTGGAACAAAAGGGGGATTACTTAAAGTTATATCCACACGTCCATTAAAGTCTAAATAGTCTTTACCCTCATTTATCTCACACCAATCTTTATTAATATTATTGGGGAGATTGTCATAAAATGCCCCATCTCCTTTACACGGTTCTAATACTCGGTCATTATCCATAAATGATACAAGTGATATTAAATGTTTAGCCATAGAGGGTTTAGTCATTACAATAGTTCTATCTTTTTCAACTTTTTTTGAAAGTTTGTCATTTTCATTACTTTCGTATTCCCAAACTTTCACCATACTATATGAAATATTATTTTGTTCTTTTAAGTGAAAAAAGAATCTAAATAGTCAAGGTGGTTGTAAATATCATTATACCATTCATTACCATATTTATTTAATATATTACAGCTCACATTGACAGTCAAATGAGGATATACTATATTTGTCATATTGTCAGTTTGAACAACTTTACCTTTCTTATCTTTATTCATTTTCATTGCCGTTATTAATCCCATTTGTTTGTTTTTGACATGTTCCTCCTCTTGTTTTAGTTTATACATTTTATAATAAATCTGTTTATTTGGGTTATTATAGAGTTTCTTAATATTTTGAGATCTCCTAAACCATATCACACTACGAATAAACTTAGTCATTCGTTGTTCTTCTTCTTCTTTTTTGGCTTGTTCTTGTTCTTCTTCTTCTTTTTTGGCTTGTTCTTTGGCTTGTTCTCTGGCTAGTTCATTGGCTAGAGTTTCAAAGTCAATTTCATATTTATTTATTAGTTCCTTTAATTTTGGAATAGTGGCTTTACTAATACCAGTAATCTTTTTACCTTGTTTGCTAAAGTAGTAGTTTATGACAGCCATATATTCAGCTTTTAGTATTTTAAAAGTAGGCATTGTAGTGTTTGTAGTGTTTGTAGTGGTAGTTTGTATATACCCTAATGAAAGTGT
>JAAHTH010000102.1_pt1 | contig 20700 bp, 21 predicted proteins | sample 6116091 | NCBI WGS metagenome assembly JAAHTH01 (sample SAMN13939990, study PRJNA603662) | sponge metagenome | isolation source: marine sponge | host: Mycale hentscheli | place: New Zealand | collected 2006 | reverse complement strand
CCTCCCCCCCCCCCCCGCCCGCCAGCCGCCGAGGCGGGGCCATATGTGATATCGAAAGTTGGTTAGAAATTGATATAAATTAATCGGTAATTGTTTATAAGATTGCAATTCTTGACGCATTAAGTCAGTAACCACCTCTTCATGGGTTGGGCCAAAGCAATATTCACGTTGATTATTATCTGTGATGCGTAATAATTGCCCGCCAAAAGTATCCCAACGTTCGGTTTCTTGCCAAAGTTCAGCGGGTTGAATCGCAGGCATTAAAAGCTCGAGGGCACCGGTTTTATTGAGCTCTTCACGAACGACCTGTTCTATTTTACGGAGTACTTTGAGGCCTAGTGGTAGCCATGTATAGAGTCCTGACCCAAGTGGCCTAATAAATCCTGCGCGCAGCATCAGTTGATGTGATGGTGTTTCTGCTTCACTGGGAGATTCTTTGAGGGTTGAAATGAGCCAGGGTGAGGCGCGCATGTTTAAATCCTAGAGGTATTTGAAGTTATCTAAATGACTGGAAATCGTACCAGATTTCGAGCATTTCATCTAGAGGGATCCGGGACGGGTTAACACACGCTTTAATATGTATTAGCTATTAGCGCGCTGTTGGGTAAATGCTCAAATATTGTCATATACTTCATATATTAACAAGCGGAAATAATGATGTCAACGCGAGAAGCAGTTTTTGAAGAAAAGCAAAAGCAATTTTTAGCTGTGCTGAGGGATTTGCCTCATCACGGTTTTGCTGTGGATCTAAAAAAAGCAGGGATATCATTATTGGCGGAATTGACTGAGTATGAGCCGAATAGAGACAATAAAAGTTTTTATGTGATGATGCAGGAGATTAAAAAAAAGCTTTACCAGAAAGTCTTTGGGCCCTCAGCGAAGAAAAAAGCAGAAGATTTGGAATTAATGATAGCAGCAATACAAGCCTCAATAGATGCAGTTGAGGGGTTAAAAGAAGGTGGCGATTTTGAAAAAGCAGTTTTTGCAATCGATCAAATGAATCGTCTGCAAACCTTATTGCCAGGGCATGAGCGCTTGGCATATAAACTTTTGGCATTTGCATTTGTGTTGAGCTTGGTTGCTATTATTCTGGTTTGTATTTTTGTGCCGCCGGCCTTTGCTTCTTTGCTCTTGTTTTCGACATGGACGAGTTCAATGACTTCAGGGGTTGTGAATCCCTTAACTATAATTACGACGACGAACCTCAGTGTTTCTTCGGCACTATTTTACACGGGGCAGCAGCAAGGCAAAGCCAGTGCATTAGATGGACTTAACTTGGTCGTTGAGGCAGAGATAAAAGCAAGAGACGAAGCAAAATCAGATGAGGCAGGAGATATATTTGACCCGCGAGAAGCAGTTTTTGAAGAAAAGCAAAAGCAATTTTTAGCCGTGCTGAGTGATTTGCCTCATCATGGTTTTGCTGTGGATCTAAAAAAAGCAGGGATATTATTACTGGCGGATTTGACTGATTATGAGCCGGATACAGACAATAAAAGTTTTTATGCGATGATGCAAGGGATTAGAAAAAAGCTTTATCAAAACGTGTTTGGGCCCTCAGCGAAGAAAAAAGCAGAAGATTTGGAGTTAATGATAGCAGCAATACAAGCCTCAATAGATGCAGTGGAGGGGTTAAAAAAAGGTGGCGATTTTGAAAAAGCAGTGGTTGCAATCGATCAAATGAATCGTCTGCAAACCTTATTGCCAGGGCATGAGCGTTTGGCATATAAACTTTTGGCGCTTGCCTTGGTGTTGAGCTTGGTTGCTATTATTCTGGTCTGTATTTTTGTGCCGCCGGTCTTTGCTTCTTTGCTTTTGTTTGCGGCATGGGCGAGCTCAATGACTGCAGGGGTTGTGAATCCCTTAATTATGATTACGACGACGAGCCTCAGTGTTTCTTCGGCATTATTTTATACGGGGCAGCAGCAAGGCAAAGCCAGTGCATTAGATGGGTTTAACTTAGTCGTTGAGGCAGAGGTAAAAGCAAGAGACGAAGCAGAAATAGATGAGGCAGGGGATATATTTTACCCTGCCAGCGGGGGCCTTGATTTTTCTTAGTTTTTGGGTGGAATGAGTGTATTAAACTGCTCTGCTAGGCCATCAATAGGCTCATGTTGCAGCTGATTGACACGTTTTGCAAAGTTCTTAAAGTGAACTTTACCTGTATTAACATCATACGTCGCGCCAACCATACCAATATTTTTTGCATCAATTTCAGATTTTAAAACCGTGCTCTGTTGATAGATATGATACAAACTATTTGCAATATTAAGTTCAGTGACATTCTGGTAATGCGTTTTTTTAGATTTGGTTTTTTTGCCTGTGCTCGTTGCCTTTTCAGCATCTATTGCAGGTTGTAATTTGGCAAGCAATTGTGGGACATGTCCTGCTTGGTCTGCTGTAGTATCAGGTGTATCTGGCTTTTCAGGTGCATCACAAGCCGCTGCAATCGCGCCGCAGCGTGTATGCCCAAGCACAACAATCAATTTCGCGCCAATCACGTGGCATGCATATTCGATGCTGGCCAAAATGTCGTCATTGATGACATTTCCTGCAACACGCACACAAAATAAATCACCAAAACTCATATCAAATACGGTTTCAACCGGTACCCGTGAGTCGATACAGGCTAACACCACAGCAATTGGATGCTGCGTGACAGCGGTGTGTTTAATATCAATCGTGAGGCTTCTATGAATACGCGTATCATCAAGAAAACGTTGGTTCCCTTCATATAAAACGTTTAAGACCTGTTGAGGAGAGAGCGCTGCTTGTACATCATAGGTGGTGACGTTAATAAAATTAATATGATCATGGATGGTGTAATCTTTTTTGAACCCAATTAAATTTAAAGATATATTTTTACGTGGTGCTTGTTCGGCTTGAAACTCTGAAATCAGTTCAATAATTTCTTTATCGATGTATTTTGAATAACGCGCATCAATAATCAGTTGGGATTTATTTGGGATGCCGTCAAGTTCTTCAATCAGTGAGGCTTTATTTAAGAAAGTGGTTTGTTGTGGCAAGATTAAGCGCTGTGTGACCCCGTTAGGATAAAATTCTTTGATAATATCTAAACGAGCCTGACTGTTTGATTTTAAAATAAAAAACAAGCTGGTTAATAAGCCAATAATAATCCCTGTGAGTATGTTTAGGGTTACAATGCCAATCAGGGTTGCAATAAATGGAATAAAGCGAGAAGGGCCTTGTTGATAAATCGTTTTGAAGAGTTTCGGTGTTGAGAGTTTATAGCCTGTATAAATTAATACAGCGGCGAGTGAACAGAGTGGAATACGATTCAAAAGACCAGGAATTAATAAAATAGCAAACAGTAAATAAAAGCCGTGAAAAATAGTCGAGGCTTTCGTTTTTGAGCCGGCCTGGATATTAACAGAGGTTCGGACGACAACGGATGTCACTGGTATGCCGCCAATGAGACCGGCACATAGGTTTCCAATACCCTGGGCGACAAGCTCTCTGTCTTTAGAGGTGCGGTTATGTTTTTTGTCTAATTTCTCTGCGGCTTTGATGTTTAAGAGACTTTCAAGGGATGCAACAATGGCAAGAATACCGGCATACACATAGACATTGGGGTTAGACCACGCAGACCACTTTGGAAAGTGAAGCTGTTGAAGCCAATCAGACAGTTGACTATGTTGTGGGATATTCACGAGTTGGGGGCTATTTTGTGCAAGATATGAGTGTGTGTGTACAAATACTTCATTGATTGCAATGCCAAACAGAACCACGACAATACTGCCTGGGATTGCTTTTAGCGCTTTAATATTTGTTTTTTCAAAATAAATGAGCATGGCAAGCGAGATAAGAGAAATAATCATCGCACCACTATTAATATGATAAGAGACATCGCGTAAAGGTTTAAAGCTAAAGCCTTCGGTAGCATCAAGCAGATGCATTTTTAGTTCAGGTAAGCTAGATGTGAGCGTAAAAGCGAGTGGTAACTGTTTGAAAATCAACAAAATGCCGACGGCACTCAGTAAGCCTTGAATCACGTTTGAGGGAACGTATTCTGCAAAAAAACCTGCCCGTAAGGTACCCGTAATGACCTGAAAAAGACCGGCTAAACATAAGGCCAGTAAGAAGGTATTAAAATCACCGAGTTGTGTAATGGCGGTCACGACAACAGCGGCAAGGCCTGCTGCAGGGCCACTGACACTCACGTGTGATGAACTTAAACTACCCACGATGATGCCGCCAATAATACCACTTAAAATACCGGATAAAAGTGGCGCGCCAGAGGCAAGCGCTATCCCAAGACATAGCGGAATAGCAACAAAAAATACCGCGAGCGCAGAAATTAAATCAAATTTTAAAAAACGCTTTCTATAGACTTGAAAATGGCGAAAAATTGCTGGTGACGGCAGTATATTATTCATCATTGATGACCTCATGTGTTGTGAGCCCTGACTCTAGGCTTTTAAAGTCCCAGAGGTTCGCATCCATGAGTTGGCTTGGTTTGATTGATTGCAATGCATGCAGTATGTTGCTTGGAATTTTGGGATTTTCTTTGGCTAGCTGGTTTATCAAGTGGCCCACCTTTTTTCGTGCTAGGTTATCTTGTGAGCCGCATAAGGTACATGGAATAATCGGAAAATCCTGCTCACGCGCGTAATCAATAATATCGTTTTCTTGTGTGTAAGACAAGGGACGAATCACGACATGTTTTTTGTTATCGCTGAGGAGCTTTGGAGGCATCGAGCGGATATCGCCATTATAAAAAATAGACATCAGTAAAGTACGAATTAAATCATCACGGTGATGGCCTAGCGCGATTTTATTAAAACCATGCTCTTCTGCGTAGCGATAAATAATACCACGTCTTAAGCGTGAGCAAAGTGAGCAGTAGGTTTTACCTTCAGGAATTTTTTCTTTAACGATGCTGTAGGTATCACGTTTAAGAATAATATGTTCGATATCACGTGCATTAAGCCACGCCCGAAGCTTGCTATCATCCCACCCTGGTTGGGCTTGGTCGAGCGTGAAAGAAAACACTTCAAAAGGAATTTTAGCGCGCTTTTTTAATAAATTTAGTATGCTCAGCAAGGTAAATGAATCTTTACCGCCAGATAAGCAGACCATGACGCGATCACCTGCTTGTATCATATTAAAATCAGCAATCGCTTTGCCAGTATAATGTAACAGTTTTTTTTCAACTGCGGATGAAGTATAAGCCATGATTATTCTCTACATCTTAAACGTGCTTGTCGCGTTATTCGTTCGACTCGCTGAAATTAGGTGGGCGGCTGTTAATCCGTTCCGTGACAAGCCAGCTATTAATTTCTTCAAGATCGTTAACGTTCAGTGTGCCAGCCAAGTATTTTAACTTAAGCATGACGCCAATTAAAGCATATTGGTCCGACGCAAGGTTTCGTTGTGCCTGAAATAAATTTTCTTGAGCATTGACAACATCAACCATGTTGCGTGTGCCAACAAAAAAGCCAGCTTCGGTACTATCAACGGCTTCTGTTTGTGTAAACACGGTTTTTTTATCGGCTTTGACTTTACCAATGCCGTTATTAATCGTACCAAAAGAGGTGCGGCTATCCGTCACAACACGACGATGTGCTTGCTCGAGCTCTTGGCTTGCTGTTTGAAAGTCAAACTTTGCTTTTTTTGTTTCTGCGAGAACAAGACCACCTTGCATCACAGGAAAATCGACAGAAACACCAGCAGCAGAAATACGTTGTGATTTTGGAACAAAAAAGTTAGCAAAGTTTTGACTATGTCCTTCGTTACGTCGTCGGACATCGGTAAATTCAAGTTGGATAATGGGCCAGTTTCCGGCAGCTTCGGCTTTAATTTTTTCACGAGCAGCTTCAAGTTTATATTTAGCAGCAAATAAGTTGTAATTTTGTCTAAGTCCTGTTGCAACCCATGAATCAATATTATCAGGTTCTGGGCGCATTAATGGGATGGTTTGATTTCGAAGCGGTGACAGACGACCATAGGTATGGTTTGTAATTTTACGCAGCTCTTCACTTTGAATCATGACGTTATTTTTAGCTTGAATGACTTGTGCAACAGATTGGTCATAGGCGGCTTGTGCATCGTACACCGAGGTAATGGCATCGAGACCTACGTTAAAACGTTGGGTTGACTGGTCGAGCTGACGCTTGTTTGCATTTTTTTTGGCAACGCCAAAACTCAAAGTATCATAGGCAAGTAAGACATTAAAATAAGCTTCAGCGGTTCTTAAAATTAAGTCTTGAGCTTTGTCATTAAAACGCGCATGCGCTGCTTTAACGGCGGCTTTTGCACGCTGTACTTCGGCCCAAGATTTGTAATTAAAGATGGCTTGGGTGGCACTGAGTTCAAATTGTGAATTGGTATACGTTTCGCTAATAGAGAAAAAAGTACCTGCGTTTACATTTTGTTGATTAGATGAATCTGAAATAGACATATTAACTTGGGGTAACAAAGGCGCACGTGCAATGGAAATATTCTCAGTTTCTGACATAAACATACTGTATTCAGCTTTAAACAGTGGATCGTTATCTAAAGCATGTAAGTAAATATCGAGCAAATCAGCAGCATGAAGCAGCGGTACTAAGCCAAGGCTTAAGCATAAAATGCACCAGAACTGCTTCAGTTTTTTCATCTATCGTCCTAATACGGTTCTAAACAACACACTCAAAAAGTAAACTGTTCAGTAGATAAAGTTTGTCCTATTAATAAAGGCAGTTCAGTTTCAAAAAGGCTTTGTGTCTGCCACACTTCGTCATGACTTAGGGTATGTAGTTCACCCTGCATAACAGGTTTTTCACCGGTAATTGCAAATAGTTGCCCACCAGGAATCACTTGTAATCGGTGCATTTTATTTAATGCTTTGAGTGCCCCTGTATAAATAACCACATCATAGGGGGCTTTGTCCAGCCATCCTTTAGAGGCATCCGCTGTAATCAGCGTGGTATTTTTATTTCCGTATGTTTTTAATTTTTTCTCTGCGGCTTCTGTCAATTCAGCATAATAATCAATACTGGTCACATGCTTTGCGCTGTGGCTTAAAAGAGCCGTAAAAAAACCTGATCCCGTACCAATTTCAAGCACATGTTCATGGCCTTGAAGATTGAGAGCTTGCAAAATCGTTGCTTCCTCGAGAGGCGTCATCATACGCTCGTTGTGTGCGAGAGGGATTTGTAAGTCGCTATAGGCGATAGATTCGAGTGCCTCTGGAACAAATAAGTGTCTGGGTATTTTGTCATAAAGAGACAGCACGCGTTCATCTAAAATATTACCTGTACGCAGTTGCTGCTTTATCATGTTAATACGAGGAAGTTGGTTTTTCATAAATAAATTCTATAGATATAGCTGTGATTAAATAATTAAATGATTTTAACAAGAATTGGGCGAATTAAGATAGAGGTTGAGACTGAGTTTTTATTATTTTCCTGTAAATGACAGAAAAATAATCATGGAACTTCGCGGCGCTGACAGACGATAATTTGTTTGGGGCTGTCAGCGCTAAAAGCATCTTTTTGAAATGTCCCAAATTTTGATATCACATCAAAGCCATTATAATAAAGTAGTGCATTTATTTCTTCTGGAAAAAAACATCTCATATCTAATGCCATTTGGCACGGTTTACTTGATTTTTTTTGGACCAAGTAATCTAAATTTGGATTAAAAATATCTAAAGCAAATATACCTTGTGGTGCAAGGTGTTCTTTGACGCAAACAAATATTTTTTCTAAATCTTCACGGTGATATGTATTTTGGATTGAATTAAACGGAATAAAAATTAAATTAAATTTTTTGCCGAGAGAGAAATGTCTCATGTCTGCTTGAATGAGCTCAATAGATAGCTTTGCTCGTTGTGTTTTTTTTTAGCGCTTTCAAGCATCGAGGTTGAAAAATCTAATTCTGTGATATCTATACCTGCTTTTTTAAGCGGTATGGTTATACGACCTGTACCACAGCATAGTTCTAATACAGGGCCATTGGCTGTTTTCGAGAGCGTTTCATAATAAGGTATACCATCAGTAAATGTATTGATTTTGTCATAGAAGTGTTCTGTGTGAATGAGCGTATCAACCTTAAAGGTTGCTGACATGGTGAGCCTTTTTTGTTCTTTCATGAAAAAAATACTTCAATCCCTTTCCTACGCCTCGTGCGCCAAATAAAAATAAACTATATTTTTTTGTAAGTTTTAATAAGTGATCTAGCTTCTGCCCTAAATATCCAGGTGATTACGGCCCTAACCACCACTATTTTTGACTACCTTTCCCAATCGCTAATTCTATTTTTTTGATGGTTTTTAATGAAGGCTTACTTTGAGCTTCTATTTTACTCACATAAGCTTGCGTAACGTGCATACGTTTAGCGAGTTCTTTTTGAGTAATTCCCGCTTCAATGCGTGCAAGTGCAACAGGATTATCAACGTAGTCGGCAGGGTTGAATAACTCGTAATCCTCATGATCTTGAAAGCTTTCTAGCTGCTTTATAACTTCCTGACTCAATGAATTGTAGGCAGTTATGGGCAGAAGCACGTATTCAACCTGACCATCTACAGATTTAATAGTTTGTAAGTTCATTTGTACACATCTCCACGTGATTTAATTTTCTCTATGGCAATAATTTCAAGATCTTCATCTCTGTTAAAAATAACGCGCCATTTTCCAACACGTAAACGAAAATAAGGCTCTCCCTGCAGTTTTTTGACATCTAAACTTGGGCTATCTGGATCCATCCCCAACAGAACTATTTTTTCTGTAATTCTATTTCGATCTGGCCTAGAAGCATTTTTTAAGGCTTTCTTAGCTTGTTTTTTAATTAACAATGTATAGGAGACGATCAAAAGCATACCCAAGAACTATATAGTTATTATAGGTTATAATTAGTTATATATCAATATTCCTGGGAAGGGCTTCTCTTTGCGCCTAAAATTCAAGAATAAGGCAGAATTGCGTTTGATGATTGTTAAGTTGACGGTGCCGGCTTGTAGATAAGTGTTTTACACAAGCAAAAACCAAGGTAAATGGGGTGATACCAACAAGTAACAGCGTATCAACAAGAACAAAGTGTATTGTTTCAGGGGTTTTTCTTGGTTTATCCACAATTTCTGGGGATAAACTTGTGTGGAAGCTGGGGGATGGTGTGAATTCTTTTGTAAGTCCTGGCAAGCAATCTAACATGAAGTCTTTAGGGGCTACGCAAACTATGTTGCGCAAATTCGAAGTGGTATCCGAACAGTTGTATGATGGCATAGGTTATTCTCATGGTGAATTTGTTCTCAGTTTGTTATCATCCACGCAAATTAAAATTTAAATCAATGGGAGCATTTTTATGCGGGCAGCGTTTACGGATTATTTGGCATCTGAATTAAATCATTTAAAGCATGAAGGGTTATTTAAACCTGAGCGCGTGATTCAAGGTCAACAGCAAGCATTGGTTGATTTAGGCGAACAAGAAGTTATTAACTTTTGTGCCACTAATTATTTAGGTCTTGCGAATAGCCCCGTACTCATTCCAGCAGGCAAACATGCACTCGATAAATACGGCTATGGCATGGCATCTGTACGCTTTATTTGTGGTACGCAATCGCCTCATAAAGCTTTAGAGCAAAAAATCAGTGCATTTCTAGGTAAGCCAGATACGATCTTATATTCATCTTGTTTTGATGCAAATACAGGGTTATTTGAAACGCTGCTCGGCCCTGAAGATGCGATTATTAGTGATGCTTTAAATCATGCAAGTATTATTGATGGGGTGAGGCTTTGTAAAGCCAAGCGCTTTAGATACGCCAATAACGATATGCAAGCTTTAGAAGAACAATTACAAGCGGCTAGTGATGCAAGATTTAAGTTAATCGCGACAGATGGCGTATTTTCAATGGATGGTATTTTGGCAAACTTACCCGCTATTTGTGATTTAGCTGATAAATATAATGCCATGGTGATGGTGGATGACTCTCATGCTGTTGGTTTTGTGGGAGAGCGTGGTCGTGGCACGCCTGAGCATTTTGGTGTGACAGATAGAATTGATATTATCACGGGTACGCTTGGTAAAGCACTGGGTGGTGCATCAGGTGGCTATACCTCCGCGAGTCCAGAGATTATTGCGTGGTTAAGGCAGCGCTCACGGCCGTATTTATTTTCGAATACATTAGCACCTATGATTGCTGAAGCGTCTGTGCATGCATTAGATTTAATTATAGATAATCCTGACGTATGCCAAAAAGTTAAAAAAAATGCAGACTATTTTAGACATGGCTTAGCTAAACTTGGATTTGATTTAGTGCCGGGTGAACATGCCATTATTCCCGTGATGTTAGGAGATGCTGTGTTAGCGGGTCAAATGGCTGAAAAATTATTAGATGAAGGGGTTTATGTGGTTGGTTTTTCATTTCCTGTGGTCCCGAAAGGCAAAGCACGTATTAGAACACAAATGTCAGCAGCACATACCGAAGCACACTTAGATAAAGCATTAGTAGCATTTGGCAAAGTAGGCCGTGAATTAGGTGTGATTTAAACGTTTGGAACGGGAGAAATATCATGAAAGCATTGGTTAAAGCTAAATCAGAGCCTGGTATTTGGATGGAAGATGTACCGATGCCTGCCTATGGTCCAAATGATGTGCTGGTTAAAGTACATAAAACGGCCATTTGTGGCACAGATATTCATATTTATAATTGGGATGATTGGGCTGAGTCTAATGTGCCTGTACCTATGGTGATTGGGCATGAGTTTTTTGGTGAAATCGTTGAGCTTGGCCAAGCGGTTAAAGATTTAAAAATAGGGCAGCGGGTGTCTGGTGAAGGCCATCTTGTGTGTGGTACATGTCGCAATTGTCGCGGAGAGTGTCAGCATTTATGTCCGAATACTGTGGGCGTCGGTTGGCAGCGACAAGGCTGCTTTGCAGAATATTTAGCTTTTCCTGCAAGTAATATTATTACCCTGCCCGATGATGTGACTGCTGAGCAAGCAGCAATATTAGATCCTTTCGGGAATGCCACGCACTGTGCTTTGTCGTTTGATTTATTGGGTAAAGACGTCTTAATTACGGGGGCAGGTCCCATTGGCGCTATGGCAGCGGCGATTGCGAAGCATGCTGGTGCTCGTCACATTGTGATTACGGATATCAATGATTATCGTTTAGATTTAGCCCGAAAAATGGGGGTAACCCGTGCTGTTAATGTTGCGAAAGAAAAGTTAGATGATGCGATGGTAGCGCTGGGTATGTCAGAAGGCTTTGATGTGGGGCTTGAAATGTCAGGTCATCCAGCAGCTTTCAGTGATATGGTCAGCATGATGAATCATGGCGGGAAAATAGCCTTGCTTGGCATTTTACCCAAAGAAACAGCAATTGATTGGAATCAAGTGATTTTCAAAGGCTTAATCTTAAAAGGTATTTATGGTCGAGAAATGTATAATACCTGGCATCAAATGATTGCGATGTTGCAAAGTGGATTAGATTTATCACCGGTTATCACACATCATTTTTCGTGTGATGATTTTGACCAAGGCTTTAAAATTATGGCATCTGGTCAATCAGGCAAAGTTATTTTAGATTGGAATGAGTGGAGTAGTTGATATGGCACAGTATATTTTTACCATGAACCGAGTGAGTAAAATAGTTGAAAACCAACGGTTTATTTTGAAAGACATTTCGCTCAGTTTTTATCCGGGCGCAAAAATTGGGGTGTTGGGCTTAAACGGTTCGGGTAAGTCTACTTTACTTCGTATTATGGCCGGGGTTGATCAGCAATTTGAAGGTGAAGCACGACCACAACCAGGCATTAGCATTGGTTATTTACCGCAAGAGCCAGAGATGAACCCGAATCAAACGGTTCGAGAAGTGGTTGAAGAAGCTGTTGCTGAAATGAAAGAATTATTAAAGCAGTTTGATGAAATCAGCATGCAATTTGCAGAGCCGATGAGTGATGATGCCATGACAGCTTTGCTGGAAACGCAAGGTGAACTTCAACAAAAAATTGAAGCGGGTCATGGTTGGGACTTAGATCGTCAACTCGAGATTGCAGCCGATGCATTAAGGCTCCCTGATTTTGATGAAAAAATAGGGGTGCTATCAGGTGGTGAGCAACGACGCGTGGCTTTATGTCGTTTATTATTATCCAACCCAGATATGTTGCTTTTAGATGAGCCAACCAATCACCTGGATGCTGAAAGTGTGGCATGGCTTGAGCGCTATTTAGAAGAGTTTGCAGGCACAGTCGTTGCGATTACCCATGATAGGTATTTTTTAGATAATGCAGCCCAGTGGATTTTGGAGCTTGATAGAGGGGAAGGCATTCCGTACGAAGGCAATTACACCGCATGGCTTGAACAGAAAACAACACGGCTTCATCAAGAGAAAAAACAAGAAGCCGCTCATGAACGGGCGTTAAAAGCAGAGTTAGAGTGGGCAAGAACCTCTCCTAAAGGTCGACATGCAAAAAATAAAGCACGTCTTGCGCGGGTTGAAGAGATGACCTCAAGAGAGTTTCAAAAACGTCAGGAAACCAATGAGCTTTATATTCCACCGGGTGAGCGTTTGGGTGATTTAGTGATAGAAGGGCACAAGCTTTCGAAAGCATTTGGTGAGCGGTTATTATTTGAGAACCTAGATTTTAGATTACCTAAAGGCGGTATCTTAGGCATTGTTGGACCCAATGGTGCGGGTAAATCTACTTTTTTGAAAATGCTCACTCAGGAGCTCACACCTGACTCAGGTGAAATTCGAATTGGCGATACGGTTGATTTGGCTTATGTGAATCAAACACGTGATAGTTTAGATGACAATAAAACCATCTGGGAAGTGATTTCGGATGGGCATGATTTAATTCAAGTGGGTTCTTTTCAAATGCCATCACGTGCTTATGTCGGCCGTTTTAATTTTAAAGGGTCTGATCAACAAAAACGTGTGGGACAGCTTTCAGGGGGGGAACGTAATCGTGTGCATTTGGCTAAATTATTAAAACGAGGCGCGAACGTTTTATTATTAGATGAGCCGAGCAATGATTTAGACGTTGAAACCTTGCGTGCGCTGGAAGATGCTGTGTTAAACTTTCCAGGTTGTGCGATTGTGGTGTCCCATGATAGATGGTTTTTAAATCGTATTTGTACGCATTTATTAGCGTTTGAAGGCGACTCAAAAGTTGTGTTTGTTGAAGGCAATTACCAAGACTATGAAGCCGATCGTAAGCGTCGGTTAGGTGATGACGCAGACCGACCTTCTCGTGTTAAATATCGTAGGCTTCATGCATGAAAAAAGCAGGCGTATTGGTGACGTTAGCAGGCATTTATTTACTGCTAACGGCCTGTGTCATAGAAGATGCATCGGTTTTAATATTGGATGACTATGGTAGTCCGCACTATACGCCACATCATTTGACAGATACCGTTGGACAACGCCATTTTCCACTGAAAGTGCGTGCTTCTGGCCATAAGCAATTTGTGTTTGATCCTAAGGTGCCCGCATGGGCGGCTTATGATGCAGATGGGTCCCGTGTCATGACGGGACGTGCTTCAGGTGGCGGTGATTATTGTGAAGATACCAATGCCTCATGTCGTACGATTGTCGGGCGCTTTAAGATTTATAAAAAAGGTGGCGAAAAATGCGCTTCGGGTGAATTTCCACTAGAAACAAGCGGAGGCGCTAAAATGCCTTACTGCATGTACTTTTTTAGAGGTTTTACGATTCATGCAGGGTATGAATTTTTAGAAGGGAACACGAGTCATGGCTGTATTCGTGTCTTGCCAAGTGCAGCAAAATGGTTAAATGAATCGTTTGCAACCTTGGGGACAGAGGTTATTATTTTACCTTACAAGCATGCTATTGAAGATGAGGCGAGTGTTTGATTTAGAGGTGGGCATAGCAGCATGGTGGCACGTCTTGATGCAGTCGGGCAATGTGCTTATTTCCAATAGAATTTTCAGTCTACCCACAATGTTATCCACAGATTTTGTGGATAAGGCCTAAGTCAGGCAAAAACAAAGAAAACTCTTATTTTTCAATGGTTTTACGATTTCTTAACGTGTTATATTTTGTTGTATTTTAAAGAGACTAGATGGATTATCCACATTTTGTCACGATGTGTATAAAAAATTCTCCAAACGCGTATTTAAATTAAAAACTAATTAAAAAAACCCAAATAAATGATAAAAAACAGGCTTGACAAAACCTGTTTTAGTTTTTTTTTTATGTCATCATGAGGTTAGTATTTTATGATTTAATTTTTTAATTAAAAGGTAGATTTCTATGAATCGTGCCATGACTTTTGCAGCTATTTTAATTAGCGTTTGTTTGATTGGCTATTTATTAATGGTTGGGCGAGGTTTTTTATTACCCTGGGTGATTGCGCTTCTAATATGGAATTTACTGAATACGCTAAATAATGCGATTAAAGATATTCCTGGGCTTGGACAGTATTTGCCAAGTTTTTTGAGTATGCTGTTGTCGTTGTGTGCGGTGATAGGGTTGATTTGGGGCTTGGTCAATATTGTGAGCAATAATGTCAATGAAGTAATTAGTGCTTCAGCACGTTACCAGGCTAGCTTTAAACATTTGATGGGGCAACTTGATCAGCAATTATTATCCAAATTAGCTTTTAATCTAGATAAATTAATTGATGAGCTTAATTTTCAAAAAATCTTAATGAGTATTTATGGTGGATTTACCTCTGTTGCGGGTTCTGCTGTATTAATTGCACTGTATGTGGGATTTTTATTTGTAGAGCAATCCATGTTTAGTCAGAAATTAGCATTGTTAGTGCCTTCATCGAGAAAGCAAAAAACAGTTAAAAGTTTAATAAAGCGTACGATTAAAGATACACAAACGTATCTTGGTTTGAAAACATTGATGGGGCTTTTAACGGCTATGGCAAGCTTTGGCATTATGACCTGGATTGGGCTTGATTTTGCAGAGTTTTGGGCGCTCTTAATTTTCTTCTTGAATTATATTCCAAGCATTGGCGCAATTATAGCAACGCTTTTTCCGGCTTTGCTTGCACTGATACAATTTCAAACCTGGATGCCGTTTGTTTTGATGACCTCAGGGCTTGTGTCCGTGCAGTTTATGATTGGTAATATTCTTGAACCGCGTTATATGGGGCGCTCTCTTAATTTAAGCCCACTTGTGATTTTATTTTCATTGGGGTTGTGGGGTATTATTTGGGGTGTTGTGGGTATGTTTTTATCCGTACCGATTACGGTGACGATGATTATTTTATTTGCCCACTTTCCGACAACAAGACCGATTGCAGTGTTGTTATCTAAAGATGGGCAAGTTGATATGGATATATAAATACCAGCGAGCGCTATATTGATATATTTATGTGTTCTTAGCCGTGTTTGTGGGCCGTGTGAAGGTTGAGTGATGAATAAACCAATAGACAGCGGCCACCATTACGCCACCCAAGAGCGTTGCAAAGGCCCATGTGATACTTGACACAAGTGCTGGGCGCTGGCCTACTTTTTGAAGTTGGCCGGCATCTCTTGCAACAGCCCCTGCAAATAGCACATGTATTAACGCATTAATTAATCCAAAAAGCATCGAGAGTGTTTCAATTGCATGCATGGAGTTGGTTGCTTGTTGTCCAATTGCGCCGATTGAATCTAATGGCATAATAGCGTCCTCAGTGAGTGTTGATGTGTGGTGGAACTTTTTTAGTATAGAGAAGATTTTAGGTTTAGAGAAGCCAGCTTGAACCGGGCAAGAATATTAGAAATCTTCGTGGTTTATTCGTCAAAAACAAGATAAAATAGGCCACCTTACTCGCTGAAAATGTGATACTAATGCCTAAAAGAACGGATATTCAGTCGATTTTAATCTTAGGTGCGGGGCCTATTGTGATTGGCCAGGCATGTGAGTTTGATTATTCAGGGACACAAGCTGTTCGTGCTTTAAAGCAGGAAGGTTACCGCGTTATTTTGGTCAATTCGAATCCTGCAACCATCATGACTGATCCAGAGCTTGCGGATGCAACATACATTGAGCCCGTGCGTTGGCAAGAAGTCGCGCGCGTGATTGAAAAAGAAAAACCAGACGCGCTATTACCGACGATGGGGGGGCAAACGGCTTTAAATTGCACACTTGATTTGGTGCGTGAAGGTATTTTAGAGCAACATGGCGTTGAGCTGATTGGCGCAAGTCGTGAAGCCATTGATAAAGCGGAAGATCGTGAAAAATTTCGGGCATTAATGGACTCAATCGGTTTAGAAATGCCACGTTCAGCCATCGCACATAGCCTTGAAGAAGCTTTATATGTTCAAGCGCAATTAGGTTTTCCGACGATTATTCGACCTTCGTTTACGATGGGGGGATCAGGCGGTGGGATTGCTTATAATCGCGAAGAATTTGAAACAATTTGTGCACAAGGTTTAGCGCTTTCGCCCACGAGAGAACTGCTTTTAGATGAGTCTGTGATCGGTTGGAAAGAGTTTGAGATGGAGGTCGTTCGAGATAAAAACGATCAAGGTATTATTATTTGTACTATTGAAAACTTAGACCCAATGGGTGTACATACAGGCGATTCAATTACTGTTGCGCCAGCACAAACCCTCACAGATAAAGAGTATCAACGCATGCGAGACGCAACACTTAAAGTGGTGCGTGCAGTGGGTGTTGAAACAGGGGGGGCAAATGTGCAATTTGCCGTTAATCCTGAAGATAGCCGTTTATTGGTTGTTGAAATGAACCCACGGGTTTCAAGAAGCTCAGCCTTGGCATCAAAAGCAACCGGTTTTCCTATTGCAAAAGTTGCAGCATGTCTTGCTGTAGGTTACACACTGGATGAACTGAAAAATGAAATTACCGGCGGGCAAATGCCGGCTTCTTTTGAGCCGACACTTGACTATGTTGTGGTTAAAATCCCTCGGTTTAATTTTGATAAATTTCCACAAACGTCACATACGCTTTCAACCCAAATGAAATCAGTGGGTGAAGTGATGTCGATTGGCTCTAATTTTCAGTCAGCGCTTTTAAAAGCTGTGCGTAGTTTAGAAACAGGGCATTCAGGCATTGAGTCGCGTATTAAAGCAGAAGATAACATCGATATGGCTGTGTTGCGAGGGCAGCTCCGCGAACCCACACCAGACAGGCTATGGGCTATATTGGATGCTTATCGACATGGCTTAACGTGTGAAGAAGTGCATCAAGAATCTAAAATAGACCCTTGGTTTTTGGCTGAATTAGAAGATTTGGTGCGTGCTGAGCAGCAGCTTCAAAATCATACGCTTGATAAAATTGATGCTGTCTTGTTGCGCGACTTAAAACGACGTGGTTTTTCCGATGCTTATCTTGCAAGTGCGTTGTTGGTTGACGAAGGGGTGTTTCGTGAACATCGATTAGCATTAGGTGTGACACCTGTTTATCGACGTATTGACTCATGCGCTGCAGAATTTCCAAGTGAAACGGCTTATTTTTATTCATGTTATGCCACGCACTGTGAGTCTCGACCTGATGATATTCAGAATAAAATTTTGATTTTGGGTGGCGGGCCTAATCGTATCGGTCAGGGCATTGAGTTTGATTATTGCTGTGTACACGCAGCATTAGCATTACGTGAAGCAGGTTATCAAACGATTATGCTTAACTGTAACCCAGAAACTGTGTCGACAGATTTTGATGCCTCAGATAGGTTATATTTTGAGCCTGTGACACTTGAAGATGTACTGGCTGTGGTTGCTATTGAAAAACCGATGGGGGTTATTGTGCACTACGGTGGACAAACACCACTGAATTTAGCGCGTGGGTTGGCATCTGCGGGGGTTCCTATTTTGGGGACATCACCGGATGCAATTGATGGTGCTGAAGACAGAGCGCGCTTTCAAGCATTGGTTGAGCGTTTAGGTTTACAGCAGCCACCGAATGCTATTGTGTCTGATGCATCAGAGGTGTTTAAAGCGGCGAGTCAGATTGGATATCCGTTAGTGGTGAGGCCATCCTATGTTTTAGGGGGGCGTGCCATGGAGATTGTATATCATGATGAAGATTTAAAGCATTATTTAGAAAAGACACAAATTAATTTAAATAAAACACCGTTGTTGCTTGATAAATTCTTAAACGATGCGACAGAAGTTGATGTTGACGCGGTCTGTGATGGCGAAGCTGTATTAATTGGCGGTGTGATGGAACACATTGAGCAAGCGGGTGTGCACTCGGGTGACTCAGCCTGTACCTTGCCGCCCTGTAGTTTAGGCATTGTCGTGCAGCATGATATTATGGAGCAGCTAAAAGAAATGGCCTTAGCGCTTGGTGTTTGTGGGTTGGTGAATGCACAATTTGCTATTCAAGGTGATGATGTTTATGTGCTTGAAGTGAACCCACGCGCATCACGAACGGTTCCTTTTGTGTCGAAAGCCACCGGTTTATTATTGGCAAAGATTGCTGCGCGTTGTAAAGTAGGGCAGCGTTTGGTTGATCAAGGTTTACCCTTGCATGAAAGGGCACCTTCGTTTTATGCTGTGAAGCTCCCGGTTTTTCCGTTTATTAAGTTTGCGGGCGTAGATTCTATTCTTGGGCCAGAAATGAAATCAACGGGTGAAGTGATGGGAATTGCTAAGCGTTTTGGTCAAGCCTTTGCAAAAGCGCAATTGGGTGCTGGGGCAAATATTGTACGTCGACGAAAAGCTTTTTTATCGGTGCGTGATGCAGATAAAACACGCGTCGGTGAAATTGCAAAGCAATTGATAGCGCTTGGGTTTGAGTTATTAGCAACGCGTGGTACAGCTTTGGTGTTGCAAGCAGCTGGGCTACATTGTCGTCGTGTATTAAAAGTCGCCGAGGGGCGACCACATGTGGTTGATTTTATTAAAAACAATGAAATTGATTTTATTGTGAATACCACCGAAGGCAAACAAGCCACTGCGGATTCATTTGAAATCAGACGCAGCGCATTGCAACATAATGTGAGTTATACCACGACGCTTGCAGGGGCTGAGGCGGCAACACTTGCGATGAAGTACGAAGACAGAGAAACCGTAACACGATTACAAGATTTACAAACAAGGTAGAGAACATGAGCATACAAAAACATCCAATGACGCCGAAAGGGGCTGAAGTATTAACCAATGAATTAACGCGTTTAAAGTCTAAAGTGCGTCCAGAAATTATTGAGGCGATTGCTGTTGCACGTGCCCACGGCGACTTAAAAGAAAATGCTGAGTATCACGCAGCCCGTGAGCAGCAAAGTTTTACAGAAGGGCGCATTCAAGATTTAGAAGCTAAATTATCACAAGTTCAAATTATTGATGTCACAAAGTTACCTAATCAGGGAAAAGTTGTATTTGGTACAACGGTGACTGTGCATCGTATTCAAGATGAAGTTGATTTGACTTATCAAATTGTAGGTGAAGATGAAGCCAATATTAAAGACAATAAAATTTCATATACTTCACCGATTGGGCGTGCATTTATCGGTAAAGCCCTGGACGATGTAGCGGTTGTGAATACCCCTGATGGCATGGTTGAATATGAAATTATGGCTGTAGAGTATGTATAACTTGTTTGCTTGGCTTCAGCGGGAGCCAGAGTTAGAGTTAGAGCCAGCTACTGAAGCAAGCAGTGATTCGATAGAGAAAGAAAATCTAAATCATATTTTGTCTCAGTTGGCAGTCAGTGCAAAAAAATTAGCGCGAGCTAAACATTGTTTGGCAGCATTTGTTGGGCAGGATCCTGATGCGGGTCGTTTGATTGAAACCGGTTTGTTGATAAAAATACCGGATGATACATGGGATGCATTTGGGCAATTACTTCAAGATGACGCAGTTTTATCACAGGTCTTTAAGCAGTGTCATCAGGCCCGTTCAGAGCAAATGAAGCTAGAGGAATGGAGTACGATTGATGAGCCTGAAATAGCTGATACTGACGAAGCGCGACATCCAACACGCGGCGCTTCATCAGTATAGATTTGATTTATTTATCTATCGTAGATAATAAAAAGGATTGGGTAGTTTAAACCTTTTTTCAGCGTACCCGCCAGCAAGGTCACTTTTTTGGTCACCAATTGTTGCAATAATGGTGTAACCTTCTCGTGTGATGTTTGAGCGAACTTGTGTTTTATAGGGTACGATAGATTGATTGCTGTCCTCTTTCGGTCGGAAGAAGATACCATTCCAGGTGGTGTAGCCTACAGCTTTTAAGTTTTTCTCTGTTGCTGCTTGTAGTGCGGTTGAGCGACCGGTGACAAAAAAGATAGCTACTTTTTCGTCACGCGCTTTTTTATACAGTTTTAGTATGGGTGCGATAGCTGGCGCGTCTGCACGTCGGATACTTTTGATAATTGAGTTTGTATTTTCACAAAAATCACGTTTTAGAATATATTGATAATTAGACAGTGAGGTGTCGTCCACATCAAGTACAAGAGCAAGTTTTTCTGGTTTTTTGAGCTTCGCATTTGCTTTTACACGGGCATCAATATAGGTTTCTGCTTTTTCTTCAATGGCTAAGACCTCTTTGTCGTAAGCCCCTGTATCATGGTAACTTTTTAATTCAGTTCTAAGCTCACCAATGTTTTGGGGTTCTGCGAATGATTTAGTGCCCACAAAAACCAGCGTTGTGATGAGGAAAAAGGTGTGTAGTCGGATTTGTTTACCCATATTTTACTCTTATTAAAAAATTTTAGGCATTATTGAATGCTGTGCAACAATTGTCAATCTATTGCCTGCTATTGCCTGCTATTACCATGATGCATAGAAGTTACGCATTGACAGCGACCTGAAATTTCGGGTTTAGATGCTGCTTGTT
>JAAHTH010001442.1_pt1 | contig 20715 bp, 33 predicted proteins | sample 6116091 | NCBI WGS metagenome assembly JAAHTH01 (sample SAMN13939990, study PRJNA603662) | sponge metagenome | isolation source: marine sponge | host: Mycale hentscheli | place: New Zealand | collected 2006 | reverse complement strand
CTTTTAAGCGTGTTTAAGGTACTTTTAGCATCTTCCGATAGGGTAAGACCTTTTAAAGCTTCTTCTTTGCTTAGAGGCTGTTTATATGCTCCGTTCTTTTCTAGTACCCTTTCAATAAGAATATTTAATTCTAGTTTTGTCGTTAATTGCTCTAGTGTCATATTAAAATAGTTTACTTTGTTCTACTTTGTTTTGTGTTATTATCCCTCTAGCTGTGTTTAAAACGTGTAAGCCTAAGTCGCTTGCTACTGCGTTTCTTTGTTCTATTGGTATTTTACACGCTGTATTACCATAATCACAATCCATTGTGCCTATATCCTTGTTAGATACTTTTATTAATGGTATGTTAAAATTACTCCAAAGGTAATGCCTGCCTATTTTAGTAGGTTTAATTAAAGGCTCGTAATATCCAATAACATTCTCAACACAAAATTTACCTTTAAAAAATTGATTTAGAAATATTATTTCTTGGTATAAACTCATATCAGGGTATCTGCTGCGCTTCCTTATTTCATTAGTAAAGTAATTGGTTCTACTATGTGTTTGGCAAGGTGGAGAGCTCCATATAAAGTCAAATTCTCTATAGTGGTCTAATAGGTATTCGTGTGCATCTCCTACAATCAAATTATCGTTAGGGTATAACTCTTTATACTGCGCTGCTATTTTTGGCTCATATTCTACAGATGTAACTTCTACATCTTCCCACAGCTTTCTATTACCTCCTATTCCTGCGTATAAGTTTAGTACTTTCATTTAAAACATTGTTTTTTAATTGATTCCTGCGGAGTAATAAAAAAATTACAACCAATAGGCTCAACTAAAACCCTGCTACCTCTATCTTCAATAATTAAGTATTTTGGCTCATCAACTGAATCTTTGTACTCGTCTTTTAATTCTAAAATATTTCCTTTTTTAAATTTCATAATAACAATATTATATATAAGTTTTTACAAAAAAAAATTTTGAAGCAGTTATTTTTGTTTTTCATATCTTAAATTCTTCCTCTTCCATGTAACCACTTAGCCAGTCCTCGTCTTTTGTTGGCTTAGGTTCTATGGTTTTGTTAATATCAAATTCTTTATTTGGTTTTAGTTGTGTTTGTTTAGGCTCTACTATTGGTATATTACTTAAAGGGTTTTTTGCATTGGGAGGTAATATACTATAATCTTTTTGACGAATGTAACAATTAAAACTTAAACCGCCCTTGTCCATGTGAAATATTACAGGGCTTTCCATAAAGGTAGGAGTACCCCCTGTTTCTACTTCTTTAATTTTACGGATGTGTACCTCTGTTTTCATCCATTCAGACTCGTGCTGAGTCAAACGGTGTATTACGATAAAGTCATCTGCTCTGTTTACCCACTTGCCTCCTCCCTCAATATCTGAAGCCATTAATGGAATAGGATGCCCATAAAAGTCATGCCCTTTGCTAAATACTTTTCTTAGTGCTTCTGTATTACCATGCGCCAAAAGGTAAATACTTTTATTATTTTGTTTACAAAACATTCTAAACTCACTAGCTACTGCATAATCTCGCTCGTGGCTATTGCCTTTTATATCTTCGCAAGTTGCTAAACTATTGTATGGGTCTATTACTAAAGCATCAAAGTACTCGCAATCTTCTAAAGCTGCTTTAAACACATCTCGAAAGTTCATAAACCTTTTATTTATCCTGTAGAACTGTTCAAAGTCTATAAATTTAAAGTGTTCGCCTATCCAGTTAAAGTGGTATTCGTACTGCTGCTCGTCTAAGTCTTTTAGTTGTTTACCTGCATGTAGTTGTATTAAATCTCTCTTAATTCCTCCTGTGCTATTCTCAGCGCTAAAGATTAAAAACTTTTTACTGTGTTTAACTGCTAGACATAGGTAGTAATAGAGTATAAATTTAGTCTTTCCAACATTCGCGTGTCCTGCCATTACATTAAAAGTACCTTGCTTGTATCTTAAATGGTTATCTAAAGGGCATCCTATTTCTAAGCCTAGTTTAAAACTACCATCCCTAATAGAATCTAAATACTTTTTACCTGAGTTGTTTTCTAATATCATCTATTTAAATATTCGTTAGGGTCTATTACTATTTTTTCTTTTGGCTTTTTAGGAAATTCCTTTAACCAATTTTTTGCAGTTAAATAAAGAGACTTGTACTTTTTATTTTGTGTGTAATTCTCTATCGAATCTAATACCCCATCTATTTGCTGTTTGGTATATTCTTTATCTAACTTCCTTACCTCAGATACATAAATAGTTAAATGGTCAAAAGACCTATACACTATTTCTTTTCTTTTCTCTTTCTCTTTCTTTTGCTTGGCTATAGGCTTAGGGGTAGGCTTAACTATAGGCTTAGGGGTAGGCTTGTTTTTACCTCCTTTTCTACCCCCTCTAACTAGATTTAGTCTAGGTTCGCAACTTGGAATAAATAAAAAAGTATGGTCTTTATCTATTATCAATCCTAATTCCTTTAACCTAATTAATATAAGTTCTATTTCATCCTCTGTAGATGCAAACTTTCTAGCCCAAATAATTGGATTGTATTTTGTTTTATTATCATTTAGCATAGCTATATCTATTAACTCACGATATAGACCACGCTCCGATAGTGTTAACTCAAATACCTTTTCTGAATTACCCCAGTCTTTTGGATACCATGTATAACCTAATTTCCCCATAATATTTTTCACAAAAAAACCCCTTAATAGCGTTCGAGGGTGCAGCTCTACTAACCATTAAAGGGTTTAAGTTATTAATATATTATTGTAAACCTTCTGCACCTCAGTCTACATATATCTATTGTAATATTTTTATTTAGTTGTACAAATATAAGCTATTTTATTTTGTATCCTCTGCTTAAAAATAATTGTATTACCTTCCTAAAAGGGTAAGTCATCCTCTGTCGTAGCTTGTACAGTCTCTTGCGCTGTAGCCTGAGCATCGTCTTTTGTGCATCTCCAAGACTGCAAAGTCGTGTAGTATTTGCCTTTCCACTCATTGGTGTTTACATTAAATTTTACGCTTACCTTATCGCCCACTTTGTTAAACTTTCTAAACATTGTACTAGCATCCTTACCGAATACTTCAAACGCGTAAAGATTATTGTACTGTTCTTCTGTGGTTAGTGTATAGGTTAACTTTTGCCAGTTGTCTCCTGCCTTGTTAACCCCTTCTACTGTTTCGCCTATTGTTTCAATAGTTCCTTTTACTTCTAATTCCATAATTTATTAATTTTTAATTGGTTACAAATATACTAAATTTTATTATATATTTCTTTTTCTTGATTGCTTAAACTTTCGTAATTGTATTTCGATTGACCGCTATAACCGTAATCCATCTCATTTGAACTAAAAGCATCTATAGTTAAATCTTCTTTTATAGTGTAAAAAGGTGACCTACAATGTCTATAAGAGTCATAGCACCCTGTTTGTATAAGTATCTTATTAACTATACCGCTAGAAAGACCTACAGCCTTCCCTATAGCATAGCAGCTTTCATACCTTGCATATCTTAATTTAATACTTGCAATCTTTTTAGAGCTTAGTTCTTTTAAATAGTTTTTAGTTACTGGCATACAAAATCTATAAAAGTTTGATGAGTGTTAGTTATTAGTATTAATTTTCTGTTAAAGTGATTCTCTAACCACTTTCCATGATTATTATACCACTTTATAGCTTCTGACTTTTTCATAAACCCTCCACTATAGACCTCTAATTCATTTTTTGAATTATAAACTCTGTACTCATAGGGTTTAAAGTTTCTTACTTTCTTTCTCATTCGCTTAGTATTGGCTGTTTGTTTAAAATAGAATCTTTGTACTCATTGTAGAAATCTCTGCAATCTTTTACTCTTTGAGCTATAAGTTCCTCCTTTTCTGTATCCCTTTCAAAACTAATAGTGGTAACTCTTAAAAATGGATCGTGCTTATCTACTTTGTGAATGTCTAAATTATCCCACTCCTTTAATAAGTAGTCAGGAGTTGAAACCATGCAATAGGCGAGTTCTGCTTTAGGTTTATTATAAAGCATCATATAGCCTCTTAGTTGCCATTCATAGTCTTTATTGTTTACATCCTCAGGAGATGCGGGGAATGTTTCTAAAGACCAACTAGACTTTATGTCGATTATTTTATCCTCTGCATTTATATCACATTCGCCAGTTATAAACTCGTTAGAGAGCCTTTCTGTATTCTTTAGATACAATGTACCATGTACCTCATTGTAAAGGTCTATACTCGTATCTTCTAGGTCTATGCCTTTAGTTAAGTACTTTGAATCTATTGTGGACTTGTAACCAAATAAGTCCTCTTTTACAAGTTCCTTTATGTAGGTCTTGCAAGTTGCTGACAATGTTTCGCTTTTCTTTCTAGGGTTTGTCATTATTTTACCTAGTGCGCTGCTTCTAATCTTCATAGTTTATTTGTTTTATTAATTCTTTTACTTCTCTATTATTTTCTTTTAGTTTTCTTGATGAAATAAATGCACCATTTGAAAAAACAAACTTTCTAAACTCATTTTCTCTATTTACTGCAATAATATCATAAACCTTAAACTTTGTTTTTTGTGTTTTGTTTAGCATTTGTGCGCCTTGTTTTTGCTCTATCTTAACTATAATAAAAGGGTATTCCGATCTCCAATCATTTTTCTTAAATGCAAAATCTCCTATTTTAGGCAAAAGACTTTCTATAAATTTATAATTATTTATTTCTTCAATTTCTTTTTTACTTAAAGTTCTTTTCATAGTTCTGTGTTTTTAGTGTAGTAGTTTTCTAATTCAAATTTATGGCTTTTCTCCATTAATTCTAGTCTTTCGTCCATACCTGCTACTATCTTCTTATAAGTTTCTATAGTGCTTTCTAGCACAATGATTCTTTTCTCTGCTGTTTCTAATTCGTTTCTTAATATAGTTTCCATGTTATTTAGCTTTTAGTTTTTTACCCATTTCCGTTACTCTAATATGTTGATCTTTTGTTAAGTCAAAGTCTTTTATTATAGTTCTTAAGTCTCCTATACTAGCCTTTAGCATCATTCCCGAAAGGTTGCCATCTGTTATCTTTTCTTTTTGCTTAGGTTGTGGCGATTCTGTATCTGCGTCCTTTGTGTCATCTATTAAAAACAATCCATTAAGTGCATACTTTCTAGCATAACTGGAGGAGCTACCGAAAGACTGCGCTATATCCATACCTTTCTTATTTGGGTTTATTCCTGCCTGTGCAGATACTGCTACGTCTTGCCCTTTCTCATTTGTTATAGTTGCTATTGCTTCTACAAATACTAAGCCTCCGACCTCTAATATATTATCGGATATGTACAAAGTACATTTATTCTTTTTTAATAGTGGTTTAAGCGCCTCTAAGACGTCCTCACAGTTTCTGTATTTATACTTACCAAAACTATTGTATTGGCTCTTAGGTGCTTTTAATTCGCTTTGAATGTTTAGTAGTTCTTTCATTTGTTTTCGTTTTTATGTTTATTGATTAATTTTTGTTCTATTGCTTCTTGCTTTGTCGCGTGGTGTGAAATGTCTTTAATAGTATAAGTACCGTTATCCCAGTAGTCAGTAGTGTAAACTTCGTAAAGGTCTTTATTTATTTTTTGCATCTCGCAAAGTGAGTGGGTTAGTTTTACTTTCATTAGTTAAATTTTAATTGTTTAGCCATTAATAAAGCTCCTACCAATATGTAAGAATACTCGTGTCCTTCTCGTTTGTACTTTTCTTTGAAAGTTTTAATCATTGACTCAATAGCTACACATTGAGACTCTGTTTTTAGCGTTGCAATACTTTTGCAAATTTTGTTAAATGATGTTTCCATAGTTTTATAGTTTAAAAGTTTTCAACAATATTATATATAACTTTTGGAATAAAAAAATTTTGGAGGTAGTTTTTTTAATTAGGCACAAAAAAAAGAGCTAACAAATGAATGTTAACTCCTTTCCCAAACTAAACTAAACTACGAAAGCACAAATATACTACTTTTATTTTAGTTACTCTTTTTAATATTTATTTCTTTTGCCCTTTCTATAATATAATTATCAACTTCTATTTCTGCCTGAGTGTACATTCGTACCATCTCCTCAAAGCTGTACATAATATCGTGAGGGTCTTGGATAGGAAAGTAAGTACTGTACTCTATTTCGTCATCTGAAAGCTCTATCCTTGTCATTAGAAATAGTGTGTTATATGTGAAATTCTACCCATGTCTTTAGAATGTAGAAAACCCTCTACAGCTACCATATTACTATATCCACTTTCTGCGTGCCAAAGGTCAGCACTACTAGGAGAACGTAAATAAGTTACATTACAACCTGTAAAGTCCTTACCGCTTTTAAACTGTGTTTTATCTTGGTGATGTACATGGTGCAGATAAGCATATCTAAATTTAGTATCTGCCCACATCTGAGGCTGTTCGTTAGCCATTTGTAAAGGTAGGTTTGACATTTTGCCTTTATGCCCATGCTCAAACTCTAACATATTACTGTAATACTGGTAGTACTTTCTGTACTTTGGACTTATATCGAATGTAATATTTTTACTCTTTCTAAACCATGCAGACAATACAGAAGCCAAAAGACATCCGCTCATTTCATCGTGGTTACTAGGACAATGTATAATGTCAACATCTGCAACCTTTATACATAACTCTATACATTTAATATAACAGTCTTTAGCAATGTTAAAAGCAGTAAACCAATTTACATCTGTGTCCTGTGGTGTGAATTTAGTAGTTGACTTACTAAGGTTATCCGTATTAAGCACATCGTTACCAATTACGAAAACAACCTTTTCAATATTAAAGCCTGATGCCTTTTGAATAAGTCCTTTAGTTCCCTCTATTGCCCTTTCAACTGCTATTTTACTGTTATAGTCTGCTCCTGTTAAGTGAGCTTCTGCGTATTTGTTTATGTGTAAGTCAGCTATATCTATTACTAATAAATGCCCATCCTTTGACTTGCTCCGTTTTATAGTAGGATACTTTGGCGAATACTGTTCTAGCTCCTTAATTAAGTCCTCTGCAAATTTGTTTTTTGCTTCTTTCTTAAAGTTTGGGTTTTTAAAGAATAGACTAGAGTTCTCAGTTTTGAACCATCCATGTTTTACGTCATCGGGGTTAATTCCTGCTGCTATGCTTTCCTCCTTTATTCGTCTGTAGTTTTGGATAAGGTCAAACTCATCTTTTTTAAGTCGTAATCTTCGAGCGTTTCTGTTTTCCATAGTTGCAAATATACTAAAAACTAAGCTACATAATTTCTACGTAGAATAACAAAGAACAAAGCAGCTAGTATAACTATTAGTATAATATTAAAACGGTTATCCTTTTCTATTACTTTGATCTTGTCGACTGGCACTAGCACCTCTTTTACAATAGTGTCTCCTTTACATTCTACCTCGTGATAAATTTCTTGTCTCAGGGTGTCGTAAAAGTACCTTAAAAAGACTTTCTCATTGTTTACTACAATAGTACTATCGTGCTTTATTATAGTCGCTGTAGTGTCGTGTATGTAGTTTTCTATAATTACTGTGTCTACTACCTTGATAGTGTCCTTAATTACTAAGCCATGTTTATAGGCATAGTTCTCTGCTCTCTTTACTTTACGGTTAAGTCTGTTTTGTGGCGAGCATGAAATTAAAAAAATACAAAGTAGTATTATTCTCATTTTTTAGTAAGACCTATTAAACTATCTTTAGCTCTAAGTAATAAGATGCCTAGTGCAGCTACTGCTCCTGCTTCTGTTTCTGTGTGTCCTTTGCTTATGTATAAAGATACTGCTATACTTAAAATAGTTAAACCCATTAAAGTAGTTACTATTCCTGTTTTAAATAATCTTTCCATTTTGTTTTTTGTTTAGTCTATTTGAAAATGTGCGCCATCCTTTCCCCAAAGGTCTTGACCCCAATTAAGTATTACTCCATGTTTTAAGGCTACCTCTTGTAAATGTCTTGCGATAGGCTTTAGGTATTTTAAATCCCACGAGGCTTGCCCATCTACATAAGCGTATATATCAAAAGCTCTACCAGTCATGTGATAGCTTTTAAGTGTCCATGTTATCCTACTTTTGTCAGGTCTGCCCTCTATTCCTACAATGCCCTTTTTAATTAATTGCTCAGTAGTTCGACCTCTAGCATAAAGTTCTTCTTGTCTGCGAAAGGTTCTAAAGCCTCCATCTCTAGGGATACCAAAGTCATAAGGTGAGTGCTTAATACCCTCCTCTAGTATTTTGATAAGAATAGGCTCTACGTATTCTAATCTGCTTAAGCTTCTACTGCTGAATCTATACATTATTTATTTATTAAAATGTCTAACTTTCCGTTAATAGTAGAGATGCCTATTTTAACCTCATTTATCTCAGCATTAATAGTATTAAATTCTTGCTTAGTTTTCTCCTCTGTCTTTTCAAAGCGTGAGTGAATGCCTGAGAACTTCTTAAACATTACCGATTCGTTTTTCTCTATATCTTTGCGCATCTGTTTTATTTTTTCCTCTTGGCTTTTGTCAGACATTACCATCTTCCAGTAAAAGCCTAAAGCAGATCCAACTCCTACTACTATGTAAATAACATCCTTTAAAATAAAAGTAGCCTCCATCCCCTCCATTCTCTGCCTTGTTTAAATTGTTTCTATTGGTTGACTCCATTTATCTGTAGCCATTAATTCTAAGCACTCGCTATGCGTGTATATTCCATCAGGTATAACCGTACCATCAGAAATAAATGTAGGCTCGTAACCCTCTTGCCATTTGATAACAAATTGAGTGTTATCTAAACTCTTGCGAACTGTAGATGCACTACTCTGAGCCACTTGGCTAAAGTCTATTAATCCAATTTCTGTAAGGTTAACTACTGCGTATGTTTTATTATTCATTTTTATATTTTTTTTATGTCGGAACGTCTGTTGTTCTGTCCACTAAGTCCATATTATAACTCAAAGCGTTATTCTCGCTATTAGGTGCATCTCCAACTCTGTCCTCTATTGTCATTGCGTTAGATGTTCCATCATTGCTACCTATTGCATCGGGAACAGTCCAAACTCCACCGCTGAAAGTAGCATCTTCGCCCATTTTATAATAGCTTACAATACCACTAACTGCGGAAACATCAATAGGCTCTCCACTATTATCCCAAACATCAGCAATATCAACAACTTCGTTAAAAATAGAAACCTCGTCAATTTTTCCATTAAGAAGTCTATTATCTGAAGCTCCTAAATCCCATCTGCCAATATTAAAAGAGCCTGTACTAGCACTAGTAGTATTTGGAATTGTACCTCCACCACTACCATAAGTAGCTTCTGTGCCATTTACATATATTTTCGCTTTATCAGTGTTTCCTGCTTGACTTCCATCATACGTGCAAGCTATATGATACCAAGTAGAGGTAGTCAATACCGATGATAAGTTAGTTTGAATGTAATTATTTCCAGCGTCATTTGTAGCATTTGCAATAACGAATATTAAGTTGCCGCCCGAAAATGTTTGTACTGTAAAACAATATTGAGTACCAACAGAACCACCGTAACTAAATAAAGTTTCATTAACCACACTGTCAAAATAAAACCATCCACAAATAGAAAATGCAGAACTACTAACAAAGTTACTTATAACTCCACAATTAACATAGTCATCCACTGCATCAAATGAAAGTGAATAGTTCGATACTTTGTCTTTGTTTTCATTGTTAGGTAATAGCCATTGAGGTGATTTGTAAGAACCGTTGTCGCCCATTCTGTACCAAGCTACTAGAGAAAGGTCTACTAAGTCTGTTGGAGCTGATGAAATACTTGTTACCTCTGTTGGTGTTAAAGCAGCATTAAAAATAGCCACCTCGTCAATCTTCCCGTTGGAAAATGATGTTAAATTACTTCTACCGATTTCAAGTGGTTGGGTAGTGTTTTCCATTGAAATGTAAGTTCCTAAGTTTCCATTAACATCATCTACCCTTGTTCCATTTAGATAAATCTTAATACCCGAAGAGGAACTACTACCGTCATAAATTCCAATTACATTTATCCATTGCCCTTGAAAACTTGTTAAAGCAGTATTATATTTCCTCTGTATTCTCGCTCCGTTGCTATTGTCATAAAGTGCAAAGCTAATTCTATCGCTACTGTCTGTCGTGAAAAGATATTCTCTGTTTGCATTTTCATATTTTGTAGCTATTCTAAACGATGAAGCATCATTCATTTTTATCCAAGCAGAAATACTAAAGGGTGAGTCTGTTGTTCCATTGCCAAAGCTAAAATCATCACTATCTCCGCAGTCAATATAATCATCCACTGCATCAAAATCTAACGAATAGGTATTAACAAAAGGTGCGCCACCTCCTGCGCCTACTACTAAACCACTATTATATCTATATCCGTATCCGTACATACGACTATTTTAAGATAGCTACTACTGAGCCACTTGTTAAAGTTATTGCGCTAAAGTAATCGCCTTTCTGTGGTGTTATAAGTACTCCTGCCTTTACTCCACTTGCTGGAGTTGTGATATAATCTGCTAGTACATCCGTAGCATCGTCTCCGTTTACTTCTAGTCTAGCTATTACTGTGTCCTCTGCTATGTAATAACTATCTGAATTTAATACTTTCTCTGCTGTGTCGTTTATTACTACGACTCCGTTAATTGCTATTAGTTCTCCTGAATTAGTCATTTTATTTATTTATTATGTTTGTGGTATTTGGCATTCATCGTATGCTAGTGGTTGTTTAAGTTGCATTGTCATAGTCCAACCTGTTAATGTATCGTCAAACCTTTCGGTAAAGCTACTTATTGATCCTGACTTTTCTATCTTTACAAATTTCCAGTTATCTGTATAGAGCTTTTCAAAATATGCTATAGTATCTAATAAGATTAGTAGCGTATCTGACTTTACTTCTGTTTCTACTGTTCCCTCATTAGCCTTATCCATTACTAGTATGTTAAAACCGTTTGTAATAAAGCCATCGCCTACACTTGCAGGACTATCCTGAACAAATAACAAAGGGTAGTTAAAGTCTTTTAATAGAGAATCGTGCTGTACTACTTCCCATAAATCTCCGTTACCAAACTCATTTATTTGTTTGTGAGCTGTTGCAAAGTCTTGAAACTCTTTTATCATTTGATTGTACGTGATTTTCATCTCTAAACTTTTTTAACTTTCTATCAACTATACTAAATTTTTTTACTTTATTTTTTGCCATGTTTTAATCATTACAACAATCTCTAAGGTAGTCAAAGCCTGTGCCTCTATTCTTACCGTTCCCTAAGTATAACCCACCAGTAAAAGCAGAGTTGCTAGGGAATATATCGTCTGTTTCTGAGTTGCTTGTATATAAAGGGAATAATGTATGGTTAGCTACTAGGTAATTAATTATGTCCTCTGCAAACATCTCAGCTTTATCTCTCCATCTGTTTAATAAATGGTTAAGGTCATCAAAAGATGTTACTTGACTATTTTCTGAGTTCTGCTGCACTACTCCCTTATTTCTATATTTGTAAGCTAGTATCGGTGTCATCTCAAATACTAAATATTTTAATAAGCAAGGTGCTATGTAAGTATTAACTAAAATAAGGTCGTTTCCTGCTAGAGTTCCTGCTGATGCTTTGGCTATAATGTCATCGAATAAGTTAGTGCCTAAAATCGGCTTTATATACTCGCGCTGTGATGTCCAGAGCGCATCTACCATGAGCCTTTCGTCTACATTGTCATCTAGGATAGAATTATCCTTTATGTAGTCCATATCTATTAGTAAAGTTCTAGCCATTGTGTTTCTCTTTTACTTCCCTTCTTATTGCTTTTGCTCTTTTGCTGTGTGGTCGCATTATAATAAATTCTATGTCCTCTTTTAATTCGTCAGCTACTTTGACAGCTAAGTCCTTTTTAAATTTTAATCTTTGGTAACTACTAAGCATCTTTCTTAACTCTAACTGTTCTAGCACTCCAGACGTGTCGGCAGTAAGGTACTCTATTACCGTTTCTGTTCCACCATCCACCTCGATGCGTAAAGGTACTTTGTCCAAAGTCATTAACCATTCCTAGTAATTCCTCTCTAGTATAGCTTTTACCTAGTCCTAGCATTCTTCTGCAATAGTCTCTAGTACCTTCTATAATAGGGGAGCCTGACAAGTCTGCTCTTAAAGCATATTTGTAAACTGTAATTAATTCTTCTATTTCTTCTTCGCCCTCCTCAGTTACTTTTATCTGTGTCTTTTGAGGATCTAAAAAACCGTTCCTTATTAGCCTTAAGATTCTTTGTCTTACTTCTACCTCTGTTTCGCCTACTTGCTGCGCTATCTCCTCTACCGTTGTTTTAGGGTTAGCCTTAATAATGTCTATTACTTGGCTGTCTATACTTCCTATGTCAGCAAAATCAAAAGGGTTATAGTCTAACTCCTTTTCGCTTATTACTTCTAGCTCGTCATCGTGGTAGCCTAACTTACTTAAAGCTTCCCAAATAAGTTCCTCATCTTCGCTAAATACTTGCTCTGTTTTCTTTTCTAAAGGCTTTTCTAAAGGCTTATATCCTGCAAGTTCTCGTATTTCGTCAGTAGTTAATACTGAAACTAAAGTACTTTCTGAAATTTGTACTTTGATAGGTGCAATCTTTTCTATTTTAAGACCGCTCGGCATTCCCAATAATAAAGCAAAATCATTAAATAGCTTTTCGTACATTATTTGGTTAGGCTCAATATAAGAGCTATTCATTGCCTCAATAGCTACTCTTAACTCGTCAGCGTTATTACTAAACCCTGTGTCTATTGTTTTAATAAATACAGAAGCATCTACTCCATGAGCTGTAAATATCTCGTCTTGTATCTGTTGGTTAAGATTAATAAACTTGTCGTCTTGTCCGTTAGGGTTAGTACTTATTATCTCAACTCCTTTCTCCTTTCCATCGTCAAAAATAATAACTGGCTCGCCTGCATTGTTAGAGCCATGATGCTTATTCTTAATCTGTTTTTTAATATAAGCCTGCGCCTCTTGAGTTGGTTGCCCATTGTGAAAGTTCCATATAGTACCACCACTGTAACCATGCTTTGTGTTGTTTAAAACATAGTTAGCTACTTCGTAGTCTGCTGCGATGTAAGGAACTCCTGCCACGTAATTTGGGAGTGGGTATTCTTTAAGGTTAGGTCTATAAGACTTATAATAACAAATGTATCTCTGTCCTTTAATTGCTGATCCATCAAATGGGAAAGGTGTTAATGTTTCAAAGTCCTCGTTATTAGTTGGCTTCTTTGCTGCCCAGTCTGAGGTATAAAAGTAAGTGTCCTCCTCTACTCCTACGCGAATGTCTCCAAAATCAATATGGTTAATAATAAGACCTTTGCCATCTTTAGTAACTATTACCTCTAAAGCATAACCACCGAAAAGCTCGTTATCTTTTACAATCTTTTTAGTAAGTTCAAAAAGTGAGTCATTACCTACGTGATTGATAAAGTTTTCTAGCTTAACTCTGTCCTCTAAGGTTCTTACTGTTTCGTCTACTTTCCAACCTCGTCCACTTATGTAGTTAGTCTTACCATTAATAATACTATTATGCTTTCCTGAGGTATTGTATAACTCTACTAAATAGTCAGGGTATAAATTCTTGTAAGGTGCTTCAGTTCCATATACGATATAGTCCTTTCCCCTTTCCTCTTTAAATACTGGAGGCTTGTTAGCTTCAAAATTAAAGATTAAAATATTTTCTTTGTTCATCATGTTACTTGATGCGTTTTATAGGTTATGTCTATGTCGTGCTGATTATAGGTAGTACTAGCACGCTCTAAGTCCATTAGTCCACTTTCTACTAGTCCAGTTGCTAAAGTAGGATCTAAGTTTGTTGAGCTAGTTTGCTCGTAAACAAAATACTCATATTGACCTCCTGCGCCTAGTATAAGCTCTCCTACTAGTGGCGAGTCTGTACCTTCTGTAAATACAAATTCGTTATACCTATCTTTATATAAGCTAGTGTCTGCCATTATGCAATAGTAGCTAACTTTCTCGGTTACATTTCTAAATTGAAATAAATAAACGGGAGTAGATAATGTAGTCTTTTCCTTTAGTGTTAAAGTTAGGTTGCTTGTAGTATTTTCGTTTATCAAAATCGGCATTATTCAGAATCTGCTTTTTCTTTCTTTTCCTTCTTTTTCTTTTCCACTTTGAAAACATCTAAACCTAATTTTTTATACTTAGCAAACTGCTTTTCGTCATTTACTATGGCAATGTGTCCGACTACTTTATGATAGACTGAACCGCCTCTTTTGTATTCATCTTTTAACTCCATATTATCTATTGTAAAAAAAATTAATAGTTGTATAAAATAAATGCCTTTAATAAAAATTATTTAATAAAACAAATTTTTAACTAATTATTTTTAGCTCTACAGCCTAATAAAAATAGGCTTTTAACGAACTATTTTTTTTAATAGTAGCATACTAGCGAAATGCGAAAGTGCCTTAAAACGCTTTAAAATGGCTTTAAAGGATTATTGACAAAACCTAATTTTTTTGTAAGTATTTTATTTTTAAGCATAAAAAAAGGGTAACAAAAAGCTACCCTCTCTCTAATTTTATAGGTTATTTTTAACCGATAGTTAAACCTGCAATTACTGTAGAATCTACTTCTAACATTCGTAATTTCTCCTTAGCAGTGATGCTGTAAGTGTATCCGTTGTGGTCTCCGAATGCAGCACCAGTTACAGACGTTCCTGTTAATTTATCTGCTCCAAAATAAGCTCCTACTGTCCAGTACTTATCGTTCATATCTTTGATTATCACGAATAATCTAGCTTGGTCTAAAAGCGTTAATTCTTGATTTTCTGATGCTGTTAAATTCTTAGTATTAAAGTCTAAAACTGAATCGTAAAAGTTACTACCGTTCTCTAAAGAGCCAGTATGAGTTTCGATTAATGAACCGTTTTCTTTCTCTAAAGAATATTGGTAAAAACTAGTAGCTGCTGCTTGAGTTAAGCCTGTTAATACTCCTGCTGCTGTACTGTCTATCGTAATGTTTTCAAAGTTAGCAATTAGTACCTCTTGGATACCCCCTGCACTATTACGACAGTCTATTGCTCTTCCTTGTGTTAATGCACATGCCATGTCTTATATTTTTTTTAGTGTTTATAAAAAAAGGGGTTAGGCAATTACCCACCCCTTTTAAGTTAATTGTTTTACTTTATTAAGCTAAAGTGAACTCGACTACTTCGTCAATAAATCTTACTTGTACTCCTCTTTTGAAAGTAACATCGAAGAAAATACTCTTTTCAGATACTGGGTCTAGCCTAACGGACATTTGGTCTTCATCAGAATCTCCGTCCATTCCAATTACAATGTTAGAATTTCTAGTTAAAATCATTCTCTCAGTTCCTGCTGCTCCTGGCAATCCTACAGTAGAACGTAAAGCTACGTTAGTACCGTAAAGGTTTACTTGCTCGCCATCTCCTGAGTAGTGAAATAAGTTAGCATTTTTAAGTGCGATAACATATTTTTTGTAAACTGATGTAGGTACCCATAATGAAAGGTCATCTGCTTCAGAGATATTGTCAGGAATAGACTCCCACATTCCGTCTAAGATGTCTAGTACGTTAGAGCTAGATATTCCAGTTGCTACCGTTACTCCTCCTGTGTTTCCGTCTACTGCTGCTCCTGCATCTACAATTTTCAAAAGTCCATCGTAGTAAGACAAGTTGTTTGTTCCACTAGCTGTGTCTCCTTGAAAATCTGCAATAGTTAAAGCGTTAGATAAAGCGTTCATTTTCTTTTCCATGTAAACAGCTTCAATCTCTGCAGGCATTTCTTCTTCTCCTGCTGCTCCTTTCTTAACTAGAACTTGCGCCCAGTAACCGTTAAGGTCTTTAATACACAAATCTTCTGATACTGCAATAGGACCGACAGTTATTGTTCGCTGTGAGAATGTAGTAGTGTCTGCTCCAGTTCTAGTGCAAGAGTCAGATCCGAAAACTACATCTGTAGATAAAAATTGTAAGTTTGAGCTTCCTTTTATTCCTGTTTGGATATCTGCTACTTCTGCTAGTCCTCCAGTCGCTTGCATCTGTGCAATTAAAGGAAAGTCTTGGTCTTCTATGTATGCGCTTAATGCGCTTAAATCAAATGCCATAATTATTCTTTTTTTGTTTTATTTTGTAAAAATTGATTTCTTTTTTGGCGAAATTACTCCGCTTCTTTTCTTTTTGATAGGTGCTACGCTAGACTCATTAGCTAACTCCTCTACTGCTGTAAACATAGCTTTCTCTTTTGTGTCTGCTTCTGCTTTGTATTTAGCAAATTCTGTTTTAACAGTTTCAAGCTCCTCTGTAAGTTTAGCAATCTGCTCGTTAAATACAGTTTCTGTAGATTCAATAATTTTGCGAATCTTAGCCTCTGTTACTGTTTCAGCTTTTGGAGTTGCTTCTGTTTCCATTGCTTCCTCTTCCTCTGCTTCTACTTCTTTGATGTCTGTAATAGCTCCTTCCATTACTGTTACTACTGTTCCGTCAGCTAGTGGGTATTCTCCGTTTGGCATTGGAGCAACTTCGCCCTCTACTTCTACTGTTACCATTGCACCAACTTCTAAAGCAGGGTCTATATTTACCATTGTGCCATCTGCTAACTCAGCAGCCATTAACTTAACTTCGGTTACTTCTGGAGTAGTTTCTTCCACTTCCTTTACTTCTTCGCCAAAAATTAATTTCTTTACCTTGTCTAAAGTTTCTTTGCTCATATTATCTATTGTTTGTTTATTTGTTACTTGTACATTGTCATATATACTTTTTTCAAAGTCTTGTATAGTTTGTCTAATTTTATTAATTAAATTCTCATCCATTTCAACTGGCTCAAGTTGTTTAAACATACCTTCAACACTGAAACCCGAGAACTCTCCTGCCTTTATTGCGTTCCATATTTCGTCATTATCAACCTTAGCAGAACCCCACAGACTACCGTTAGGTACTTTCTCAAATTCCTTAGGAGCTACCTTTCCGCGTTCATTGTCTATTATAAGGTTGTCTAACATATAAACCCCTTCTGCAATTTGTCTAGGGTCATGCATTAAATTAAAGTTATTGTTTAAGCCTAGTCTGCTCTGCTTTTCTCTTATTTGCTCAATAGTCTTAGCTGAGAATTTAACAAAGAACTTTTCGCCATTCTCTCCGATTCGTGGGATAAGTAAATCGGCTACCATAAAGTAACCCTCTATTATTCTTTTCTCCTCATCTTTTACATTAAACTTATACTCTGACTGTTTACTAAATGCCATCCAATTAGACTCTATTGCAGGCTGATCTACCAAAGCTATAGCAGTTACTCCTGACTCATCGTCTGTGTCTATTACTAATTCAAATACTTCTATTTTTTCCATATTCTTATATTTTAAAAAGTCGCGCTTTCTTCTATTACGCTTACATTGTTTTGTGTGTTGGTTATGTCTGTTTCAGTTACAAATACTTGTTGATTGCCTAGTATTGTGCTAGTGTTGGTTACTGGAGTAATTGCTGCTCCTCCTCCTGCTGCTCCTGCTCCATCTGCACTAACGTCTCCACTATCTAAAGTAGGTAATGCAGGCGCAGGAGTACTAGTAAATGTAGTTGCTTTAATCTTTGCTATGGTTGCTGCTGTAGTAATTACAGAACTGGCAAGTGCTGCTATCATTGCAAAACCTCCATCAAATTTAGGATACTGTGCTAATATACTTGTTAAGGCTTGCGCTCCATTTATTGCAGCCATTGCTATTTGCATTTTTTTATCGTTCTCAAATTGCCTCTTTCTAATAGCATCTTTTATGCCTGCGCTTTTCTCCTCCTCTGCTGCTAGTTGTTTTTCTGTTAATTGTTTTGTAGCTCGTAAATTATTAAATCTATCCTCTTCAGCTTTTAAGTCTCTATCTGCATAAGCATTGCTAACCTCAGAGATTGCAGACAAAGTAGTTAAGGCTAAGTCCATAGATTGTTGAGCTGCTTCTATTTTGGCTTGCTTAACTGCCTCAATGTTTTCTAGTTCTTTTTCTTTTGCTAGTTTATCTGCTTCTGCTTTCTTATCTCTTGCCTCTTGCTCAATGCCTTCTATTAAAGTATTCATTTTTAATAGCTGCTCCTCCTCTAGAGCTAACATTAACTCAGTATCTTCTCCGTACTTTTCTATAAGTTGCTGTCTTTCCCTTTCTTGAGCAAGTTCTAACTCTGCTAAAGCTCTGACGTTTTTATCCTCTATTGCTTTAGCTTCTAAGTCTTCTAGTAGTTGATTCTTTTCTTTTTCTAATTTAATAGCATCTTCTGCTGCTTTCTCGTCTATTTTCTTTTGGTCTGCTGCGGCTTTCTTTACTGAATCTCTACGTTTTTTGTTTTCTTTTATTTTGTTAATAGTTACCTCTTGCTCTAGCTCTTTTATTGTTTCGGTTGCTTCTATTCCCTCGTCTAGAGCTTGTTTTATTCCCTCAGCAGTTTCTTTTAAACCTTTTAAAGTAAATTTGCCAGACTTAAGTCGTGCCCATTCCTCCGCTGCTAAGTCTTTTATTTTTTGCTGTTGTAATTCTTTTTGTTTCTTAGCTGACTCAATAAGAAACTCTAATTTATCTGCTTCTATTTTTTTTGTGTCCTCTCCGTTTGCTTGTCTTTTTCTTATCTCCCAGTCCATGTCCTCGACAATACTGTCGGTCATTTTCTTATGATCTTTAATTAGCTTCTCTGTTGCTTCTGTTCTTTTCTTTGCGCTATCTATTGCAGCCTGTGCTTTTTCCTCCTCTGCCTTTCTAGTTGCTATTGCAGAATCTGACTCCATTATCCCTAACCATTGCAACGCATCTACTACAGCATCTATAGCATATTGAAAAGGTTTAAGAGCCATTTTGATTGTATCCCATATAGCATCTTTAAAGTATATAATAGCTCCTACTACTACAGTCAAAGCTGTAATTACTAACCCTATAGGGTTCATCTTCATCGTGGTATTCAATGCCTTATTAGCTGCATTAAGCATCCACGTCCCTACTGCTGCTGTTTTCTCTGCTACCGATTTAGCAATTACTTGTATTTTGCCTTGTTTCAGTAGGTTGTTGTAGAGTTTCTTTGCCGCGCTCAATCCTTCTATCGCTCCTTTGAAACCCATAGAAATAGCCATAGCCTTTTCTATACTAGCTGCCATCTCTTGCATTGTTTCGTTTTCGCCCCCCATTAAAACTAAAGAGGCTGTAACCTCTCCGATACCCCCTGCAAGACCTCCTAATTGACTAGCTACTCCTTCTCTGTCCAAACCCTCAAAGCCTAGTTCTATGTTTTTAATTTCCGCGCTAGTCCTAGCTATAGAGTGAGAAAGCTCGTCGAACTCTTTGGAGCCTCTAGGCACTTCTCTTATTTTCTCTTGAAGCGCAGCGAAATGATCCTCTAACTGCCCTAGCTTCATGTTGGCTGTGTCAGCCTCTAAAAGAACTTTTAAACTTATAGTATTTTCTGCCATTCTTAGTAAGTTTTAAATAGTACAAAGTTTGCGCTGTATATTTCGTCTTGGGTTTTAGCTTGCCCCCATTCTACAGTAATGTCTAGCGTATTTGCTGAGGTTGTGTCTATACTTTGTACGTCTTGAAAAACAAACCCCTCTAGACTTCCTGTGTCTCTATTGTATGCAAAATTTCCATTTGTACAAATGTCTCCAGTTGCTCCGATAGTTGCTATTGTAAAATCAAGCTCTAGCTCCCATCCTAAAGCAGTAACTGGACTTAAAGATATTGCTCCAGTAGATGCTAAAACCGTTGCTCCTGTTTTTATTCTTATAGTTATAGTATCTCCATTTTGAGCAGAAATAACCCCTCCTACTTTTCCATGATAAGAATCGCCAACAGTAAAAAAGTCAGCAGGTACTGTTAAGCTACCTACTCCACTTCCTATGATGCTTGTTTCTGTTACTGTATTTGTAATAGTTGCACTTTGTACAGTTTGCGAATAAAGACCGTAGAGAGTCGCAGGGTTAAGGCTTCCTAGTATTGTATCTGTTCCTGCGCTATCTCGTAAAGTGTAAGCGTTAGTATTATCACTATCTATAAATATGTAAAAGTCTCCACTAGGCGGGTTGCCTAATGTTGTTCCTGCTGCTGTGCCTATTTGTATATTTGCCATTTGTTTTTTTATTTTAGTATTAAGTCTCCATTTATAACTAGAACCCCTTGTATGTTTAACCCTCCATAATTAATCATTTGACTGTATTGAATAATAGTTAAAATATTGGTAGGAGAAATGTAATTAACTCCGCTGTATATGTCGGGAATGTATGTCATTATATTATCTTATAAGTTGCTCCATCAAATTGTAAAGTATAGGAGTTATTTAATGCTGTTATATTTAGAATTAATCGCCCATCTATTGAGTTAGGAGCATTTACTCTTATTTGTAGTGTGTTGTTTATAGCTATCTTTTTAAAGTTCCAAACCTTGCCGACAGTAGGAGAGTTAGGTAATGAAATTGATATAGTTCCTCCTGAGGTATCGCATAAATAAGTGCTTATCTTTTCGTCTGCTGTAGTATTTGAATTAATAGTTTCTACGCTACCAGTTCCTTTTATCTCTCCGTTTACATAGGTTACATTTGACTCCGTTACCGTTACTCCACTTGTATTAATTAGGGTTATGTTTTCTAGGTTTGACTCTATTACATTGTTATCGCCTTGAATAGTTATGTTTTTACTTCCTGTGAATACCTTGTTAGAATCTCCTTTTATATCTACAAACATTGCCGACTTGTCTATAAAGTTATCTAAGCCATCCACGTGGCTAGACTTCATGTTTA
>JAAHTH010000361.1_pt3 | contig 20721 bp, 33 predicted proteins | sample 6116091 | NCBI WGS metagenome assembly JAAHTH01 (sample SAMN13939990, study PRJNA603662) | sponge metagenome | isolation source: marine sponge | host: Mycale hentscheli | place: New Zealand | collected 2006 | reverse complement strand
TTACTGCGAAGGATTATAGGAGAATGTTTGATATTGATTGAACTTTTAACAACTAAAAATAAATAAAGTATGCGTAAATTTATAAAGAGTTTTCTGGTATTTTTCGTCGCCTCACTAATAGTGTATGCTTTTGCTTATACTGTGTTTTGCTTTATCTTTTGGGATATTCTTGAAATACCATTATCTTTTATAAGATTTATATTAGCATTGACTATAGTGTTGAATATAATTCAATCAATAGACTTCTCCACAATATACAATCTTAACCAAAAATTAAATAAATATGTCAGTAAATAAAGACCTTTCAAACATAGAAAGTTTAATCGAAATTCAATTACAATATCTATCAGATCTTAAAAGTTGTAATTTGAGCAGTCATTATCACAACCCCGCCAGAGCTGGATTTTATAGAGTAAGTTTAGAAATTAACAAACAAATTAACAAATTTAAAAATAAATAATATGTCAGTGAATAAATGTATTTTAGTGGGAAATGTTGGACAAGACCCAGAAATAAGAGCAACCAAAGACGGTAGAGAGCTTGCGAATTTTAGCCTAGCCACAACCGAGAGTTGGAAAGATAAAAACACAGGGGAGCGGCAGAGCAAGAGTGAGTGGCACAGAATCGTGGTCTTCTCTCAAGGCTTAGTTGGAATCGTCAAAAACTATGTTAAGAAAGGTTCAAAGCTTTACATTGAAGGGCAATTACAAACCAGAAAATGGACCGATAATAACGGTGTTGATAAGTATAGCACTGAAGTGGTGTTACAAAACTTCAACTCATCATTGCAAATGCTTGATTCTCGTGGTTCAAATGATAGTCAGCCCAATAAATCATACGGCAACGCACAAGATGCGGTTATGGGGGAGTTTAAAGGTGCGAAAACTGTTAAATCAGTTAATGAAGAGCTGGATGATGATATACCATTCTGATTATCAAACACTTTTATAATAGAGGAGATGGAAGATGAGTAAACTAAAAGAGCTAAGAGAGTTAATATTTTCCACAAATTTTTATAATAAATCACAAGATTAAGAGGATTTAATAAGGCAGATTAATGTTCAAGAGCATGGTTTTAAAAGGATGGATATATCTATTATATTAACAAACATGTCCTTTTTCAACTTTGACATTAAGCTAGTGGAAAGAGAAATAATATTTAAGAGCAAGGGCAAAATTATATTTATTTAGAATCTAGACAAGACTGCCAGAGAGCAAGAACCAGAAGTAATTGAAGAATTATTAACATTAACAAAAGGTAAGTAATATGACAAATCAAATAACACAAATTAAATCAAGATTGGAGAAATCACCTTTATTGGCTGAAATACTAAAGAAGGGGAAAGACAAATTCATTTTAAGTGTTCTTAGTGAAATTTCAAAGACTGCCAGTGATCCCAAGAAGGATTTGACAAAATGCACCCCTGAAAGCATTGTTAATGCTGTTAAGCAAGCTTGTGATCTAAATCTTGAGATTGATTCTAGGCAGCATTGTCACTTGGTTAAATATGGCAATACTGCCAATTTGCAAGTGGGGTTTCGTGGATATATATATGCTCTTAAAAGAGCTTATCCAGATGCTAATATTGATTGCAAAATTGTTTATGAAGGCGATGATTTCGCTGTCAAGAAAGAAGGTGATATAACTACCTATAGCTTAGGTATCAACAATCCTTTTGCTAAAAGAGATAAGGTTATTGGTGGATTTTGCTATATTAGCTATACATTAAACAATAGATTAATATCATTTTGCGAAACCATGTGTCTTGATGAAATTAATAAAATTAAAGGTTGTGCAAAACAAACCTTCATCTGGGATAAGTGGTTTGAAGAAAAAGCTAAGGTGGCTATTATCAAGAGAGCTTGCAAGGTTCACTTTAGCGGTATTAATGAGATTGCTAATATTACTGAATATGATAATAAAGAATTTAATTTTGACCAAGAATCACAAATTAAAGAGGTGCAGGAATCTATCAATTCAGATCAAGCTTTTGAAATTGAAGAGCTTGTCAAGAAGGCTAAAAAGAGCGTTGAAGATATATGCAAAATCTATCAAATAGATTCAATCATCCAGTTGCCAATTGGTAACTTTGAAAAGTTAAAACAAAATCTATCAAATAATGCGAGTGCTTAATTTAGAGCAGGGAAGTGAAGAGTGGTTGCGCGCAAGAATGGGCGTTGCGACCGCTTCCAACTTTTCCGCTATAGTTACCAGCAAAGGCGAGTTAAGCAAAACATTGTCTAAATATGCTTTGCAACTAGCCAGTGAATTGCTACTTGATAAAGTGCAAGACACCTATAAAAATCAAAATATGCAAAGAGGTAATGACTTAGAGCCTATTGCTAGACAAGCCTACCAAGAACAGACTATAAGTCTTGTTGATGAATGCGGTTTTATGCTTAGTGATTGCAAGAATTTTGGTTATTCACCTGATGGCTTACTTAATCAAGATGGTTTGATAGAGATAAAATGCCCGACTGCATCCATACACACAAAATATTTAATTGATAATAGAGTGCCAGTCGAATATTGGCAGCAGTGCCAAGGCGGTTTAATGGTTAGTGGCAGAAAGTATTTAGATTTTATCTCGTACCATCCAGATTTTAAGGATGATAAAAAGCTCTTTATTAAAAGGGTTGAGCGCGATGAAGAATTTATTGAAAAACTTAAACTCGGTATCGATAAGGTTATTGAGCTTAGGGATGAATATTTAACTAGAATAATGGGGGTTTTAGAAAAATGTTAAAAGATAATCTTTTTAAGATTAGAGATTTAAGAAAATTACCATTTAGAGAAAATGAATAAAACTTTCATATTCAAAAAAACACACACTAACAACGAATCAATCAAGCTTAATCTAATCAGTGAAGTAAATCAGCATATAGGCGCACTTTCTATTGGTTGTGAAGATTTTCAGGTTGAAATTAAGCCTTATTCTAAAAGGTCAACGAATGCGCTTGCTGCTTATTGGTGCTTGATTAAGGCTATAGTTAAGTGGGATAAGGATAATAATGGTTATGATGATAAAGTTTGGGATGAGTGGTTTAAAAGGGAGGCTGGGTTATTAGAAGATGTCTATATGTTTAATTTTGTTAAATATAAAGTTGCGCCCCGCATTTTGTTGCTACATGAGCAGTTTTCAGGCAATCATGGGGTGGGTATAACCTTTATCTCTATAGATAAAGAGACTGCGAATAGATTAAATCTAAAAGAAGGTGACACGGTTTATGATGAGCCACTTAATTTTCAATATGTGAGGGATGATGTCTGGGTGACCAAAACCCGCTCCCTTTCAAACAAAGGAGACATAACCAAAGACGAGATGCAAAGATTATTAATGACTGTGATGGAGTTTGGCAAAGATAATGGAGTTCCAGATTGCTTTATTCCTGATGATGAACTGACTAGATTATTGAAGTTTTCGAGGGGGTTTAGGGATGGATAACAAAATAGAATATCCACAATACATTTGCTTTAAATGCGGTCATGCAGCCCTAAAGAAAGCAGGAAAAGAACCTAGAGATCAAGAGGTGACTTGTCATGAGAGTGAGTGTGATGCGTGTGGAAAGACTGGTTCTGTATGCCATGTGCGTAATTGGGGGCGTAGTATTGTTTTTGAATTGCTTGTTGAGAAGCTTACTGATGAGGAAGAGAAGAAGCCAATTGGGAATGACACTGCAAATGACTTAAATATTTAACAAGCTGATTTCTCACTTAATTCCGAATGAGATTATGAATATCCAAGAATATCAAAATCTAGCTACAAAGAAGCCTAGAAGGCAAATAGAGGGGCAGCACCAGAAAGCTCGTGGAGGTCTGTTAAATGGTGCATTAATACCGAGATTGAACCCCAAATTAATTTTCTGGACTTACTCAGGATCAGGGGAAAAGAAGGGTATCAAAACTGCCGTTTTACAGAAAAGAAAAGGTTTGCAACGGGGTGATTTTGATTATCGTTTTGAAATAAAGGATGCTGATATTTTAAGGATTGTATATCTTGAAACAAAGACTAGTAAAGGCAGTTTAACGCCAGAACAAAGGCTATTTCAAGCTAGACATGACGGCTTGTTAAATGCTAGATGTTACACTTCTAAATCTATAGAAGAAAGCATTCAAATACTTGAGAAGGAAAATATTATAACTAAAACCCCACTCTCTAACACCTACATTTAAAGGGAGAAGATAGCGGGTCTAGTCATGCTTGACTTATTAAAGTAACCTTAATAATAGTTATTAACTCATCTACCTAGTAGTAGAAGGAGTATTGTAATTGCGCCCTCAGCTAGTGATTAAATCACCGTAAAAACACCATCAATCAAAGTCGCAAATTGATTACGATTCTTAGCTCTTTTAATTGAGCAATGAACCCACTCTTTTTTGCCGCTCTTCTCAATTATGCACTGATCAACTTCAATTTCGGACTTTTTAATAGCTGCCACAATTTCTGCCGCAGTTCCAAATCTTGGAGCTATGAAGTCAAAAGCTTCACCATCAATGTGCTGCGATGTTTCCTTGCCTCCCACCTCCTTGTTCAGCTCGATGCAGCGAAACCAGCTTGTTATATTAACGGCAACACCTAGCAATGATCTAATTTCTTGAGCCTTATCGGCTGATCTGTTAAGATTATCTAAGGTTTTTTGCATGTAATACGCTGTAGGTATGTTTAGAATACCCTTCTTTTCCGCTGTGGATGACTTAAAGCAGTCGTGCGCGTTGAAGTTTTTTCTTTTTAGGGAAGAAATATCCATTATTTATTTCTCTTTGGATCGTTGGCAGCTTTACCAACATTATTAGCCATAAAGTTAAATAAACCCATTGAAGCATTTAGCAACTTAGATTTCTTGCTTGGCTTGTCTTTGATGGATGCGCAAATTACATTAGATATTGCCTCAATTCCATTCCAAGCAACAACAGGATTGAATGTTAGTGCGCCAGTGGCTACGGTGTAACTTCCTGCGGCAATTCTAAGCACTTGATAAGTTGCTTTTCCTAAGAACTTTAAGCCCTTAAGGATTTTACTTTCTTTCTTTTTGGATACTCTTTTTGATTTTGTCATAATTTATAAATTAATGGTAGTGATGTAAAAGTCAAATTAACTAAATTTCTTCAATAGAATCAATAACATAAAAATCTAAAATATCTTGTAAAGATACAGGGTTTTTAGATAATGCACCTAAAGCATTAACCCAATCAGTTCTTGCATTAGGGTTTTCAGATAGTTTAAATGTCTCAATAGTTACATTTCCTAACTCATCAGCATTGCCAGATTTTACCTCTTGATTGTGATCAAGAAAACCAAAATCATTGCGTCCATTGTTAATATAATAATATACTCTTTGTCCTGTTGTGTTTTTAAAAGTTACTGCTGTCATTATTTTTTTAATTAAAGTTAAGGAGCTAATCCTCCGTCTGTTATAGTCCAACCTTTGTTATTGGTTAAATTATTTCTAGCTGTTTCGCCAGTTGCGTTATATAAGCTATTTCCGCCATGAATATTGAGACCATTCAAAGGTAAATCATAAGTTCCAATAGTTGTTGCATCCCCTAGAGGATCGCTTAACAATTCACATTTAACATTATCTTGATCAACGACGCTAGTTACAACAAAGTTTCCATTATAAGCTGCTGGCTGCATATCTTTTGGACTAAATGTATACCCAACTTGTAAAGAGTGGTTTATTATTTGAAATTGGACTGTCGTTCCGCCGAGTTGAGTTGCTGAAACAATAGGTTGATCTTCTTCGGCTATCGTATTGTCAAGCTGAACCAATATGTCGCTCCAATTGCTTGTTTGTAATTGCGTACCCAAAAACATATTGGTCAAATTATTTGCAGATTTAAAGCTATCAACACTAATTGTTGATCCGCTTGCAAAGAAAGCTGTCAAACTGTGGAAAGCATCTTTCCAATCTTCAACCAAATCCGTACTAGTTAAAACTATATTTTGAGCTTGAGATGTGCAACCCCTGATAAATAGCGATAAGTTAGTTGCGGAGGGAATATCCATAACTACTGCTTGGTTAAAAGAAAGTGCCTGAAACAAATATTGAGAAAAATTACTAGTTAGTGAATGATCATGATGATTACAATCGTCTTGGTTGTAATTTGGAGTATTTGCATACATTCTAAATTTAGCAAGCCATTGACTAGTGTCCCAATCAGGGTGTGGCGTATTGAATCCGCAATTTAAAAATGGTTGATTTGTAGCATTTGTAATTCCAGAAACATCATACTCGTTTAAATCTTGAATATCTAATAAATTTGGAGTATCTTGAAAAACAAAAGCAAAAGTCGTTGTCTCTGATAGATTTAGAACGCCTGACACCGAAACCAGATTAGGGCAATCTTGTAAATAGTTAAAATTTTGTAACTTACACTGACCCCATTTAATTTCTAGCAATTTCGGATTATCTACGCCCCCAGCAAGTGCTCTTATTCCTCTAAATACGCCTCTAATTTCCACATTTTTGACACCACCGACCGCAAAGCTGATTCTTGTGTGAGATAGATCAGTTATAGTTCTAAGTATTTGACCAGTGTCTTTGTCTTTTACTGTGCAACTGTAAAACCCGTTATTGACCAAAGGAATATCATAGTCTGTTGATGGAGAAGAGCCGACTCTTTCTGTTTTAGTTGTGTCAATTTTTAGCTCCAAAAACGATAATTTCTGCTCATAAATATGTGCTGAACTTCTCACTATACTAGCCCTCCAACAGCCGACCAAGTGTTAGCCGATCTTTTAACAAGTTGCACTGCCGAGCCTTGACCGTTCATAGTTAAGCTATTGACTCTAACAATCGTAACACCTGCACCTGCTACAAGTGTTACAATACCAGCACCAAAATTTATAACATCAATTCTAGTTCCTATTGGAAAGTTAGTTGTTGAATCTGGCTCAATTGTTAAAGTTTGAGCAGCGGCATTATTCATTTCTTGCTCAGTGTTGGCATCGCTTAGAGTTAGGGATTTTGTCAATCCTGTCACTTTTACAATTTCAGTGCGACCCTTGATAGTGCCTTTTGTGTCGAAATTACCATTCTTTAGTATTTTTAAAACAGTTGCCCTTGAGGCAAGGCTTGTTCCATTTCCAATAATGAAAGCTGGATCTGTATCTGAGTGAACGGTTGAGCTTCCTTCTTCAACATTATTTCTACCTACTGCTAACTGAGAAAGGGTAGCTATTGTTCCGTTTCCAATTGCTGTTGCGTTCTTTCCTTTAGCTTCGGATAAATTGCCCATTGCTAAAGAGTTCTCGCCTGATGCAACTGTGTCAAAACCAATAGCCGCTGAATTCTTACCTGATGCTGTTGATTTATCTCCTAAAACAAAAGAATTCTCTCCACTAGCTTCTGTACTAACACCAGATGCAAACGCATTTCCTCCTGAAGCGATATTGTTAAAACCACAAGCGAAAGCAAAAAATCCGCTAACTGCGTTCGATCCACCAAATACTGCTGCACCTTCTTCACTGGCTGTATTATTTTCACCAAAAGCAACCGCATTAAGACCAGTTGCAGCAACGGTGTCGCCAGCTGCTAATGATTTATTTGTATCATCCCATGTGAAATTTGCGCTTGATGTTTGTTGGTTTGAAGCACTGCCGAAGGCGACTTGACTATTTGTTAGCAAGTTATTGTTTATTGACTTCTCCCAGACCGAACCACTATATATGACCCAATCACCAGCACCAAATGTAATGCTGCCAGATCCCAGATCCTGACTTCCTGCGACACTAACCTTGTAAATATCGCCAAGATTGCCAGCTCCATCTGCTAGGGTTGGCGTATTGGTTGAAGCATTCCAAGTTCCCTTATATTCCATTGCTGAAATAGAAAGCTGTGAGGCTGGCAACCTTCCTGCTCCATCAAGCTCTGCCAATCCATTAGCTGCACCCTTCAGTGAAGTTTCTAATTTGTCGTTGTTGAGATTAGTTGCGTTATCATTAATCTTGGTTCTGGCATCTAATCCAGAATCGCCATCATTTACTAAATTTATTGTTGTCATTTTATTTACCGAGTTGTTATTAAATTAAGGTGAATCTTTCCAATTAGCTTCATCTTCCCATATACCACTATCATTCCAAGTACCAGACTTAAGAATCCAATTACTAATGGGCTCAATGGAATTTATTATTCCAGTAATTATTGGCTTAATTATTGGGTTAATTATTCTTTTCGTTATAGACATTATAGTTTGAATGAAATTGTTGCTAATAAACCAAAATCTATTCCTAACTCTTCATTTCCCTTTACATAAGCTAAAGAAGTGGAATATTCCTCATTTATAAAATAGGTCACACTTGCACCATAAAGAAGCGCAGTGTTAATTTTTCTCTTGACATCATTATTTATGATAAACTTGTTGTCAACTCTTGCATTAGTAAGGTTAGCCATGGGTAGCCAACGACCGAATCTTTTCCCCACCAACAAAGTGTCGGTTGTTATCTTTTGTTGATTAATTCCACTAGTTCCATTCTTCAATCTTATGTTATTAGTTCTTCTATCAGCAATCAGGCGTTCTGGTCTGTTGGTCGAATATCCAATTGCTACCTTTTTCTTGAAATCGGCAATATGGGTGAAGTTTATTGTTACCCTTGGTTCATATTCTGTTTTATAATCGTCTTGGTTTTCTTTGAAGTAACTTGTTCCTATTCCTATTGATGAGTAGTCAGAGGCAATGGCGTTAGCTGATAATAGTAGTAATATAACAAATGTTATTATATATTTCATAGGTTCTTAATGGATTTTCTATAAAGATTCATTAAATAGCTTCCAACATTGACGCATGATCTTTCTGATTCTGGCACAAAAGCAAGATAAAACACATATATGACTACCTTATCGCCTTTTGTTTCCCTTACCTTAATCACAAAAGCATCTTGTATTGCCACTTTCCTTTTATTGATTATGTTGTAGAAGTCGGGTGCATTCTTTTGTAAGAAGCGCATTTCTTCAGTTTCTTCACCTCTTAAATCAATTAAGGGTAAATGTATCACCACCCTTTCTTCAAATATCTCACCATTGGGCATAACTGGATCGTTTTCTATGAATCGCAAAGTTTTGGCATTTATGAAATGCTTACTTAAATAAAGAGAGTTATTAAACTTTATATCAATAGCACAATTATCTTTATCATCATTTAACCTTTTGCCACGGTCTATATTGCAGCTTAAAGCCTCCTTAAACCTAAGATATTTGCCAATTTTTTCTTGATGATTCTCAAGCACAACCCAAAAAAGAAAGCTTCCATCTCCACAAGCATTTAATGCGGACCTCATCTCAAGAGCAACATCAGAATCAACTGTTTCTCTTTCAAATTCTGATAGCTGACTGTCCTTCTCTTCATATAGCTTATAAACAAAATATCCCATTGTACCCATTTTCATCAAGATGATAATCACTACCCAGCCATAAAAGTTGGACCTCTTAACGCTTGAAAGAATAAATTTAATTATAGCCAAAGGATCTAAACTAAGCATTTATAAAGACATTATTATTAAAATATGACTTATTCCAAGTTAACCTAGGCGCATAACATAATCCACATTTCTCTATTTGTTTCTTAAACTCCTCTGGATTCAAAGAATTAACATCATTTATATGCTTCAAATAGCCCTGTTTTTGTAGTATTAGCAGCCAAGCCTTGTCGCAGAAATCATACTTATCATCATTTAATTTTATCTTGAAGAAATGCCTCCAAACCTTATTGATGAGCGGTATCCTGTCAATTGCACTATAGGCAGCTTTTGGTGGATGGTATTTATCGCCTAAATGCGACTTTATAGATTCATGAAGTATTTTAAAATCAATATCAACCTTAATCTCATAGGTCCATATTCTGGAATGACGCTTTTTAAAATCTAATTTATAGTGAACAGAATGGAACCCTTTTGCAAAAGTGGCTTGTTTAATATATTCACCTTGACGAGCATAAGTGTAGGACCCTGAAACATGAGACACCTCGGAACCTGTACTTCCCATTATTAGCCATTTTAACGGCTTGGTTAAGAAGTGTGACCAAGTAAAAACTGGTTCATAAAAATGGAGGTATACCTTGTTGTATTGAAACATTATTTTAATTAAAAACTATATCAATATTATTAACTTCTTCAAACGGATATTTCGCTTCACTCACACGCCACTTACCATCTTCAGCTTTAAAAGCATGAGCTATATGATGGTATTTACTTTGCGAAAATAGCCTTATTACTAACTGAACAAGAAAAATTCTCAAAGATTTGAAAGGATTTCTAGCTAAGTATTTAAGGTTGAAGTGCGTTCTGTAAAGTAATATATGCATATTAAATGTTGACTATTATAATTTAATGGCTTTAAATCCCTTTTTATCCAATTTATTAACCATTTTTTGAAAATTATGAAAATAAAAAAAAAGGCAGGTAGACCGAGAGCTAAAGAAGGATCCTCTAGGGTATCTGTGCCAGATTCAAAATTATTTATAATTAAACTTATTATAAATAATCAGTTTCCATGTTTAAAAAAATTAAGAGATACTGTTTTAAATTGTTTAAAATAAAAATATCTTAACTATTAACAAAATTATTAAAAATCAAAATGTTATCAATTCTAAAAAAAATATTAATTAGTTTAATTTGTAATCATAAATATGAACAACATTCTATAGAATATCACAATAATATTCTTTCTGATGTTTATATATGTAATAAATGTGGTAAAATTAAAAAAATTAAACATTCAGATTCAAACATTAGGGACTAAATTTTTATACAATATAACATGTATATATTTCTAGGTCTGGTTTCATTTCCTCCAGAAGAGCCTGTTACTTTATTGTTTCCGCCAGAGGAACCTGCTAATAATGTAAAAGCGGGATTTCCACCACCACCAGTACCATTATTATCGCCAAACGCTACATGTGTATGAGAATCAAATTCAGAAAGCTGTTTAGTGCCCACATTATCTCCCGTTGTGCCATCTCCTCTATTGGTACGACCTGCAGCATCAGGATCATTTCCTGCGCCATTGTCAAAACCTCTTATAAACTCACCTCGTAAATCGGGAATATTGAAGTTTGCTCCCGACCCTCCATATGAATATCCTATCGCAGCATGCAAGGATGGGTAGGTGGCGACTGGATAAGAAGCTCCATCACACACCAGCCACCCTGTCGGGCTGGCTGACATGGCAAAGGCGGCTACTTGCCCAGTAAGTCCCAATGACTCTATATTTATTTGATTTCCTAGCCTCCAAACACTTCCATCATATCTCAATCTAATATCTTGATTTGTTGAAATATCGCCAGCATCTAAATCAGCAATACCATCCGCCCTCTTAATCGCAACAGGAGTAAGTCCATTAACATTAACCGTTGCGGCACCCGTATTGGCATTTGAAGCCCTGAATCTAATTTCCGCACCATCTGTCAGTGATGTCAAACCCTCAAAATTACCTATGGGGCTTAATATGTAGGCATCAGCTATGCCGCTATCCGTATAGAATGTTGAGACATTGTAATGTCATTTCAACTAAAATTTATATCAATAGCTTCAACTTCCTCTACTGTTGAGCAATTATTAATCTCATCCTCAAGAGTGTTTGCGTAATATACATTGTTTTGCCCTCTATTGATTAAATGACTTTCAATATTCTCTGCGATAGCTTGTGTGATCTCTACATAACCTCTTCTTGAAGGATTAAGTATTTCACAGCTATATCTAATGGTTACGCCTCTTAAGCAAGCGTTTATTAGGTTTGAAGGGTTTGTTAGTTCATCACCAGATCTTCTTGTTCTGAAAGAAAAATTAACTAGATCCGTTGTAGTTGTAAAAGAGCCGTCACCATTATCTGTGATTTCTTTAGCTTGAACTAAAATTAGATCTTTTTGATTGGATTCCTTTCTGTTTACTTTTATTTGTATTATTTTAGCGTTTTTGGCTTCTTGTAATAATTGACTATCTGGCTTTATAAAGGCTTCAAGAGACTCTCCATTGACTATTGCCCTTTCTGGCCTAGCTTTCCAAGCTTGTTTTGATATCTCAATATAGCCCATGTCATTAGTATCAATAAATGACTCATTGGGATAATTCATGTCATTTGGAAAATATCCCAACACTATATTATCTGACTTTTTATATTTTACTGTGATTTTTGTTTTATCTTCTCTCATTTTTCCTATTTTTTTATTATTAATAACCTATCGAAAACCAGCTAAAAGCATGATTAACAGAGTCTAAATTTCTTATCTGAATATTTGATACACTTTTACTATAAACTTGACCAATCGCATTAACTCCAGTTGATGTATCTGTGTTCAGGGCTTCAAAGGTAGTGAATACTATTAAATTTGACGTGGTGAATGATATCGGCAAATTTATCAAAGGACTAGTTCCAGGCATAATTTCTGTAGATCCCCATTGTAACAATAATCCATTAGGCTGATAAGTGTAACCAGATGCTGATTTGGAGTTTAGGAAGTCGCCATCAGTTACTCTTGAGATTAATATCCAAACACTCCCGTCATATCTTAAATAAGTATCCTGATCTGTTAGAATATCACCAGCATCTAAATCAGTAATGCCATCCTCCTTCTTAATCGCAACAGGAGTAAGGCCGTTAACATTAGCTGTTGCAGCTCCGTTATTAGGATTTGAAGCCCTAAATCTAATTCCAGCACCCTCTGCTAATGCTGTTAAGCCCTTGAAGTTTGATATAGGGCTTAATATGTAAGCATCAGCTATTCCGCTATCAGTGTAAAATGTTGAGACATGGGCATAGTTTGCCATGGCTTTTGAATTTTGGTCATTGTCAGCATTTATATTCTGCCCTGAATTCTCTATGGCATTCTTAAATGCCCTAACCACATTATTATATTCAGTTGCACTGACTGTATCGCCAGTGTTCTTGTCATTAAATTTTGTCATGCGTATCTTAAAATTACTTTAGTATTACTAGGTTTAAGTTTATTTAATAAACACTCCAGAATTTCTGGAAATGGATCAGTCAAAGTAAATGGCAAAGTCAAGGGAAACCCTTCAGGTTTTAAAGCCTCATCAATAGTAACCACTATTATATACCCTAATTCACCCTCTCCTAACAAAAGGAACGGCAACGTCAACGGCAATGTCGCAAATTCAATGCCACTAGACACCGAAACAGTAAAGCCTAATATCTCGGCTATAGCTTCAAACTGCTTTGCAGTCGTTGCATTAGTTCCTGCCAATTTAAGAAGTATATTCTCTCTTCTTTCCTCTAAGCTGCCCGTATTTCCAAAGCAATCATCAGGAATCCCGACAAAACCTTCCCATTCTGATATAAAATCAGTTGTTGTTGAAGGATCATACTCATCAAACAATTGGTTTATTACCTGTCTTTCTTCTAACCATACACAAGCCAACCCTATCAAAACCTTTCTTAGGTTGCTATCTGGATCATTCTTCTTGCAATAGACATTATTATTCGGCAAATATTGAGCCAAAATATTAGTCTGTTCGTCCTTCGTTATTTCTTTTAATAACCCCATTTTACGGATAAGTTATTGTCCCCAAAGTGGCAATTTCTCCATCATCAATGGATATGCCTCCACTAGGTAATGTTAAAGAAAAATCTGGCGTATTACCACTACTATCAGTAGTTGCGAAGATGATATTATCAAATTCAGCCTGCGTAATACTATCGCCAACACTTGTATCATTGCGGAAGAATGCAGTCAAAGAATTAGTTATTGCTGACTGCATATCTTCTGTATTAGGTATCAAACTGCTAAATGTCACAGTAACTGGAACAGCAACTGGAGCTTTAACAATAACATATTCGTCAGGTGTGTTGGCTGGCTTAACCTCATTATCAGGATCAATTATTGCGTCCTTAACATCCTGAACTTGCTGACCAGAAGGTATTATATTTGTGTCATTGTCTCTAACGAAATAAATAACCACCCTGCCCGCTGGTACAGTTGAGTAAAAAATTTGTATTGATCCAGTTCCAGAAGTTGCTGATTCCACATCTAAACTAAAAGCAATATCACCATTAATCTTCTGGAATGCAGCCTTACTAACCACATTTAAATCACTTTCGTTTGCACCCCCTATTGAAATAAAACTCCCATCAATAAAATCATTAATTGCACTAGCAGGGGAGGCAATCGCTAAACCATCAGCATCAGAATCTAATGAACTGAGATTTGCTGACTTAGTAGGGGCAAAGCTATCTTGTATAAATACCCTTGTAACACCATCAATATTCTCTGTTATAAAAGCTTCCAATCCCTTCTTGGCAAAAACATTTACTAGATTAGCTGTTCTTTCGGTTATCCTAGCTCTTAGAACCTCAATATCCTCAATATCAAGACCACCAAACAATCCCTCAAAGGTTGTAATGACTATATCATCAACATTGGCAATCGGAGATACTAGCGCCAACTGGACCCCTTCATCAGCATTACTATCTGCCGATAATGTAGTTGAAACAACATCTGAAACCGCTCCAGTATATGTAAGTGTTATTGTTCCTGTGGCTGGACTGGTAGGGCTTCCACTAACTTCATAAGTTAGCTCCTTTAAGCCTGTTACCGTAATTTGAACGTCACTTACATTATACCCTATTTGATCCGCACCCTGCACACTGTCTATAGTAAAATTACTTGCAAGGTTGTGGTTCTCAACTGTCGTTAATATCGCTGTTGTTCCTGACCTCGTAACAGAGGAGACGTTTATTGTTTGTTGCGATATTGTTGCTTGAGTTTGAACTTCATACTGAATGCCATTTGCCCTTTGCAACAAAGCTCCTTCTGGTATCACGCCCCCAGCAGTTCCAGAAAATAATACATTACCTATAGCAGCTGCTGAGCTATTTCTATTTATCCCAAATAAAACACCCCAATCAAGCAAGAATCCTTGTTCAGTAGCAGTTGCGGGAAAAAGCTCTTTTTCTGTCTTTCTTATATTTCTATTGTTGTCATCAAAGCCAGCCGTTAAGGAATCCACAAAACCTTTCATGTAAGAGTTCCTAATTGAAGGATCAATATTCTTACTTAAATCAGTCTGACCAGTATTTATGGACTGGATAAGGCTATTCCTTATCAGTTGATTTATTTCAAGTGGATTTTTTAAAGCTATAGCCATTAAATAGTATTTATAAAAGTATTATAATAAGTGCTATCTTCCTTACTGTTTCCCTCAATAGCTATATCAGCTTGAACCCCAGAACCTGATTTTACCGCATTTACAGCAACATTTTTAGCTATACGGTCTTCAATTAGCCATCTTAAGCCAGTTCTTAAAGCATTTTCTATATTAGTAACATTACTATTACTATTTGTATTCTGTTGAGTATATAGCCACTGTAATGACCCTACTTCATAACCCTCAATGTCAGCAAATTCATTCATAAAATGACCCCTCCTGTATGAAGGCTCTTCTACTTGAGAAGATGACGCTCTTCTTTCGTCAAAAATTGATAATATTATTGCAGTATCAAGCCCATCTGTTAGGGCGAAGTCACCATTTTCAAAATCTATATCATACAAGCCTTTTTCATCCTTAGAAAGCTTTAACTCTCTTGGCATTTGCAAATAAATTTATTTAAAATAAGATTTATATTAAGCTTATACTAAGTAGTAAATTGGCTATTATGCGATAATCTTAACATTATTTATAAAATGATTCTTAAAGGAAAAATTATATCTACCAAAAAAGGAAAAAATGGTGGTCTATTCGCACAGGTTAGGACTGACGCGGGGCAGTTAATAAGAAATGTTCTGCTGATAATTCAATCTAATACATCTTCTAAGCCTAAAATTTTGGATAAGAATGATACAAATCTAGTTATTTTGTTAATCGGCATGCAAAATAACCTGATCTATGGCTTACCCTACAACGCACCTCAGGAAGATGGGTTAAAAGATGGTGAATATATTGCGGGAAATCTATCTGCAGGAAGTCACATCTTTTTTAATGAGAAGGGCAATATTGAGATAAGGAATTCCACTGGGGCTAGTGTTATTGTAGAGGATAATAAAATTGAAGTAAAAGATAGCACTGGAGCTGGAATTGATATAAACAATTCAAAGGTAGATTTAAGCAACTCTCTTGAATCCCTAAGTGGCATACTTACACAGCTAACAACTTTATTGCAGAATTTTATTAGCGTGGATAACCCAGCAACACCAACTATTACGGTTCAACCTAGCACCGCCACACTTTCCGCAATAACAGCCTTACAAACCAACATTAATAAAGTAATAGGATGAATGAATTTTTTCTTGAAGTAAATGGTCGAAAATTTAGAGGATTTAAAACAATTCAATTTTCAGATAGCCTTGAGCAGTTTGTCAGCATCTTTCAAGTTACATATGCTGTGAATGAAAGGGTAGTAAATAATCAAAGAATCCCCAAGAATCTTGTTAAGGCTCAAGACAAGGTTAGATTCTTTATAGACAATAACCTTATCGGGACTTGTTATGTGGACAGGATTAGCATTAGTTATGATGCTGATAATCACACTGCTATGATTTCTGGTAGGGCTATCACATGTGACCTTGTTGATAGTAGCATCAATGATAAATCATATACTCAAGATGATTTTTTAGTGTTAGCTAGGAATATTTTAGATGACAATGGTTATAATTTTATAAAGATAATAGGAGATGTCAAAACTAAAAAAATTGAGCAATCTACTAATGATTCTGTAGGAACATTTCAGTTTGCCGATGAAATCGAAACAGAAGCAAGTAACAAGGGGAAAAAAATATTTCAATTCCTGAATGAATATGCACAAAAGGCTCAAGTTCTACTAAGAACAAATAAGAACGGAAACTTGATTGTAACTAGGGAAAATTCAGATAAAACAATAGGCAACCTGATAAACACCAAGGATAACCCGAATAATAATATTAAAAGTGCCTCTTTAGATTTTGATGCTTCTCAGTTATTTAGGTTTAACAAGATTAAATCAGCGGGAAATAATTCTTTTTTCACGGAAGATAGTATATCACAAGAATCAAATCACGATGACCCCCTCATCAGATCACCAAGAAGAATCATAACCGATGCCAAAACTACAGGATCAGAAAAAGAGTTAAACAATATAATAAAATGGGAAACCAATCTAAGAAGAGCAAAAGCCCTAAATTATGTTTGTACGGTACAAGGTTATTATACGGATAGAAAATTTACGCAGCTATGGAATCTTAACACTTTAGTTAAGATTGTTGATGATAAGTGTCAGTTGAATGGTCAGTTTCTTATTAAAGGCGTATCTTACGATAAAGATAATGATAGCGGCTCTACTACTACTCTCGCACTAGTTCCAAGAGGGTCTTTTAATCTTGATCCCGATAAGGTAGTTACGGATTCATCAAGCAATGATTTTGGTGGTGCTTTTTTGAATAGTGATTAGTTAGGCTTTTATAAAAAGCGGTGGTCAAATTAAGCATTAGATCAATCAGAGAATATATTCTAATACAAGTAATTGCTCTTTTAAGTGTAGTTTCAGCATCTGCGCCTTTATTTAAGTTATTATTTCACTGAACTATACAACCTTTCTAACTTCCCAATCCTCTCACTAATTACAGATTGCAACAAGAATTGATCCCTTTTGCTAATCTCTTTCTTCCAACTATTAACTAGATTATAAGCCTGTCTTTCTGTTATGTCGGCATGAGCTGCTATTGTTTTTATTCCTATTAGATTTTTTATTTCTTTTATATCAATCATGATTTATGAATTTATTTTTTTGGTTAGATTAAAGACCTAATAGTTCATTTACTTGCTCCTCAAATTCATCCGAAGTCTTCCATAGTATTGTTACGCATTTTAAACCTAGTCCTGTAGCATAATCAATACTTGGATCAACATCATTTCCATCCAGAATGACAAATAGCACTTTATTCTTTTCTTTATCTTCAAATATACCATCCTTTACAAGGAAATGCTCTAGCAACTGGATGCAACTGCCTATGAACACTAACTCACCATAAGGGTTAGAATTAAAAATATCCTTAGATGTTTTTGGCTCTTTATTGGGCGCATACGCTAAATAATCACAATTAATCAAAAACGCTATTAGGCTGCACCATCTATCATAAGAATAATTTTTTGACAACGAAGATCTTTTATCTATTTCACCAATTTCTTCTATATAAGAGCCACTAGAAGGTGGCTCGACTTCTTTGCCATTTATAAAGAGTTTTCCAACTGTCATTTTATTAAAAAAATATATATTGTTATTTACATTTTAAATAGGGCTGAACTATGGATTAAAGTGTGGTAAAAGTCAACCTATTATTTCAATAATTTCCCGTAGGATTTCATAATTCTTACCTAATATTTCATAAATCATGAAATATTAGGTTGACTTATACAAAAGCATGTGCAAATAATTTAGGTGTTATTAATTTAAACCTAATCAAAAATGAAAATATTATTAATTGCTTTAATCAATTTATTTATAGTGAACAATGCTTTTGCTGGTGTTGAAGATATGACTCAAGAAAAGAGGGATGAGCTATATTCAAAAGGAATGAAGATCACGCCAGATAATGCTAGGTTTTTTATTCCTGAAGATGCAATTAGGTGTTTAACTAAAAAATCCCTTAAAACAGCATATAATCGCGCCATAAATCACGGTCATGTTAGCTTAGGGTTCTTGGCTAGCATTAATTGCAGAACTGGCAAAGGTTACTGGAGTATTGGATTGGTTAGTGAAGCACCTGAAGAGGGAAGTGGTATAGTTCAACTGGTTTATAAATTGAGCAGCAAATATACAGCTTATCATTACTTTCACATCTCAAGCCTAATGACAGTGGAGCAAAGAAAGGCAATGCAGATTAATTAAACCGCACTTAAAACTTTAACATCACCACTAACACAAGAAGTGTCTTTAAAGTTATTCAGGTCTTCAATAGCATCAAGATTGTCTAGTGATCCATAAAGTTCATATACTATTAAGCTTAGTGGTCTGGCATTTAGGAATGATAAGGTGTTGACTCTTGGCAGCCCTATTCTCAAGTTGTTGAAGATGGCGTTAGCTTCCTGTCTAATTAGTAGCATGTTTTGATATATGTCATCATCAAGGGTGCTTGTGTCTAATAGTTGAAATCCGTTTTCTAGGTCATTTATAGCACGATTCAGCTCTTCTTCATTTTGAAAATCAATCTGAGAGGCAGCGTTATATCCTATGCTTAGGGCGTTGGTAGATACTTGATTATTTATTAGAGTTTGGTTTTCTGTTTTATCTTCTTCAATACTAGAAGTTCCAACAGATTCAACATCTCCAGCACCAAATCCAAACAAACCTTTTGATACCTCAAACAAATCTGTTGCACTATCATAAGCTAACTCAAGATTGCTAAAAGCAATTTCAAATCTATCCGCTAGATCAGAAGGGCTTTGTATTAACACTGCTGCTGAGTTAACTATGTTATTTAGTGATGCTGTGAATTGAGAAAAGCCTTGCGCCTGACTTCTTACAGAGCTTGCAACCTTCCTTATTCCATTCTGTTTATCTTCTATTGTTTGCGTTACTTTGGCTAATCCTGCATCAAATACTGCTTTTGAATTCTTTACGCTTCTCCACGCATTCGTTAAGAAAGAGTTGTTTTCTTCCAACACCTCTTCTTTTATGTTGCTAACTAAACCAGAGCTGCCCTGAACTATTTCGGGAAATCTATTTTTCTCACTTTCTTCAAAAGTTATGTTAAATTCACTAACACCTAGTCTTTGCTTGGAGTCATTCCTAGTGTAGCCAACAACTGTAACCTCTTTAGATTCTCCAATTGGCAAAATGAGAAGTCCGGAACCTTCACTATTAAGAACCCTTATAAAGTTTTCTCTTGCCAGAAAATCTGTGCTGTAGTCTATTTGAGCTGAAACTGTGAAAATGTCATTAGAAGCACCTAAATCTTCAACAAATCTGGCACGCTGTGGTGTCGCATCTGGGAATTCGTGCGTTGCTGTATTGCGTCCATTATTAGCTACACTTTGGTTTTGCCAAAGAAACGGAACATCTTTAAATGATGCGTTTGGTAATTTGGTTTTATTTATTACTGCCATTATGTTCCAAAAATACTATTTAAACCTACCCCAATATTATTATTGGGTGCTGGTGTGAGGTTGGCACTAGACCCTTTTGGCAAGCCTCTTATGTCAATTCCTACATTTCCACCAACGCTGAATTGCTGTTTTTGCGCTTGGGCGTTATTGACTAGATTATTGGTGACTATGCTTTTACTTATCTCCTGAGTCTGTTGAACATCTCCACCTACTGCAAAATCTTTCATCTTACCCAGTTGAACATCTCCACCTACTGCAAAATCTTTCATCTTACCCATTGTACTAAATACTGCTTTTACACCTTTACTAATAGGTAGATTGGATAAGAAATCCATCACCATTTTTATTTTCTCTATCAAAATATCAAAAGGTTTTATAAGATTCGGGAAAATTCTTTGAAATGAATCTAAGGCTAAACGAGGGATGTCGGCAAGAGCTATCCCCATATCCTTCATCTTTTTAATTATGAAGAATAACTTAATCCCAAGGGCAACAATGGCTATTATCAATAAGCTTATTGGATTGGCGGCTATTAGAACAAATATTGCTTTTAAAGCCGTTGCCAATAAACCCGCTGGGAATAGCAATAACTTAAATGAGGTGAATAGCAATCCCAGTGGGATAAGTATGGCTTTGAATGCTATTATTGCACCACCCAATATGCTTACTAATGGGGCTACAACTGCGATTACAC
>JAAHTH010000740.1_pt1 | contig 20757 bp, 21 predicted proteins | sample 6116091 | NCBI WGS metagenome assembly JAAHTH01 (sample SAMN13939990, study PRJNA603662) | sponge metagenome | isolation source: marine sponge | host: Mycale hentscheli | place: New Zealand | collected 2006 | reverse complement strand
GAGCGGACCGAAGCCACGTCTTGGGGAGCAAGGAACGTGAGAACCACACTGTTGAGGAGTGCCCCGTTGGTGGCGAGCGCAGCGCTAGCAAAGACCTTGTTTAGATTCAGCGAATAGCGTCCATTGTTGACGGAATTGGCGGGGTTATAGTACGCCGTTGCCCCTGAGACGCCTCTGATAGTCACAGAGTCCAAGTTCCCCGGTAGGCTACCGATGCCCCCGACGTGCTGGTCGCTCGTCGTGTCGGTAAAGTCGTTGCCTGTATACGTCCGTCGTGTGGTGTAGGCTCCCGGGTCCGTAGACCCTAACGAAAAGCGCGGAAGTTTAGCAGGGTCAGATACTGCGCCGCCCGCATTTGGCAGATCAAAATTATCCGTGACCACCAAATCGGTCTGTGTCAGCGTCGCCCCGTGGGGGTCGGTCGCCGCGTCAATGTGATCGCGGGCGCGCTCTAGCGATGCGTGCTCCCCTGCTAGTCCGGTTGCGCCTCCTGTGCCTGCGAATTTGGCGACCTCGGTGTACCAGCCCCATACTCCGTCACCGTCGTCGTCGCCTACAATATCCCTTAGCTGGACTCGGATCGCTGCCGCCCAGTCCTGCCAGCACGACACGCCGTTTTCTAGGCGGGCGTTGCTTCGGTGGCCGTAAGGATCGGCACCTACGCTACTGTCTTGGCCCCATCCATTCGCGAAGCCACCGCCCGTGCCGGTCCCTGTCGTAGAGCCCAAGAGGCCCTCAAACAGTAGGTTCTGAGCGTATGCCGAGCTAGTGACTGTCGAGCCTCCCCATAGCACTGTGGCAATGAGGACGTGGGCGTCTGAGGGCGCTGGTGGTGGTGGTCCCCCTGAGATCAGGGAAACCGATGCTGTCCACCCGGCTACGTTCCGCGTCGAAATCGCTTGGGCGTCCTCGCTGGTCGTCGTTGCGTTCCAGAATATCCGCGTGCCGGGGGTCGCGGGGTCAAAGTTTGATACCACATAGACGCCGTACGTTCCTGCTGGCTTGCCTGCCAGAGAGATTATCTGCGACGCGTCGCCCTCAGTACCACACGCGGTGCCTAGCTCGGCCTCGCCTGACGGTAGCTGCGTTCCAGCGAACGCGCCTGTAAGAGCGCCTCCGTAGGGTTGGCCGACAAACAGAGAGTCCAGCCACTGGGCCTCGATCGTGACGGTCGTACCTAGCGCGGGGGCGGTCACTTTGAACGGGCTCGCTGAACCGGACTTCGCCCAGTTAGCCTGGGCATCCAGCGTGCCACCGGCAAAGTCTCGGATTGCCTTGAATGTGCTTCCTGTTGCCTTGTCCGGCAGTCCCATGTCGCCGTGACCAAACAGGAAGTTGTGTGTCAGCAAACGAGATTCACTGCGCGAGTTATCTTGCAACGCTTGAATGTCGCCTAAGTCAACGCGCTCGTTGGCCTCGAATCTAACTGTGTCTCGACTTCCCTTTGGTTTTGTTGCCATGCTGCCCTCTAGTCTCGCTCAATTACGGGGTGACACCCTGCGGCTAGTATGTCGTCTAGCACTGTCGAGGCGAAAAATGTGTCATCGAATAAATAAAACGGATCTTGAGCTTCGCCTGATTCGCTGGCGTTTCGTTTTAGCTGCGCAGATTCGATTGTCGCATAATCCACCCAAACATTCGCTGGTAATGTCGAGGGGGCGGTCACGGTGCTCGCGACTACGCTGTATCGTGGTAGCACAATGGTGATCGATGCAGTTGCGAAGTTTGGCGCAACCGTGAAAGTCACGCTGTTGTCCACTCCGACCCAACCGCCTCCCGACATAGGCGACAATCTGACTTTCCACGGCGAGATAACCTCTGCGATGGTTCCAGACTGTACGTTTACCGGATCGGCTGCGTGTGTAATTGTCGCCGTTCCTCCGAGCATCCAAGAACGGAATGCACCAGCGGGAGACGACAGAATCCCCGGCTCTGCAAGAGTGATCTCCCCCAAATTACCCGCCGAGCTTACCTCGACTTGGGTGGCGCTGGTCCTCGTGTGGATTGTCCATATCTCGCCAGTCGCGGGGACGATAACGTCAAGTCCTACGTCGGAGGCTAAGAACGTAGACGTGGCGGTAGTGATCCGCGTCGGGAACGCTGCCGCTGTCGTTGCTGCGTAGGATTGGTATAGGCGGTTCGGATTGGTCACTCGGTCGCGTGCGTAGTCTCCGGTCGTGTTTTCATACACCCCGTAGACTACGCTCGGCGTGTATGTTGTCGTGACTGTTGCTCCCACCGTCGTCTGGCTCTCCCCTCCTGCCAAGAACGCTTTACCCTCGGAGATTGTTGTCGGGCTCGCGGCTAGTGAAACAAACACCTTGTGGTGGTCGTCGGGGTCTAGGGGCGTGTCCCAGACCTCGTAATTTCCCGCGCCGACAATCACGTCTAGTACCTTCTCAACCGCGTCTATCGTGGTTGCGTCGAGGTACATGAGGACGCGAAGCAACGCCCGAAACATGACGTCAACCATACCGCGTGGCCGGGAGAGTCCGTAGTTTCGAGCGAGGGTGTCTAGGTCGCTACCGCTTGCTGTGTCCACGAAATATGCGGACCGAGCAGCGTCTAGGTCTGTCAGGTTGGCAGAAGAATAGGCGACAATCGAGCCCTGGCGAGCAGAGGCGGCGAGTCCAGCCGTCCCGCTTGGGTACTGAGCTACTCCGGTTAGCTGTGCGAGGGTGGGCGTAATTGTCGCCCCTGAATACGTGTACTCGACTCCCGCCAGCACGAACCGCCCGCTCGTAGGCCACCGGTATAGCCCGTCCACGGTAAGATCGGCTGTGCCCTCTGCCTGTAGTCCCACTGAGCGGCAGATCAAGACCCCCGCAGTCTCGTACAAGGTGTCTGCAATCGCAGACGTGAGTCCCTCTAACAGCCCGACCTCTCTACCCATCGTAGTCCTCGCTCTCTGGGTCGTACGGGCCGACTAAGCGTGGGGGCGGGAAGTGCTGTCGCGTGGAGTAGAGCCGCGTCGTATATGATCGGTGTACCACCGTTAGGATCGCGGGGGCGAGGTAGCTAGTGGCCGTTGACGTCACCAATATTGCATAGGGGTTGCTCCACGTCGCGTCTGTGGGGACTGCCGGGAGCGGAGGGGCCACGAATGAGATTGTCGCCCCGTCTGTGGAGTACACGTCGTATTCGCGATCTTGGACGCCGCTGTAGCACGCTACTTGGGTGCCTGTGACTGGCACGATATGTACGGCCAGCGGGACGCCTACCGGGAACGATCCGGTGGCGACAATCGGCCAGCCTCCTTCGTCGCCTACATAGGGCACGTCGATTGACGTGACGTAGATGCCCGCAGAAACAGCGAGGATTCCGTCGGTAGACAGCGATAATGGGCCTGACAAGCCGCCAGTGCTGGGGACCGCGAGGCTCACGTCAGCTTACCTGACGTGTACGTGAGCGGCTTAACGCCGTCGAATGTCGCGTCGAATTCATACGATCCAAACGCTCCCACGCCCGTACCCCCCGTGTCGGCAAGCATCGTTGCGCGGTCAGGATAGACGTAGATCGTCCCGTCGGTGGGCGAGCCGCCTGCGGTATGTGCCGAGTAGACCACGCGCATATTTTGTTGCCTTAGCGCTGCCGTGCGGGCGACAGTATCGCCTAGCGTGCCTGCGCCAAGGTGCTCGCTGACTAGCGCGTCCATGCCGAGATCAACCGGGCGGATAAACACGTACTCCTCCCAGCCAAAGGCCGTTTCCTCGATGAATGCAGCGAAGCCCTGCGACGTCGATGGACTTTGCGTGTCCAATACCGGCAAAGTGTAGAACCCCGGCAAGTTAGTAGCGTCCGGCTCGTTCATCGCGTTCGCAATGGGGCTGGCTGAATCAAACTGACTGGTCGCTTGGTTGTACCACATGCTGTCCGACAGCCGCTTGACCTTGCACGTCACATTTCGCCCCGTCCGAGTTTGGTAGGGGAGTGCGTTATTCGTGAATGGGTGCCCAATCTGTGTGCGGACTTCGATTGATTTCCAAGGCTGGCGTTCGTGGCGCATTCTAGGCTCCTGTCAGCGTGATCTGGGCGCTGGAAGTTCTGGCTAGCTCACCTGCCCCAATGATCACGTTGGGGTTGGGCGCTGTTTGGTCTGGTTGAGAAAACACAACGTCGAAAACGCCTGCTACGCTCTGAGCCGCGTTGACTAACTCCGATAAGATCACGTCGCCGTTGATCGATAGCCCATTGACGTAGCGCTCCAGTGCCGCAGCAACTTGGGCGCTCACAGTAGCGTACTCGTACCCTGATTCGAGGGTAATTGTCGCCGCTATTGCCTGGATATAGACCGTCGGCGGGCGGGCCTCCACGTACGTTCCGGCTGCTCGATAGCCGGGGTAGGTTGCTCGATGTGCGGTGTCGCCGTCGATAATCTTCTGGGCCTCCGCGATCAATCCCTCGTAATATGTATAGGCGGCGAACAGCGCGTCCCCCGGCTGAAGACCGGCGACATTCGCAGTACTGGTCGCCGCGTCTGGGATTCCAGTGGGTCCGCCTGGGTTGATCGTGATCCTCCCTGTCGCGTAATTGACGCTGTAGTCATACGCAGCGGGTAAATCGACGCCGGGGACCCCAATCTGAAGGGTGTGGATGACGTCAACGCCCGCACCGTTGTAGTTGTTGTGATCTCGCCAAGTAACTACGGGCGGTATCGTAGGGACGAGTGCGTTCCTGCTCAGATCCAGCCTGATCTCGCCGCCCGCTGCGGGGTCAATCACAGTCTCTGCGGCTCCCCCGTTATTGGCAGTGAACCCGGTGTTACCAGTGCCGTCGTCGATCCAAACATACACCTTCCCATAATTTGGAACGGCTAATTCTTCGACGTCGGCAATTACGATCCGCCCGTAGCCGGAAACGGTCACACCCAGTACGGCAGAGCGGAGTGATTCGGGAGTGCCTCGCGATAGCGAACGCAAATATGCTCTGACTCGGTTCCTCAGAGATTGGTCCGACTCGCGGTCCTGCCCCCCGGCACATGACGTGTCGTTCCTTACAGTTTCGATTCCTGCGAGGTTTACGACGATCTCAAGGATGCCTGTGGGCGGAGTAGCTGTAAGGTCTGCGGGGTCGCAGTTTCCGGCTGACCCTGCTTCGACGGCGACAATTCCTACCGCTGCGCTCTCCGCGACTCCGATACCAAGCGTGACCGCAGCCGTGGTCTGATACGTCGGAGAGCCTCCGACGACGGCGACAATCGTTCCGATCGGGACTGTTACCGCTGCTGCTGTGTTTGTTCGCCCAAATACAACTGTGCCCGTAGCGGCGACCGCCGCTTGTCTTGAAATTTCGTCTGGATTTGCGTCGGCGGCGCGGGCGTCGAGGTCGGCACCGGTCGCGGTGTCGAGATCCCAGAGATTTTGAAGGGCGACAATTTGATATGAAATGTCGTCTAACTCGCGGGCTACCGCCCCACACACGGTCGAGATCACGCCACCGGACTCAAGGTCCGTTAGTGCCGTTCGCGCGACGACACGCGCGAGCATCCTCTCGAAGAAGTCTGGGAATGTTTTGGGCGCAAACACCGGCATGATCAGCCTCTAGGTCAGCGAAATCGATAGCGGTAGTCCCTCGGAAGAAGCGACCGGCAGCACTGTAGCATCGACGTCTACGGTATCATCTATCTGGGTTATCGTCATTGACTGTATCGTCCTGATCCGAGAGTCGCTTGCAAGCGTGCTAGCCGCTGCTTGGCGGATTGCTACCACGTTTGCCTCCGTATTCGGATAACCTATCGGCGCAGGCATACCGTAACCCGGGTCAAGCGTATACGCGCCGCGCTCAGTCCAGAGTCTCATCTGCGTCGCTTGTACGAGGTTACTGACGCCTGCGATTGTCGCCACGTCTTTCGTCGTGCGAGGGTTGATCCGTAGATCGACTACCGGGCGACCTACCATCGACGCTGCTGGCTCGTAGAGCAGCATGTCGGTCCCATACAGAGCTTCGGGCGACGCTGAAGCGGAATCCGTGGCGGCGGCTGTCTTGCGTGTTGGGATCGATTTAGGGATCAGGATCGTTGACCCGATTGTCGCCGTCCCTGGGAGCCCCGCCCAGCTAATGTAGGGCGCTCTTAGTTCGTTCAGCACCGCGATCTCGTACCACTGGTCGGCGCTTCCTAGCTCTTCCAGCGCTATCGATTCGAGCGTTTCTCCCGCTGATACCGTGTGAGGAGCCCAGCCGTCCCGCTGGCTATACGTGCGCTTCGTCCCCGTCAGCCCTGCTCTAGCCTGCGATGCGTAAGTGCCAGTCACCGTTGGGTCGCCGGGGTCGGCGGGAGCGCCTGAATCCTGATTCGACTCTGCGTTGGCTGTGCTTTCCGCTGCGGTAGCTGACGTCTGAAATTCGGCGCACGCTTGGAGCGAGTCATAGGTATCGACCAACTTGTTTAGCTGGTCGCGAGCGGCTGGGAACTCCCTGATACCCTCTAAGTTCGCCGCTAGTTCTGCGATTTGGCGAGCGCTCGCTACCGCTGCTCCTGCAATATCTGAGGTGCGCTGCCCTAGCTCGATAAAGGCGGTCACTGCTCGCTGGCCTTGGGCTGCGGAGTCAATGATCGAATCGATCTGAGCGACTACATACCTGATCTGTGAGGCCACGCTCGTGAGCGTATCTCTGGCGCTAGAGAAGACGTCTACAGCGGCGCGGGCTACTCTTATCGCGTTCTGCGTGTTTGCCACCACGGACGCGAATGTGCGCGGGACGGGGCGTAACGGGGTGGGGGTTGTCCTCGCGATTGCCTGTAGCTGAATCGTAAACGGATACATGAGGCGGCTGCTCACGTTCCGCTCAAGATCAACCATCTTAGGGACGACAATCCAGTGCTCGTCGTCTTTGAAATTGTGCCAGACCAAAACAGTCTGGGAGTTTTCGTCAGCGCGTGCCTTCATCGCAGCGTAGCGGTCGAAGATGTTTGCGATCATCTTCCGCGTCCAGAGCGGTCCGCTGACGGGGGAGTCCCATGCAATGTTTGGCTTATCCCCGGCGAGCGCGGATTCCGTTGTGCTGTCGTACCCAAACTTTGGAGCCAGCCCAAAGTTGCCGGAAATCGTGATATCTACCCACGCGACTCCTCTCTCCTCAGAGACGAGTCCGCCGAGCGTGGGCGTGAGGGTCTGCCGGTATCGGGTTGATTTCCTGACTGACTGCGGGCCTAGCGGAAACACGAACATCGGAGGGCCAATTTGATTGCCCTGAGTCGAAGTAGGGCCTCTCGGTCCTCTTATTTCAAGCGCGTAATAGTTTTCCTCCGTGTACGCGCTGTCGTTCCACACGACTTGACGCTGCTCTTCGCGGAGACGGGCTAGCGCGCCTACGGCGACGGGCCTCCAAAGTCTGGATACCGGTTGATCTCCCCAAAGAGCCATTACTGGACCTCCCCTGTTACGACTCCGTGGGCATCAGTGGTGCCGGTTACAACGGCGCTGGCTGTGATCTGGGCGACAATTGCTTCGGCTACGGCTCCAATCGCGGCGTTCGCTTTGTCCTCGGTTGTCGCTGCTGCGGTGCGCGTAGCAATTAGCTCGCGCATCAAGTCGGCCAGAATGTCAGCGTTCAACATTTTACTCGCTCTCTAGGGATTCGCTGTATAGCGAAGCGCCTGACGTGCTCTGCCCGCTGGCGAAAGTGGCAAGAAGTGCGGCAAGCCGAGTAGTCGGCAGTCCTAACACACTACCTACCGCCGTCAGAATCGGCAACGCCTCCGTCCAGAAAGCACCCGACAGTCCAAACAGATCCTCGAAGCCGCCTTGCTTGACCAGCGCTTCAGAAATACCTGTTGCCGAGAAGCCGTTTATTGTCGTTTTCTGGTTTGGCTTGAGGGCGATATCAACACCAGAGGCGCTTGCCGTGATTGTCGCTCCCGTAGTCTCGATCTGGACCTCTGGGCTCGCTGCGGGCTCCTCAGTGCCATCCTCGCGGACGACGCCCGTGGTCTGCCCCGTTGCGTCTACGACAATTCGCCCATTGTCCTCGATCGCGATACGATTGCCCCTGACAAGCGCCTCCCACTTAGGGTGGTCGCTACCTGTCACTGGGACCAGCGTCGAGTAGCTCGGGAGCGCTCCGACGATTACCGGTTTATGGGCGTCGTTGTCTAAAAACGCAACGACCACCAGATCCGCGTCGGTGTCGTGGATAGGTGTGGCGGGCTTTCCTGGCGAGCCTTCTAGCGCGATTGCGCTGCCTCGCTCTAAGTCGATTGTCGCCGCTCTGGGGACGTACTGTACCCGGTCTACAGCGCCAAAAGCGGTGGTGAGGATCGGAACACGGGGGAGGATCGAAGCATATCCACCCTCGATGATCTGTACGTCGCATAGGTACGACGAATATCGATCCGCGATCCCTACTTTCTTAGGGGACCGGGCGGCGCTGGTGCTTTCGGGCGCGTATACGGCCACCACGTACCCGCGCAGTAAGGCTCCCGGCGTGTACCTAGCCCGTTTGCTACTCCATAGACGCCGGACGTGATCAGGCGCTGAGTTCGCGGCGGTCGAGTCTGACGCGGCGGGGGAGGAGCGCTGCTGCTGTGAGGCGTAGATGTTTAGCCGCTTAGTCATGAGAGCGCCCCATCGGGGCTAGGCGCTGGGGGGGCGGAGGGTAAACCCGCCGCTATGTCGGTAGCGTCTCGCCAGCGATCGCATAATATCTGCATGTGAGTGCACCGCTCATCGTCTTTGTATCCCCTGGAGACGGTGACCCTTGCCGTGCATGTGGGCGTCACCCCCGCAGACCAGTCGTGGCTTACGCCTTCGACAAAGAACGTGTGGACCCCCACGTCGGCGGTGGTGCTCAAGTCACCGGGGCCGGGAGCCGTTAGCGGCGAATCTCGAAACGCCGGGACTGCGCCACCCTCGACGACCAGCTTTTCCCCGATCTTAATGTCCGCGCGGAGGCCCTGAATCACGATCGTCCCCTGCCAATAGTAGGGAGACAGCAAATTCCAGCACAGCACCAGATTGCGCAAGGCTCTGATCGGACCAGCACTCGCGACGGGATCTTCCCCCGTCTCCGCTTGTAGCTTGGCCGAGTGCAGATTGAGCGACAATTCAAGTTTCTGGAGCCCGTATCTCTGTATCGAGTTAATGTCCGCCGTGGGTGGGCAGAAGATGATCTTATCGGCACCCAGAGTGGCTGGGAGTTCGATCATCACACTCAAATAGTTTATTCGTGCGCCGCTGCGCGTCAGGCTAGCGCTTACTATCTCTTGCAGAGCTACCACGCCTCCCCCAAGGCTGAACCATTGCGAGTAGACTCAGTTCTCCAAATTGACAAACGGCTTTTCATACATTTTGACGTAGGCTTTCCGCGATTGCCCGTCACCCGTGTTTGGTCCTAGCTCATCGAAGGGGGTGTCCACATAGATTTCGTTTAGCTCTGGGACTCCGTATGTTTGTGCAAAATCCCAAAGCGAAGTGTTTTGACCTGGGGTCAGGAGCGTGGGGTCGAACACGACCCCTCGTGTTTGCTTAAACTCTTTGACGACTACTTCCCCCCACGCAACTAGCCCTGCTTGCGCATCGCGCCAGAGTCCGGCGTCTGGCACCTGTGGGAATACGCCAAACAGCGCGGAAGGCTCGTCGGCAAGGTCGAGTATGGACTCTACGATCTCATCTGGGGAGCCAGAGACGTCGGTGATTATGTTAGCCATATCGACCCCCTCTGGATTGCTGTGCAGCGGGTCGTAGGGATTGAAATACACGATGGTGTCCTCGTATACCGCACCGACGTCTCTACCCTTAATCGTGACCGTGCTCCCGCCTGATAAGGGATCTCGGATAGATAGTTCTACCGCGTCCACTTTCCCGACCATTACCGTTCCATCGGGCCAATACTGGGCGCTGGGAGAGCTTTTGTAGACGACAATTTCTACCCAGTCACCAACTTCGACGTATTTATGGATGGAATTGTCGCCACCTAGTGGAGCGTTGGCGTCTGTGGCCTGCTCCGAGCCTTGCCAGTTAGCCGACACTTTCGAGGTTATCGAGAACTTACCGCTTGCTTGACCTAGCTGTTTGCTCGTGTTGACGCGAGTTAGTGGGCCAGTAAGCGTAGAGGACGCAGAGGGGCTGGGCGTAGCACTGGTCCTTAGCGTGAACACGCTCGGATTGTCGCCGCCTGGGGGTTGGACGTTTTCGGAGTTAGCTCGGTTATATAGCGGGAGCGACGCCGCGAAGGGCGACAATTCGTCGTCGCTCTTTCTCCACTCGGGGAATCGATAGATGTTTACCTCGACCCAGTGGCCCATTCGCAAAACCGAGCTTGCGGTTGTCCAATTGTCGTTTAGACTCGGGCTGGGGTTGGACTCGTCGCTCAAAACGGCCACCTCCCTAGTGCGGCGACAATCCTCTCCCACATTGCTTGAGCGTCAGCCAGCATGGCTTGCCAATCCATATCCACCACGTTCTCCATCTGGTTGACTACTGAAGTCAATGGTCCTTCCAGTCTTTCGATGAGGCCAAGCACGGTTACGTCCAACCTGTGCATTGACGCCTGAAACTCCTGAAACCCTGCGCCTAGCTTGGCTAGGTCGTTCTGAAACCGGGCCTCCTCCTGAAGTGCTCCCGCCACGCCAGTGGTGCCTAGATCAATCGCCCCTGGCATGAGCGCATCGGCACCTCCGCCGCCTAAATACGCTCGGGCGGCATCTTGGTGAAGGTTCGTGCCCGTCACCCCTCGATAGCCGCGTTGGAGCATCGCGATGTTTTGAGCTTCGCCCGCGCCCTCTGTCACGAACCGAGACAGAAAGCCCTCCATAAACTCTGGGTTCGAGCTAATACCCTGCATCTCCTGAAGCGCCGCGAAGTAGGATTCGATACCGGAACCAGGGCTATACCCCGCCTGTTGCGCTAGCAGGAACTCTGTGGCGGTTCCTGCCCCGCTGTAGCCGATATCTGATACTCCCGTAGAAAACTCGCGGGCCATACGCTGCGCCTGTAGCCCTCCGACTCTGCCTCCGAGCATCCCCTCTAGGTCGCGGAATGATGTCAAGTCGAGGCCGCGTGCGCCTAGCTCTACCTGCCTCTGGACTAGCTGAGTCTGGGACTGCATGTAGGACGACAATTCGGAGCCGTCTAGGCCCATCCCTACCGCTTGCCGAAGCGTGTTCTCAAAGGCTTCTTGAGCGCCAGCGTCCCCTAGTGACGAGCCTCGGCGGAACGCTTGCATCTGCGCGCCTGCCTCACCTAGATCGACCCCGTATCTAAAGTTAGCGCCGAGCCCAGAGCTAAATGCGTCGCTGCCTAGCGGGGCTCCTGCACGGCTCATAAATTGGCCGTACATTTGCTGGGCAGCGGGGGCGGCGTAGCCGAATGCTTGCCCTGCGCTCTCTAGTCCCGATGCGCCTGTCAAGTCTCCGGTCTGGGCTCCTTGGCGGGCGGCGAAGGAGCCTCTTCGGCCTGTTTCCCGCGCCAGAAATCTTGAGTACGTCTTGGAAGCCGCCATGAGGACGCCAGCGATGCCCGCGCCGACGAAAGGAATAGCCTTCATCGCCGAGGCCCCCCCACCACTGGCATCGCCTCCCGCTCCGCGAGCGTCTGACACGATCCCACCGGGACCGCCTCCTCCTCCCGCTCCGCGCCCTGGGCCGCCTCCTTGTTGGGTCTGGCGCAAGAGGCGTACAGTCTCTCGCAGGCTCCGATTTAGCTCTTTGCTTTCGCGGCGGACGTCGGCAATCGTTTGTTTCGCGGCTTTAAAGCCCTCAAACTCGTCGTTGCTATCCTCTAAATTGTCGCTTAATTCGCGAGCAGCGCCACCTGCTTCGCGAAGAACCTGAGTCGCTTCCTCAGTCGTAGACGAGAACTCTTCGACGCGGGCCGAATCAAAGGCTTCCTCGATCTGCTCATTGAGCGAGCCTAAGCCCCGCCCGTTGACCTCCAAACTGATTTCAGCTTTTGTCTTCACGGCAGATTTTCGGTCAGGTTAGGAGTCTTGCCAGCGCCGATCTCGCGCTCCCACTTATCGATCAACGGGTCGCCCGTTGATACTGCCTCGTTCCATTGACTCGGCAGCTTTATGTTCCGGGGTGGCCCCCATCGCCGCTTAGTGTACGCCGATTTGTCCTCTTCCTCCAGCGCGGAATCGATCCCCATTAAAAACGCTGGGATCTCCGCTGGGCGGAATTCGTCGTATTCGAGAGGGGGTGACCCCGTGCGCTTGAACCAGACATACCGGACGATCCACTGGGGATCGTTCCGCATCCATTCAGCCCGCGCTTGTGTCGTCACGGCCCCAAAATCGACCCTCGTGATCTGCCACCTCCCTATAGATAGCGGAGATAACCCCGACGTCGTACAGATCGCCTAGCGATTCTGCCCAGTCGGGAAAGTCGTCGAGCGCTACCGCCAAGTGCGCCTGCATCTCCAGCAAGTTTACCGTGCTCGCGTCGATTGTCGATAGCGGGGAGTTTGCCGAGAGGCGGGCGCGCGTGAGTCCTACAGTGATCCGATCCTTGATCGTCAAAGCATGGCAGCTAAAAGCGCCCTGCCAGCGGTGCCCTCGTCGGTCAGTATGATCTAAATCGAACGAATAATCAGGCGACAATCCGTTTACGCCGCTGTCGTCGTCCTCTGGACCCTTGGCCGAAGCACTAGCCTCGACCACTACGACGTCTTTCATTTTACGCTTACGCGCTTTCGTCCCGATCTCTGCTTCATTTTTCATCTAAGCCTCCGTGCTTGTTGCTGTGCTGTTATAGATCGCTTTCGTCCCGCGCTCGGATTGCCACCATAGTGACGTTCGTGCCGACAACACCACGAGCCTGAATCTGCATGTTGCGCTCGCTGATTCTGACACCCTCGACATTCATCACGATTTGGGGAGCGCCAATGTTCGCGTCTGCTTCGATTGTCGCCGTCAATTCACCGCTGGACAAGATGTTCGACAAGTGATCCTCTGGGCTGGTTCCCTGCTTGGGGAACCACACTTCTGACTTGATCGTCGATCCGATGATTCGGACCAACTCTGCCGTCATCGAAACCTCGTAATCGGTCGGAGCGTGTTCGACAACTTGAATGTTGTCGAGAACTTTGATCGGCTCGTACTGGATGCTTTCGCGGACCGAAACGCCGGTCGCGTACCCAATCTGCTTGCCGCGTAGGGAAAACCGAGCGCGAGCGCCGGTAAGGACATTTCCGGTAGCCATGTGCTGCTCCTATGCTGTTGCGAATTCTGCGCTCACGAGGTGAACGGTAGTCTTGACGAAGTTGACTGGGGTGACCGGGGCGATTTCCACGTCCACGGTCATTGTGTCGGCGGACAGCACAATCGCAAGATTGCGATATGTGGTGATCACGCGCTCTCGGACTTGCTGTCCAAGAATGGAGATCGCGATGCCCTCGGCGGCGGTGACGGTTCCAGCGAACCCTTTCTGTCCGACGACCTCTTCTAGCGACGTCCGAAGATTGTAGACGGCGTAGTTTGCAGCCTCGTTTACCGACGCCTCCGTGTACGCAAGATTGTTGTCTTGCAGATACGTGGTGACATTTCGGAGCCAGCGGAATCCCCGGTTAGGCACTTTTTCAAGCACACACAATCCGGCATTGATTAGCTCGTTCCCGTTGTCGCGGATCGTGTAGGAGCTTTGCCCATACACGTCCAAGACGTTTGCGTACTTTGCCGTGAGCGAAGTACCGACCTCGGAACCTGCCTGCATTCCAGCCGCAACACACGCCGTGAACGGAGGAGCGAACTGCTCCAGCGCTCCGTCTGTGTTGTACCGCTGGACGTCTTGGATGCACAGTCGCGCGTGGCGAGTGTTCATGGACAAGGCGAGCGCTTTAGCGGCGGTCAGAGTGGTCCCCGACGGGGCTCCGAGCACACAATCACGCTCGTTTCTACCCGCTCCACACATATATGCGCAGTGAGCAATCACTGCTGCTTGTACTGCGGCGTCCGTGGTCAGCACGACAATTGTGTTGACCTGCTCGTCTCGGAGCGTATCGAGCGCCGACTGCCAGTTGGCGAACGCTGTCACGCCCTCGGACCCTCCCGTCAAGAACACCGGGAGCGCCGTGTTGGCGGGAGCATTCTTAGCGCCCGAAGCGCGGGCGGCTGATACAAGGCTGCTGCCTGCGTTTAGCGCCGAGATCATCGATTGCAGGATATCCAGAATCGAGTATGCCGTGTCCACGTCGGCGGAGAACGCATCCAGATTAGCGATCGAGTAAGACGACGCCAGTACCGGAGTGTTCTGCGTAAGAGAGAACTCGGGTTGATCCGAGAAATATGCGAGCCACGTATCGAGAGTCGAGTACGCGGCGACGGTCAGGGATACCGGTGAGTAGTCTACGTCAATCGACGCCGTGGAGATCAGCGAAGTGCTGATCGTGTCGATTGTCGCCCAATTTGTCGCCGTTACAACGGCTGATCCGTCGGTCGCAGCGACTAGCTCCGACGCTGCTGCGCCGGTCGAGTCCGTTCCGATTACGATCGTGTTGTGAAACTGGAGCGGGCCGGTCGGAAGCGTGAACGTCACAGTCCCGTTGGGGACTACGCCCAATCCGGTGTCCACGCCAAAGGACGTTCCAGTTGCGGCGATTGTCGCGAACAAACTAGACGCCGCTGTCGAGGAGTCGCCTAGATTCGATGCCGAGACGTTACCTGTTGCGGCGGCACTGAGCTTGACACCCACCACTACTGAAAACGTGCTGCTCGAAGCAACGGCGACCGTACCGGTCAGAGCAACGACCTCAGTCTGGACTGCGGTGCCCGCAGCGTCCAGCCCGTAGATTGTCGCGTTCTGAGTGTCGGCGGCGTTGTCTGACACCAGCGTCACATTGCCAGTCGAGAATCTCGGACCCATTTTAAAGGTGAGAGTCTCGCCGCCCGACGTTTCGCCTACGCCAATAAGCTGAACCGTTTTGAAGTTGGTCGAGAAAGAACCTGCCCCTGCTGCAAGCGTAACGAATTCCGCTACTGGCGCATCACCACTGTCTGTACCCGCGATGTAAACGCGGTCAGTCGAGGCGGCGTTACTGCTGGTGACTGTGATCCCAACCGTCTTAGACGGGAACCGGTGGGTGAGAGGCGCGCTGTTCCAATTAGTGATCATGCCCGCGCTGGTTGCGGACGTGATCGCCGCGACCACTGACCCCGACGTGTTGCCGTCCACGGTGATAGTACCCACGGGCGAGCCTGCTAGGTAGATCCCCTGCACGCTCGTGAACGTCTTAGCGCCATTTGCTTGCACCGTTCCGGTCAGCGTGATCGTCTCACTGTCCGCTACGCCGCCGACAACGCCGTAAACGATTACGTCGAACGTGTCGGCGGGGTCACTAGAAACATAGTCCAGCGTCTCGGTACCGTTTGGCTGCGCATTCAGCGGGATTCCGACCGACGAAACCGTGTTGACGTCTGCCCGTCCGGCAAATGACGTCAACGAGCCATCAACGCTGATATTAAGCCCAGTCAGAGGATCGAAAGTAGCGGGCGCTGACGCGAATGGCCCCGTGTACTGGATTGTCGCCACCGGGTTGGACCCGATGTTGTCGAACGTCTCGACCTGCGAGTCCAGCGAAACGGTGATCGCCTTAGTCCCAGCGTCGGTCCCGTCCGAAACGTCTACATTGATCTTGTCGGTGAACGAGCCGTAATCGCGAGACGTGAGCGCAATGCTGTCCGTCGCAGCGGGGTCCGCCAGAGTGACCGCCGATTGGGTCGCTGGGTTGACCTTGACGAACTTGACGGCTTGCGCGCCTGCTTGAATGTCCGCGTCCTTCGACGGGTCGAAGAGGATGCTTCCAGCCTCGCGGAGATCGCCACTCCGATACGTCTTAGCGATCGAGCCGGGATTAGTCACGGTGTTGACTGCCCCTGGTTCGCCGCCTTCGGCCTCGCCAATACAGGCGACAATTCCGCTAGCTCCGAGCCCAACGGCTGCAAGACCAGTAGCGTCTACCTCAGAGTAAGAGCCGGGGACCGAAGTCTGCCGCCCGTTAAAATAAATGCTGGTCGCCATGCCTACCTCTTATCGTTTGGCCGAGTGTGTGGTTCCTTGGCTGCGCCTAAGACCAAACACTGATCGGGATGCAAATTCAGTCAGAAGCGGACCCCAATCGGCTAGGGTGCGCTTCGCTCGCGTGTCAATGTTTCGGTGACGGCACCAAGCCTCGAATGCCTCGCCGCCTGCGCGGAACTGGTCACAGAGGGCTCCTGCCGTTCGCGCGTTCATCCGCACTACCTTTTCGAGCGGCTGTGCTGCCACTCCTGCTCCCGGTGCGCCGGAAGAGGGTCCCACCGGAGGAAGCGCAATTGTCGCCTTTACTTCAGGGGTTTCGGATTTGATCGGCTTTCGTCGGCGCTTAGTTGCCATCGGTGTCCTCTTGATAATTCGAGTGCATCATATCATACCGGCTTAACGCCGCCACCAGAATCAATGTGGAAAATATCGAGCGTGCCGTCGGCTGGCAGGTAGGGCTCTGGGGCCATGAGCGCTGCGGCTAGCGCGTCGTTGTCAGCCCAAACTTCTTCGTACTCGACCGTAAGCGACAATCGACGCACAAAAAAGTTGTCTGGGTGGTAGGGGGGATCAGGAGCTAGGTCCTCTCCCGTGAGGACCGGCTCGTTGAGCCCGCCTTGAAGTAGCCGCCACATGCCCACATTCATAATTCGACGGGCTACCCGGTAGTAGCACGCACATACGTCTGGGTGCTCTGCATAAATGTGGATTCCATACAGGCCCGTGACGCGGCGCTTGAACTGGGTGCCTACCTTCTCGGGCGGTATGGCACTGCCGAGCAAGACTGCTTGACCTGCTCCTACATAGTCCTGTGCGATCTGCTCACTAGTCAGTGTGACCGCGAAACAAGGGAACGGACCCTCTGAGCGCGCGTACCCGCTCAAGACTGTAGGGCGATGGTCAGTCCAGTAGGATTTGATTGAGGCTAAATCGTTAGCCGACAAATCGGCCAAGATTGGATCTAGCAAGTCAGGATCAGCGCTGATCGCGTCCACGCCTTGAGTCAGGACCAGCCGGATTCTTTGTTCGGGCGAGGTCGCGCTCACGATAGCCCTCCCACAAACAGCTTGATCACAGAGTTTGCGTGGAACGGGATTCGCCTTACGGCTCGCGGGAAGAAACCGCGCTCAGTGATTCCTGGGTGCAACCACTTGCCTTTCACTTTTTCGCTCACGCGGCGGTATGTTTCGTAGCTCGTCCCCGCAGAGTCTTTGCGCTTTACCATCCCCTCGTAGACCGAGCCGCTGTGGGCTGCTGCTCCAGCGGCTGATCCTCGAAGGGTCATTGCTCCCACGTTGTTCGTCTGGCGGCGGGTCAGCCTTCCCGAATTGGGCGACAATCGAGCCGCTCTACTTGCGATGGCTTTACCGATGCGGTTGGCCTCCGCAGTTGACGCGCCGCCAAGTCTTGACTCGGGGCGCCCCATCACTGTGCCTACTGCCCCGGTGGTTCCCGGCTTCGTATGTCGAAACCGAATTGTCGCGTACTTAGAGCCGTCCTTAGCGGTTCCTCGGCTGCGTCCATTGACCAACGCTCGAACCATGTCGCCGCCTTCCCAGCCTGATTCGACAGCGTTAGCCAGCCAGCCAGATAGCGAGATCACGGCAAACTGAGAAGTGCTCCCGCCAGTTAGGGCGGACGCTGAGACTGCGAAGTTTTCGACCTGCACGGCGGTCCGGTACTCCAGTAGCGATGAGCGTAGTTCCTTGCCGGCGAAGGTAATAATGTCGTTTCGGACAGCTTGAGCGATTTCAGGAAGCGATCTTTGGACTGCGGCTGTGAGTCCTACCAGCCCCGACGGTGCCTTTATGCTGACTTTAATCATCAGCGGGCCGGGGTGAGGAAGTCTAGCTGGACTTTGAACGTCGTCGGCAGGTTGCGCGGCTCAAAGGTCCCTTTGCTGCCTGACTCGGGGCCAAGCAATGCTTGGACGCCATACGTGGCGTCCGCCACAATCCAAACAGGGCGGCACGAGTAGTGGACCGTATAGAGCACGCCCGTAGCTGGGCCGCGCGTTGGGAGCCACTGCATCCGTAGTGGGTTGTTGCCTGTCGGCTCCAGCATCTTGTAGTCTTTCCCCTCGTAGTAATACGTGGGGGTGCTTCCCGTCGCCGTCGCTACCAAATTAACCTTGACGGGCTCGTAGCGCATGGCGCGCGTTTGATCTGGGGTCGCGCGTGTCGTCTTACCTATCTCGATAGTGGTCCCTGGCCCACTGCTGACGAGTAGCTCGTTCCACGCCATCTCTTGTTGCGTGGCGACGAATCGGTCGCGAAAAGCTACCCGCATTGGGGTCTGCATAGTCATGAGCGCCTCGGTGAAACTGAACCCTCCGAAGGTCTGATCGATGTCGTCGCGAATTGTCGCCTGTCCAAACGTGCATTGGACCTCTACATAGTCCCGATCAAGGTGTCGATCGCGGTCAGACTCTGGCGAGACGTACCACCAGCCGTCGCCCCCACAAAGCGAACAATCAGGCTTCCACTGGTCCGAGTTCTCCATCCGGCACGGGCATTCCAGCGCTCTTGACCACCGGAACGTGAGGCCGAGCCCTTGTATCGTCTGCGCAAAGAGTTCGGGGTCAAACGCTCCGAGCGGACCAAACTTCGTGAGGGGTTTAGGCTGCTGCTGCTTCCACGATCGTTTCGCCATTAGACGACCACCATCTTAGACGCCTTACCGTAGTGCCTCCTCAAGTTTGGAATGAGTTGTTTGATTTCCTTCTGGTACTCAATGATGCGCGCGCCAAATCCCGCGTTGGTAGCGCTCGAAGTAGTGTTAATATTCTGCGACAATCCCGGCAGCGATACCGACTTTGACGCAATACCCGCACCTACGATTAGGTCGCCAGCAATGTTGAGCACTCCGATTGCTGCCCACATTGAGATCGCGTGTTTGATATCGGGTGGAGCAGTACCGGGCTCAAATCCTGCTCGGTACGTGAAGTGCCAGATTGCGGGAACCCTCCCGGTTGCTCCGCTCCACATAGGGAGGAGCGCGCCGGGGATCATAAGAATGTCCGCAATGTTCCCTTGGCCGGGGACGATCTGAACTACTCCAGACTCCCCCTCGTCCTCCAAGACCACCCACTGATTCGAGATCACGGATTTCTCAGTCATCGAAGGGTACTGGAAGTACACTTCGTCTATCGCGACGACTGGGTAGTAGTTTAGCTGGAAGTACCCCCACCGCGCATAGTCGTTTGCGTAGTGATCGTGGACTTCGTTTGTGTGTGTTTTAGCAACTAGATCGATGTCTAGCTCTTTCGCCAACCAATCAACACCCGCACGAATGTACCAGTCAAGCATCCGGTCAGGGAACGGGTTCCCGTCGTCATCGCTTAGGTCTAAACCAAACAAGTAATTGTCGCGTAACTCATCAACACTGACGAGCAGCGCGTTCTCGTCCTGAGACTCAGACGACAATAGGTCTGAGTACTGCGATACGTCGCTGCTCGCACTATCCTCGTAGCGGGCGCGATAGTAGTAGACGGTATCGTCAGTCGCTGTCGAATCTTGGTGGTCGTAGAAGAACGTATTGGGGAGCAATTCAAAAGTATGAATTGTCGCCCAAGGTCCGCTCAGTGACTCAGTGCGCTGAAGTATGATCCGATCGAACCTCTCGATCACTGTTTGGATCGAGGGAGCCTGGACTGTGACCTCGGTGTAGTACGTGATCGTCGGGGGATCACTGTAGACGGCGGGCGGGACTCGAACCTCTCCTCTCACCACCGTCTGTACGGAGGGCGACAATCCGAGCGTGTTAAACGCCACGCTCGGAGTCGCTGCACTGTCGGGGCAAACGAAGTATCGGTCGTACCCGATCGCTGGAATCTCCAGCCGATATCGGATGAAGTCAACAGCCGTATGCGCAAAGACACCAGTACCGTCGGTCACGACTTCGACTGGGGTCTGGCTGATTCCTACTCCGCCTACCGTCTCGGACGCTCCCACTGACGCCGGAGCGGGCGACAATCGGACAACAGCGTCCACGACCCCGGCTCCACTGGCATCGAGTATCGTCCCGGTGATCGTGACCGCCATGATGCCTCTTACGTTAGGTCGCGGATTCCTCGGATTGTCGCGCGAGAATTGGTGAGAGGAGTGCCTGCTGCCGACGGCCTAAACCGCATGTAATGCCCGACGCACCGGATCTCGAAAACAAACTGAACAGTCGACGCTGGGGCGATGGCGCTGGTATCCAGTGTGACTGGCGTCGCTAGCGAGAGCGCAGTCACGCCACCATGTTCCATGCCGAATGACGTTGCACGGTCGAACCACTGCGTGGCTCCTGTAGCGCGCTGACTGAATCCAGACTGGATTCCCAGTTCAAACGCCGTCATGTCACCGGTTGAGCCTCCACCTACGATCAACTCGACAAACAGCATGATGCGGTCGTAGCCCTGTACGTTGATTCCTTCAGACCACGCGGCGGACCCTGCCGCCACTAGGTCTTGATCGGCGTACACTGACGACACCATGATCTCGCGATCAAGGACGTTTATGGCGCGAATCTCCGATACTCGGAGATTCCGAATCGATTGATTCGTTGGCGCTACGCGTACTGGGATATCGCTACCCATTAGACGTTATACACCACGACCGTAATTTTATCGCCCACGGACAAGTTAGCCGATGCCGTGATTGTCAAGGTGCCGCCTCCCGTCCATACAGCGGAGAGGAGATACTTCGACGCATTGGCAGTATTCAGCGTGACGGTAACGGCGTTACCGTTGAGGCTGGCGTCGAACGCGACGGTATCGGTGGTAGAGCCGCCGGGGACCCAAGCGTGACCCTGAACGGCGG
>JAAHTH010000908.1_pt1 | contig 20788 bp, 39 predicted proteins | sample 6116091 | NCBI WGS metagenome assembly JAAHTH01 (sample SAMN13939990, study PRJNA603662) | sponge metagenome | isolation source: marine sponge | host: Mycale hentscheli | place: New Zealand | collected 2006 | reverse complement strand
CGTAATAACCACATAGGATTCACTTCATCCAGAAACTGCTCACCAAAGGCTTGCATATTGCCTTTAGTTTTAGCCATCAGCTGTAAAAAATCATATTGCTGATAATATTTATTACCTGGCGAGCCGACGTAGACGCCGGTTTGGTTATTAAAATCTTCAGCTGAAGCTAAGCTATTTTGATAAGTGATTAAATCACTGTCTTCAATGGCTTGCATTGCAGCATTAATACCCAATACATCTTGTCGTGATATTGCTTTTAAGAGTTTTCTGTCAGGGAGCATTTTTCGCGGCTCATAGGTTTTTAGCTCGCCCCCTAATTGATGTGACCATGACGATAAGTCAGCATTTTGAATCGGCGCAACGCCTGTTTTTCCAGCCAGTACAGCATCCCATAAGGCATCAGATGTGCTACCACAAGCACTGAGTGCACCCACACCTGTCACAAATACGCGATTTAAATCACTCATTTATTCCGCCCCTCAAATTCAGGATGCTTGAAAAGCAGACAACTATTTGAACCGCCAAATCCAAAAGAATTCGATAAAACAGCCCCTAGTGCTTTATTACGTGGGCCCTCAGGGACATAATCTAAGTCACACTCAGGATCGGCCTGTATTTGATTTTGGGTCATTGGAATTTTTTCAGACTGAATCGCAAGGGTTGATAGTACCGCCTCTAATGCCCCTGCTGCTGCAATTAAATGCCCTGTTTGACTCTTGGTTGAACTCACCGGGATTTGCTTCGCATGTTCACCAAATACCGCTTTAATCGCATTGGTTTCACTCAAGTCGTTCATTTTGGTTGATGTACCATGGGCGTTAATATAATCAATCTCTGAGGCATGAACCCCTCCGTCTTTTAATGCGCCTTCTATGGCCTGAATCGCACCATTACCGTTTGGATGTGAGTCTGTAATGCGATCAGAACTTAAACTATTACCAACACCTGCGTGTGCCATCGAATGGTCTACTTGCGGTCACAGGAGAATGATTATTAGAGGACAAAGCGCCAAGCAAACAAAAGCTTGAAACGCCAAGCGGGTTTATCATCGAATCAAAACCACCCGCAAGCATATAATCTGCTTCGCCACGACGAATCACTTGCATCGCAAGCCCCAGTGCTTGTCCACCTGAAGCACATGCTGTATGTACCGAGTTTGCATAGCCTGTTAGACCAAACTCTTGAATTAAAAGAGATAAGCCACTGTTTGATGCGGTACGCCCAAAATCATCTAGCCGATAAAAAGCATCACCTTGTGCTGCTAATGCTGCCCAGTCACAATCACCTGTTGGTGCTGCTGCTTTTTGAAAGCGCTGAAGATGATTAAAATCACCTGTCATCATACCGCTACCTGTAACAACACCAAACCGTGTTGCATCCGGTAAGTGTTTAGGATGAATCCCTGCATCAAGCAGTGCCTGACTTGCAGCATCTAGTGAAAACTGCGTAAACGGCATGGTAAAACGATGGTGTTTTCCTGTGCGATAACATTGCGGTTGGTAAGACTTAACTTCTGCTGCAAAACGAACTGGAAAACCAGAAGCATCAAATTGCTGTATGGCTGCCATACCTGATTTTTGAGCCATTAATGCCTGCCATGTACTTTGAACATCAGGCCCTAAAGGTGAGACAGCACCTAATCCTGTAATCGCAACGCGTTTTTCTAATTGCATGTCATCACCAACTCAAGTAAACAGACGCGTTTATCAAAACGACTCACACGGCACTTAAAAACCAAGATGCCATCTTTGTGTGACTTAATATTTAAATCTGTGGTTAAGATATCGCCAGGCACAACAAAATCGTTCATTTTGATGCGCCGCATTTCTTGTACATGATAAGGCTTATCAAACCCTGCTTCTGCTGTAAATTGTCGCCCCAAGTTCATAATACATTCCAACAAGATGGTCATGGGCATGACTGGTTTTTTGGGAAAGTGGTCTTGGAAATAAGGGGCTGCCTTGGTGATATGTTTTTCTGCACGAATCATCTCACCAGGCTGATGGGCTACGATTTTATCAAAATGTACCAACGACAAAACACGTGGATCAACCGATATATTTGATTCGGAATTTGATTGAAGTCCCGGCAAAGGTTCAGATAAAGACAAAGCCTCGGGTAACTCAAAGGGCTGATGTAAAGCATCAAACTGCGCACGAATGACCTCTTGCTCAATAAAATCATCCATGGGAAGCAATGGGCCTAGAGCCGACAGCTCAAATACAATTTCATCTCCCACGTGTGCCTCAGCGACATACTGCACCATGGTGTCATCTAGTTTTTTGAGCGTGCTCGATAGCAAGAGGGTCTCACCCACATAAACGGGGCGATGTAAGCGCGCTTTATCTGCAATCCCGGCCACAGGCCGCTTGGTAAAATCACAACTCACCATCACGTTCCATGCAGCAAGCTGCCCAACGGTTTCGCCTACCAATGCAGGAACAAAACACCGTCTGTTGGTTTTGTCAGAAACGAGATAGTAATCATCCGCTGTTACATGCTTAATGCCTTCTGTTTTATTCCCAGGCTCAAGCGATGTAATTCTATCAACAAATAAAAAACTCATGCGATTAAGCCGTAGTGGTTTCTACAGGATTCGCTTCTTTTGCAAGAATAATTAACTTACAAAAGGTCTCAACCGTGAAAAGCATTGGAATTTCGTTTACTTTCATATTCGGTGTAAAATGTGCATCCGGTACTTCTGTTAAATATGCTTTTAATGCAGCGATTCCTTCTTCGGTCAATACACCACCTTGCTCAAATTCTGCTTCGGTTAAATTACCACGCGCATTTTTTTCAAGTTGCCCCCGTGGGATTTTAATCGAAAACTCTTTTTCAAGCTGAAAAACCAAGTCTAAAAAATCAATCGACTCAGCCCCTAAATCAGTGATTAATCGCGCATTTAAGCTGACTTCCTCTTCTTCGATGACCAATACATCCGCAATAATTTCTCGAACTTTAGGATAAATAATTTCTAGATTCATCGTCACAACCCTCAGCGTACCCAGTTAGATAATTAGATAATATGAAAGGTACGAATTGTAGCACAAGTTTTTATGACATGGGATAGATTATCCCGTTATCGCATAACCTGCATCAAGGAAAATGGTTTGCCCCATAATTAACCCTGATTCGGGCAAACATAATAAATAAACACCATCGGCGACATCTTCAGGCGTCATACTACGACCCGCAAGCGAACGTGATTGATATTCATCCAGTAATGATTCACGATTTGGAAAGTGCTTTAAGGCATCGGTATCAACAACCCCTGCAGAAATAGTATTCACTCGAATACCATCTACTGCTAATTCTAAACTTAAAGACCGGACCAGTGCTTCAAGCGCTGCTTTTGAAGCGCCTATAAAAGCATAATTAGGAATAGCACGATGTGCACCAAGGCTTGATAGTGCAATGACACTTGAGCCTTTAGCCATTAAGCCGCGGGCTTCTGTCACCAAATGGTTCAATGCTAGGGCATTGGTTTCCATACACCATCGCCAGTGCTTCGTTGACATTTTAAGCGCAGGCTTTAAAACGCCACTTGCTGCATTGCTGACTAAAATATCTAGTGTTGAAAAGTGCTGCCTAAATATTTCAAAGGCACTTTTAACCGATGCATGATCAGCAACGTTTGCTTGTATTGCAATCGCACGCCGACCTAAAGCTTCTATTTCAGCCACCACAATATCCGCTTCATCTGAGCTATTAAAATAAATAATTGCAATATCAGCACCCGCTCGCGCTAATTTCATTGCTGTTGCTCGTCCAATACCTCTTGCGCCACCTGTAATGAATGCCACTTTATTATCTAGTATATTTGTCATACTTTAATTCCTTTTGGAGCTAAATCATAAAAATGCCTCAAGCTACCGTAAACTCAGCACACCTGTCAATTAAGATGTATTTAATATGCTTTACATTTGCGCACGTATTTTGTACCATCTGCGCATCGATTTACGAACCTTCTAGCGATACGTCATGAAATCAATCTGGACTAAAATTATTTTACCTATTTCAGCACTCTATGCCTGCCGCATGCTAGGTTTGTTTTTGCTGATTCCTGTCTTTACACTTTATGCACCACATCTAAAAGGCGCCTCACCCGCCTTAATTGGGATCGCACTCGGTGCTTACGGATTAAGCCAAGGCTTACTTCAAATTCCATTTGGTATGCTATCTGACCGTTACGGCCGAAAACCAATCATTACCTTAGGCCTACTTTTATTTGCACTCGGCAGTATCATTGGCATGCTAACCGACTCGATGTTTGGCATGATTATCGCTCGTAGCCTACAAGGCATGGGAGCTATCGGCAGTGTTTTGATGGCGCTTCTCGCTGATTTAACGCCTGAGTCCAAACGCACAGCCGCGATGGCAGTGATTGGCGGTAGCATTGGGCTTTCGTTTAATTTAGCACTCGTTATCAGCCCGCCATTGGCACACCATCATGGGCTTTCGGGCCTTTTTGTGATTACATTAGGTCTTATCTGCATCTGTTTGTTTCTATTAAAGACCGTCATTCCAAGCCCCAATCAAACCATTCCAACGCATCCTATCTCACAAAAAAAACGCCTCATGCATGTACTCAAAGATGCTTCTTTAAGACCCCTTAATTTTGGTATTTTATATCAGCATGCTATTTTGACAGCCATGTTTTTTATTCTACCGCTTAAGTTACAAGCCGCAATCACAGCACACACGCTCACTACTCCTTGGCACTTTTATTGTGTGACCTTGGTGACTGCATTTATCGCGGCTATCCCTCTGATTTTATTGGCTGAAAAACGAGGGAAAAACAAGCTTGTTTTCTCTGTGGCTATAGGACTGACAGGCTTAAGCCAAATCATGCTCATGCAAACGCACTTATCCTGGCATTTCTTTTGCATGGTCATATTTATTTATTTTCTGGCATTTAATGCATTAGAAGCCATGCTACCCTCGATGGTTTCTAAGCAAGCCTCAAAAGACTACAAAGGAACAGCAATGGGGGTTTATTCAAGCAGTCAGTTTTTAGGTATTTTTGCTGGTGGTAGCTTTGCTGGATTACTCTATACACAGTATGGCGAAATGGGTATCTTTGCCATGAATGCTTGTTTGTCTGGCCTATGGCTTATCAGTACAAAAACAAATAAAAAAATAAAGCCCCTGCTTCCACAAACGAAAAAAGAGGCTTTTAATTAATTAAATTTATTTAAATTAAAACGGTATATCATCATCCAATGATGTATCTGCAGGTACTTGTGCTGCTTTAGGTTTAGCGGCTGCACGTGCTTGAGGTGCTGACTGACTTTGATCCATATCAGCAAAATCACCACCTGATGTCGTTCCTTTTGCATCTAACATTTGTAAGTCTGAAGCCACAATTTCTGTTGTGTATTTATCATTGCCTTGTTGATCTTGCCATTTACGCGTACGCAAGCTGCCTTCGATATAAACTTTTGAGCCTTTTTTTAAATATTCACCGGCAATCTCACCTAAGCGATTAAAACATACCACTCGATGCCATTCAGTACGTTCTTGACGCTCGCCTGTTTGCTTGTCTTTCCAAGACTCACTGGTTGCAAGTGAAAGGGTTGTTGCTGCATTGCCGCTTGGCATATATCTTAAATCAGGATTAGCCCCAATATTCCCAATTAAAATAACTTTATTAACACCACGTGCCATAGGATTCTCCGTTATGTGTGCGATCGATTGGAAAAAGAGTATAACGGAAAAATCTTCTCCTAAAAAGGCAAGAAACAAAAGTTCTAATAAAAGCAAAACAAAACCAACTATACCAACCCCTGTTAGTGATGCTAAAGTACCCTTTTTTATAAAAGATTTTAAAATGTTTTTGGACTCAATATGACGGATATCAACGAAAGAAACCTATTTCAACGTGCATATACCGGTGCCGCAATAGGTGCAGCACTTGGAGCAGGCTTTGGCATTTTTACCGCGGCTAAAACACCGCTTCCTGATAGTCCTGAAGGACAATTTGAGTGGGTTGTTGTCGCGTGCTTTGCAACTGCTGTATTGGCTTGTAGTGGCGCATGTGTTGGAGGAATCACTTTTGGTGCCGCAGCGAATGTGCTACAACAAGCAACCGATCGCTTAGCATACCAGTCCCACAGGAGACATGAACCAGAAGATAATCATAATTCCACTCATACTCATACTCATACTCAAAAATTACTAACAGCAAACCCTCAGTATCCAACAAGAAAAGATACAGCTGATAGTGATGAGCTAGAAGCTGACATAGAAAATAGTTTAACTGCTAACGCAGAAACAACAGGGTTTACTAGCATTATGCCAACACTCACAAGCATATGAGTGTTAATTTAGTTTGCTCAGGATGGTGTGGAAAATAAGTTTTTATTGGGATAATCACATAAATCACGAACCGGGCAATCAACACAATGTGGCTTTCTCGCCGTACAAATATAACGACCGTGTAAAATCAGCCAATGATGCGCATCTTTTAAATATGTTTTTGGAATATTTTTTAATAAACCCAGCTCAACAGCCAAAGGCGTTTTACCTTTTGCCAAGCCTGTACGATTAGCAACCCGAAAAATATGCGTGTCAACAGCCATCGTCGGCTCACCAAAAGCCGTGTTTAAAACAACATTTGCTGTTTTTCGACCAACGCCTGGCAAAGCTTCTAATGCCTTGCGCGTTTTAGGCACTTGGCCTTGATATAAATCAACCAGTAATTGACACGTTTTAATAATATTTTTAGCTTTGCTATTGAATAAACCAATGCGCTTAATATAACTTTTGAGTTTTTCTTCACCTAAAGCAAACATAGCCGCTGGGGTATTCGCTGCCAAAAATAAAGCCGGTGTTTCAAGGTTAACGCGAATATCTGTGGTTTGTGCCGACAGTATCACTGCAATTAATAATTCGAAATCAGAGTGATAATTTAATTCGGTGGTTGGGTTTGGATTTTCAGCTGACAATCGCTCAAAAAAAATACGGCGTGTTTCACGATTCATACGTAAAACACGCCGTCTATTCGAAAGCAAGTCATCAAAATCGACTTACTCTGCAGGTTTTTCTGCTTTTTTAGAAGCTTTAGGTGCTTCAGCTTTTGTTTCAGCTTTTGTTTCAGCTTTTTTTACTGCTGTTTTTTTTTCAGCAGCTTTTTTCTCTGCTTTTTTATGTGCTGCTTTTTTCTCAACAACGACGTCTTCAGCTTCATCTGAAACGGCAGGTCTATCAACCAGCTCAACGATTGCCATAGGTGCTGCGTCTCCAGCACGAAAACCGCACTTTAAAACACGCACATAACCACCAGGACGTTCTTTATAACGAGGTCCTAAGTCAGTGAATAATTTTCCAACCGAACTTTTTGAACGAAGTCTATCAAACACATAACGACGTGAAGCCACAGAGTCTGATTTGCTCGCTGTAATCAACGGCTCAATATAACGACGTAATTCTTTTGCTTTAGCCAAGGTTGTTTTAATCATTCCATGCTCAACTAAAGAATTGCACATGTTCGAGAACATCGCTTTACGATGACTACTTGTTCGACCAAAACCACGTCCGGCATGACGATGACGCATAATAAAAACTCCTACTAATTACTCTCGCCAAGATTTTCAGGCGGCCAGTTCTCTAAATCCATACCCAGCGACAAGGTTCTTGAAGCCAACACGTCTTTGATTTCCGTGAGTGATTTCTTACCCAAGTTCGGGGTTTTTAATAATTCATTTTCACTTTTTTGGACCAGGTCCCCAATGAAATAAATATTTTCAGCTTTCAAACAATTTGCTGAACGAACAGTAAGCTCTAAATCGTCTACTGGACGTAACAGTAATGGATCAAATCCATGCTGTTCATTCGCATCAGATGCGACTTCCTCTAAATTGATATCAACAAACGCTTTTAACTGACGTTGCAAAATATTCGCTGACAAACGAATCGCTTCTTCAGGATCCAATGTACCATTGGTTTGTAACTCAATGGTTAATTTATCTAGATCCGTTCGATTTTCAACCCGTGCATTATCAACTGTATAAGCCACTTTCTTAACAGGCGAATAAGTATTGTCTAATTTTAAGCTACCGACTGCTTTCTTAGGTAACTCATCATCAAGATAACGAACAAATGTATCTGTAATATGAAAGCCAATGCCTTTTTCAACTGTCAAAGTCATATTTAACGAGCCATGCTCGTTGACCGTTGCAATCACTAAGTCAGGATTAACCACTTCAATATCATTGCTGACTTGAATATCACCTGCTGTTACTTGACAAGGGCCTTGCTTACTTAAGGTCAACGTTGCCGTTTGACCAACAGGCATTTTAAGCGCTACGTCTTTTAAGTTCAGCAAGATATTAACAACGTCTTCTTGAACACCCTCAAGGGTACTATACTCATGTAAAACACCATCAATCGTGACTTCAGTAATCGCAGCCCCAGGCATTGAAGAAATTAAAATCCGTCTCAGTGCATTTCCAAGCGTATGTCCAAATCCACGCTCCAATGGTTCAAGCACAATTCGGCTGTGATTTGGAGCATCAAACTGCACTTTGAGCGCTTTCGGCGTCAACATGTCGTTAATGTCTATATACATTGGGCTCTCGGCCTCCACGTTTACTTGTTTACTTAATTACTTAGAGTAAAGTTCAACTACTAAGCTAATATTAAAATCAGCAGGTAAATCATCCAATGTCGGCAATGCAACAAAAGTTCCTTTGAAGCTTGCTGATTCAGATGTAATCCAGGTACACGGCGCACGCTGCTCAGATAAACCGATAGCTGCTTGTATACGCCCTTGTTCACGCGCTTTTTGTCTCACAGAAACGATATCACCCGGCTTCACTAAGAAAGAGGCAATATTAACCACTTGGTCATTCACCAAAATAGCTTTATGTGACACCAGCTGACGCGCTTCAGCACGTGTACTTGCAAAACCGATACGATAAACGACGTTATCTAAACGGCATTCTAAAAGCGCCAACAAATTCTCACCTGTTGAACCTTTTTTGCTCGCTGCTTTTTTATAATAATTTCGGAATTGCTTTTCTAAAACACCATAATAGCGTCTTATTTTTTGCTTTTCCCGTAATTGCAAACCATAGTTAGCCATACGCGGACGCTTGTCACCATGCTGTCCGGGTAGCTTTTCTGAGTTACATTTAGATTTATGATCTCGAACGCCACTTTTTAGTAGCAAATCAACGCCTTCTCTACGAGAAAGCCTACACTTTGGACCAAGATACCTTGCCATCAATCACTCCTGAAACTTAAACGCGACGTTTTTTAGGTGGCTTACAGCCATTATGAGGAATACCCGTCACATCTGTAATTTCTACAATTTTAAATTCCTGGGAAATCAGTTCTCGAATCGTAGACTCACGACCGGGTCCTGGCCCATGAACAAATACAGCAACAGACTTCATACCATACTCTTTTGCTGTTGCTGAAGCACGTTCTGTTGCAATCTGCGCTGCATACGGGGTGCTTTTTCGTGAACCACGAAAACCCGAACCACCGGATGTTGCCCAACATAAGGCATTACCTTGACGATCGGTAAAAGTCACAATCGTATTGTTGAACGAGGCATGCACATGAACAATCCCGTCTGATACAACGCGTTTAATTTTTTTCCGCGTTTTCTTTTGTTTTGCCTTGTTAGTAGCCATCAGTCTTTCCTACATGAAAAATCAAATATTTGCGTGCTATTTACGACGACCTTTCCGCGTACGCGCATTGGTTTTCGTTCGTTGCCCACGCAAAGGTAAACCACGTCGATGCCGAAGACCACGGTAACAACCAAGATCCATCAATCGTTTGATGTTCATCGTCACTGTACGACGTAAATCACCTTCGACCGTCATTTCACCAATTATTTTACGTAAAGCTTCAAGCTCTACATCTGTCAATTGGGAAACCTTTGTTGAAGGTTCTATTTTAGTTTGCTGACACAGTTTTAATGCGCTTGATTTTCCAACGCCATAAACTGAAGTCAGTGCAATCACCACATGTTTGTGATCTGCAATGTTTACACCTGCTATACGTGCCATTCATTTCTCCGAACACTGTGTCGCTTCTGCTTGAAGGGAACAGAAGATACTCGTTTCACATCTTAAAATCAAGTTATACTTAACCTTGTCGCTGTTTATGTCGTGGTTCTTTACAAATCACGCGAACAGCACCATGTCTTTTAATCACCTTACAATGACGGCACATAGGCTTCACCGACGCTCTTACTTTCATTGAACTACTCCACTATTAATCACAATTAATTATTAATTACAAAATAATCAAAAATAATGACACATCATCACAAAAGACCTGGCAAGCCGGTTCCTTTGACATTGCCTTTCTTCATCAAAGAGTCATATTGACCCGCCATCAAATGCGCTTGAACCTGTGCTACAAAATCCATAACAACCACAACAATAATCAGCAATGAGGTGCCACCAAAATAAAAAGGCACATGCCAGGTATACATTAAAATCTGAGGAAGCAAGCACACTAAGACCAAATATAAAGCCCCAACCAAGGTCAAGCGCGTCATAATAGCATCAATATAACGTGTTGTCTGCTCTCCTGGACGAATTCCTGGAATATATGCCCCGGATTTTTTTAAATTATCTGCTGTATCTTTAGGATTAAAAACTAAAGCCGTATAGAAAAAAGCAAAAAACATAATTGCAGCAGCATAAATAATTAGATACAACGGCTGCCCTGGAGAAATCGCCATGCCAATATCAGCAAGCCAATCCATGCCTTTTCCTCGCCCAAAAAATTGAGCGACCGTGCCTGGAATCAAAATAATACTCGAGGCAAAAATGGGTGGAATCACACTGGCCATATTTATTTTTAATGGGAGGTGACTCGTTTGTGCTGCATACACACGTTTACCCTGTGTTCTCTGTGCATAATTCACACGAATTCGGCGTTGCCCTCGCTCAACAAACACCACAAAACCTGTTACAAGCGCAACAATCACACCAATAAGAATCAACGTTAAGGCTTGCATTTGGCCTTCTCGGACCTGCTGAAATACAGAAGCAATCGCATGCGGTAAATTAGAAACAATACCTGAAAAAATAATCAGTGATATACCATTACCGACCCCTTTTTCTGTTATTTGCTCTCCAAGCCACATTAAAAACATCGTGCCCGTGACCAAAGTCACAACAGCTGTCATATAAAAAGAAACATCAGTCGTCAGCGCTATGTGTTGCCCCGCAAGCCAACGAGCCATTCCAAAAGACTGGAACAAAGCCAAGACCAGCGTAAAATAACGCGTGTACTGATTTATTTTTCGCCTACCTGACTCACCTTCTTTTTTTAATTGCTCAAGGGCTGGTACAACCATTGAGAAAAGCTGCATCACAATAGATGCTGTAATATAAGGCATAAGGCCAATAGCAAAAACGGTTACACGTGACAAAGCGCCACCCGAAAACATATTAAACAAGCCAAAAATTGTGTTTTGTTGCTCAGAAAAAAAGTTTGCCAACTTCTGAGGATCAAGCCCAGGCACCGGGATATGTGCGCCAAGGCGATAAACTAAAATAGCACCCAAAACAAAGAGAAGCCGAACTTTCAGCTCGGCTAATCCACCATTCGAATCGCGCTTTGAATGCTTAGTACTCATGCTTCAACACTACCACCTTGTGCTTCGATTGCCTGAAGGGCACCTTTGGTCACACGTAATCCCTTGACCACCACTTTTTTAGTTAACTCACCGGATAATATAATTTTAACATCACGAATATTACGGCTAATTAATCCTGCTTCTCGTACTGCTTCAAGCGTTATTGTATCCGCTGCGATATTTGAAAGCTCAGACAGTGTAATTTGATCAACTGTTCTGCCAACGCGAGAAGTAAAACCAAACTTAGGTAACCGACGTTGCAGGGGCATTTGGCCGCCTTCAAAGTTAATCTTATGATAGCCACCTGAACGGGCTTTCTGACCCTTATGGCCTCGGCCACAAGTTTTACCTAAACCTGAACCAATTCCGCGTCCAACACGTTTTTGACTCGGTTTTGAACCAGGTTCTGGTGATAACGTATTCAATTTCATTAGATATTTTCCTCAACTCGCACCAAGTAATTCACTTGATTCACTAAACCACGAATGGCTGGGATATCACGATGTACGACGCTGCTGTTAATGCGCTTAAGGCCAAGTTGCTTTGCAATATGAATATGTTTTGGCAAACGACCAATTAAGCTTTTCACCAATGTAATTTTGATTTGGCTATCTGCTTTTTTATCTGCTTTTTTATTCATAATTAACCTTCCACCACTTCTTGAACGGTTTTTCCACGCTTAGCTGCCACATAGTCAGGCGTTCCAATGCGTGTCAGTGCCCCAATAGTTGCACGAACGACATTGGTTGGGTTTGTTGACCCCATGCTTTTAGCCAAAATATCTTGAACGCCAAGCACTTCCAGTACAGCACGCATCGCGCCACCAGCAATCACCCCTGTTCCTTCACTGGCCGGCTTCATGAATACTTTAGAAGCCCCAAAGTTTGAAACAATTGTATGGTGAATGGTTTTTCCAGCTAATGGGATATAAACCATATTTTTTCGCGCATGGTCCATTGCTTTTTGAATGGCAACCGGTACTTCACGTGCTTTACCACGTCCATATCCGATTTTACCTTTACCATCACCGACAACGACCAATGCTGCAAAGCCAAAAACACGGCCACCTTTTACAACTTTTGCCGTACGTTGAACAGCAACTAACTTTTCTTTGTAGCCGTCTGTTTTAGAATCATCAAATGCCATAGTTGTTCCTTAAAAAGTCAACGCTTCACGCGCACCATCAGCCAACGCTTTTACGCGACCATGGTATTTATAGCCAGATCTATCGAATGCCACTTCAATTACATCCAACGCTTTTGCACGCTGGCCTAATAATTGCCCGATTTGAAGTGCACGCTCAACTTTATTGCCTTTCAATGTTTTTCGCACATCTTTTTCAAGGCTAGAGCAAGAGACTAAAACACGGTCACCTTTTTCTTCCGATACTACGATTTGCGCATAAATCTGGCAGGCGCTACGATGAACAACCAATCGAGGTCGTCCAGATCGGCGAATAACTGCCTTTGTTTTTGAACCCCGTCGGATTCGAGCTCGTTCTTTAGTTGCCATCAGTTACACCCTATTTTTTCTTCGCTTCTTTGGTAATAATTACTTCACCCGCACGACGTATTCCTTTGCCTTTATAAGGCTCAGGTGGTCTTATTGCACGAATCTCTGAAGCCACTTGTCCAACACGTTGTTTATCTGAACTTTTGAGAACAATCGTTGTATTGTTTGGCATCTCAGCAGTCACATCTTCCGGCAATGCATATGAAACCGGGTGTGAAAAACCAAGAGACAAAGCAAGCGTTTTGCCTTGTGCTTGCGCTCTATATCCTACACCGACCAACTCTAGCGTCACACTAAATCCTTCTGTCACACCATGAACCGCATTATTCACTAAGGCGCGAACAGTTCCCGCAAAAGCCCATCCTTTAGGATCAGCAGATGCTGGCGAAAACTGTATTTCATTTGGCGCTTCATCTGTACGTGTTACCGTAACCAAATGATGGCAATGTGTCGTCACAGTGCCTTTAGGTCCTTTAACAATCACGCATCCAGGCTCAACATTCAACTCTACGTTTGAAGGTAAAATCACTGGTGCTTTGGCTATTCTTGACATATTTATTCTCGCTCGTATTAAGCCACTTCACAAATGACTTCACCACCCACTCCAGTTTTTTGAGCACGCAAATGACTCATCACACCTTGTGAGGTTGATAAAATTGCGACTCCAAAACCTGGGATTGAAGACAAATCTTTAACTGCTTTATAAACACGAAGACCAGGTCGACTGATACGCTTAATTCGCTCAATGACAGGTCGCCCATGATAATACTTCAGTTTTAAAGTCAATGACTTCAAATTACTTTCTGAAGGTTCGATTTTAAAATCTACAATATAACCTTCTTCTTTTAGGACACGTGCAATCTCTTCTTTAAGATTTGACGAAACCATCATTACATGTTGATGATTCGCCTGTTGTCCATTGCGAATTCTTGTTAGCATATCCGCTATAGGATCTTGCATACTCACGGCATTTCTCCAATATTTAAAATTACCAGCTTGATTTCCGAGCACCCGTCACATGACCTACCATCAAATTCTGGCGCAAACAAATTCGGCATAATCCAAATTTACGATACACTGCATGCTGCCGTCCACATTGTTGACAACGAGTCGTTAGTCTAGATGGACTCGAGTTAAGCGGCAATTTATGCAATGCAGCTTGGGCCGTTCTAACAGCATCCATATCAGAAGAAGATTTAATAATCTTTTTCAGCTTCATACGACGCTTTAAATGCTTTTCAACCAACTTCGCTTTTTTAAGCTCTCGTTCAACAATTGCTTTTCTAGCCACAATGACACCTTTTTTTATCGTTCATTATCTTTTTTTAATGGAAATTTAAATGCTTCTAATAAAGCACGCGCCTCTTTGTTTGTTTTCGCACTCGTTGAGATACAAATATCGAGTCCTCGAATACAATCAATTTTATCAAAATCAATTTCAGGGAATACTATTTGCTCTTGTATACCCATTGAATAATTACCTGTTCCATCGAATGACTTAGCGTTTAAACCGCGAAAATCACGCACACGAGGCAGAGCAATCGAAATAAGACGCTCAAGAAACTCATACATCCGCGCACCACGCAAAGTAACTTTACAACCAATTGGCCATCCTTCTCGAATTTTAAATCCAGCCAACGACCGCTTTGCAAACGTTGTAATAGGCTGTTGTCCGGCTATACGTGTCATGTCGTCTAGAGCAAACTTCATCACTTTTTTATCGTTAACCGCTTCACCAACACCCATATTTAAGGTTATTTTCTGAAGTTTAGGGACTTGCATTACATTGGTGTAATTGAAAGCTTTCATCAATGACGCCACAATCTCTTCTTTGTATAATTTTTTCAAACTAGTCATTTTGATTACCCCATTACCCCTGATCAACCAATGCTTCATTGGATTTAAAATAACGTGCTCTTCGGGTTTTCCCTTCCGCTTCAACAACCCTAAAGCCAACTTTGTCTGCTTTTTTGGTTTCCGGATTATACAGGGCAACATTAGAACAATGCAAGGCCGCCTCTTGTGTGCGAATTTCACCTTTTTGCTGCTTCTGAGGATTAGGCTTCATGTGCTTCTTCACTAAATTTGCACCTTCAACCAATACTTTATCACCAAGAACCTTCAGCACTTTACCAATATGGCCTTTGCTTTTTCCGGTCATTACAATGGCGGTATCATTTTTTTTAATACGTTTCATGATGTATCCCTTTATTACAAGACTTCAGGAGCTAAAGAGATGATTTTCATGAATCGCTCTCTCAGTTCTCGAGTCACCGGGCCAAAAATACGTGTTCCAACAGGATCATGCTGAGCATTCAACAAGACAGCTGCATTTCCATCAAAGCGAATCACAGAACCATCAGCACGTCGTACTGCTGTTGCTGTTCGAACCACAACGGCGTTCATTACAACACCTTTTTTTACTTTGCTTCGTGGAATTGCATCTTTCACGCTTACTTTAATCACATCACCCACCCGTGCATAACGGCGATGCGAACCACCCAATACTTTGATGCACATGACTTTACGTGCACCGCTGTTATCAGCGACATCAAGCACTGTCTGCATTTGTATCATTTTACTCTCCAGCTCTAACAGTCAACCAGAAAACGGCTGACGATTATATCAGCCCTTCAAGTATTTTTAAAGTCAAATTACCTTGATAAGAAAATTAAGAAATTATATCAACAAGGACCCAGTTTTTAAGTTTAGATATGGGCTTAGACTCACGAATTCTAACAACGTTACCAATTTGACAAACACCTTGCTCATCATGCACATGTAATTTTGTTTGTCGTCTTAATAACTTCCCATACTTAGGATGCTTAACAAGACGCTCAACAGACACGACGGCAGTTTTATTTGCTTTATTGCTCACAACTTTACCAACAACAGTGGTTGCTTTTGTTTCTTTAGTTGACATGCGCTTCACCTGCTTTTTCAGTCATCAATGTTTTTATCCGGGCAATTTGCTTACGTGCCTCGGTTATTTGATGAGGTTGCTCTAACGCACCTTCATTTTTTCTTTTCAAACGAAGTAAAAATTGTTTTTTTCTAAGCGAAAGAAGCTCTGTGTTTAACTCATCTAAACCCATGGTTTTGAGTTTCTTTTTTTGTTCAGCTACTCTGGTCATCACATCACCTTCCGTTCGGCAAATGTTACTTTGAAAGGAAGCTTCGCTTTCGCAAGATCAAATGCCTCAATGGCTAATTCTCGAGAAACACCTTCGATTTCAAACAACATTCTACCTGGTTGAATTTGAGCAACCCAATACTCAACACTCCCTTTACCACCACCTTGTCTAACTTGAAGTGGTTTTTGAGTGATGGGTTTATCTGGAAAAACACGGATCCAAACCTTTCCGCCCCGCTTAATATGACGTGTTAATGCACGTCGTGCGGCTTCAATTTGACGCGCTGTTAAACGACCGCGTCCTACAGCTTTTAATCCAAACTGACCAAAGCTAACTTTAGAACCACGTTGAGCAAGCCCACGATTCCGGCCTTTCATTTGCTTCCGATATTTTGTTCGTTTAGGTTGTAACATCTTGGTTCATCCTCACTTACTTGCTGCCATCGTCTTGACGATTTTTTTGAGGCGCACTTTCACCTTTAAAAATCCAGACTTTGACACCGATGATCCCATAAGCCGTTTTCGACTCAGCGGTTCCATAATCAATATTGGCGCGAAATGTATGCAATGGCACTCGTCCTTCTCGATATGATTCAGAACGGGCAATTTCAGCACCTCCCAAACGGCCACCAACTGTCACCTTGATACCTTTTGCACCTGATTTCATAGCTGCATTAACAGCACGCTTCATGGCACGTCTAAACATAACACGTTGCTCTAGCTGCTGTGCGACACCCTCTGCAACCAAGGTCGCATCAAGCTCAGGCTTTCGTACTTCTTGAATATTAAGATGGACTGGAACGCCTATTTTCTTTGAAATTTCAGCGCGAAGGGCTTCAATACCGCCGCCCTTTTTACCAATCAAAACACCTGGTCGTGCTGTATGAATCGTAATAATCGCATTATTAGCAGGCCTATCAATTTGAATTCGGCTCACTGCCGCAGCAGCCAGCTTTTTCTTCAAATATTTTCGAAGGCTAATGTCTTGATTCAAAAGCGTTGCATAATTTTTTTTCGTTGCAAACCAGTTTGAACTCCAGGTTTTAACAATCCCAAGACGGATACCAATTGGATTTACTTTTTGTCCCATGCTTACTCTCCGTCAGATACTTTAAGGGTAATATGACACGTACGTTTCGAAATACGATTCGCACGCCCTTTTGCTCGAGCACTCATACGCTTTAAAGTGCGTGCCTCATCAACGAATACAACCCCAATTTTTAGCGCATCAACATCAGCCCCAAAATTGTTTTCGGCATTCGCAATGGCCGACTCAAGCAATTTAAGCATCATTACAGCCCCTTTCTTAGGGGTAAACTGAAGCACGTTCATTGCATTTGAAACGCTCATTTGGCGAACCATATCTGCAACCAAACGGCCTTTTTGTGCAGACAGAGGAGCATGTCTTAATTTTGCTGTTACTTCCATCAGTTGCCTCTACTTACCTTTAGCCTTTCTGTCACCAGAGTGGCCTTTGAATGTACGAGTTATGGCAAACTCACCCAGTTTGTGTCCTACCATGTTATCCGTGATATAGACCGGAACATGATCTTTTCCGTTATGAACCGCGATCGTCAACCCAATCATGTCTGGAATAATAGTTGAACGTCTAGACCACGTTTTAATCGGCTTTTTTGACTTTGTTGATATCGACACTTCTACTTTATTCAACAAGTGCTGATCAACAAAAGGACCTTTTCTTACGGAACGAGCCACTTTAATACCCTCTCAAATAATTATTTTTTCTTACGCTTTTTAACAATAAATTTATCTGTACGTTTATTGTTACGCGTTTTATAACCTTTGGTTGGAACACCCCAAGGTGAAACCGGATGCCGACCACCTGAAGTTCGTCCTTCACCACCACCATGCGGATGATCAACCGGGTTCATGGCAACCCCACGGACTGTTGGACGTACACCGCGCCATCGATTGGCACCAGCTTTACCTAAAGACCGTAAATTATTTTCACTGTTTCCTACTTCACCAATCACCGCACGACAAGTTAATAATACCTTTCGCACTTCTGTTGATCGCAACCGAAGCATCGCATACGCGCCTTCTCTTGCAATCACTTGTCCACTCACACCAGCACTTCTTAGTATTTGTGCACCACGGCCAGGTTTAAGTTCAACACAATGTACTGTTGTACCTAATGGAATGTTTTTAAGCGGCAGACAGTTACCCACACTAATCGGTGCATTTTCACCACTAACAACCACATCATCTTTCTTTAAGCCTGCTGGAGCGATAATGTAACGCCGTTCGCCGTCTTTGTAAAGAATTAATGCAATAAGCGCTGAACGATTTGGATCATACTCCAATCTTTCAACACGACCTTCAATTGCATCTTTTCGACGTTTAAAGTCGATGACACGGTATTGTTTACGACTTCCGCCACCAATATGACGAACCGTAATACGGCCTTGATTATTTCGTCCACCTGATTTATTTTTTTTATCCAATAAAGCAGCAAAAGGCTTGCCCTTATGAATATCTCGGTGAACCACTCGAACTTCACCCCGTTTTCCAGGAGAAGTTGGTTTTGATTTTAATAATACCATCTCATTCTGCCTTATTCGGATTCAATCATAGTGAAATCAATTTCTTGTCCAGCCGCCAAAGATACATACGCTTTTTTCCAATCTGAACGTTTGCCTTCAGTTTGTCTAAAACGTTTGGTCTTTCCTGCCATATTCAGAACAGAAACAGATTTAACACTCACTTGAAACAATTGCTCCACAGCCTGCTTGATTTCAGCTTTTGTTGCTGTTTTTAAAACACGAAAAGCAATTTGATTCGACTGTTCTGCAATGCGCGTGCTTTTTTCAGAAGTGATGGGTTCAAGCAAAACCATCATTAGGCGTTCAGGATTCATTGTAACTGCTCCTCTAATGCTTTAATCGCTTCTTCCGTAATTAAAACGTTTTCATAACGAAGTAAACTCATCGGATCGACAGAAACCACATCTCTTACATCGAAAGCATGTAAATTACGTGAGGCTAAATATTCAAACTCACCCAAGTCTTTAACTAAAATCAATGCGCCTGTAATATCTAACGCTTGCATTTTCCCTAGAAACTCTTTTGTTTTTGGTGTGCTACACTGAAAATCACTGACAACAATAAGATGTCCTTTTCGCTGTAGTTCCGATACGATACTTCGCATCGCACCTTGATACATTTTTCGATTGATTTTCTGTGAATAATCACGTTTTTTAGAAGCAAAAGTAACACCACCAGAACGCCAAATAGGACTTCGAATTGTTCCGGCTCGCGCACGCCCGGTTCCTTTTTGAGCCCATGGCTTTCGACCACCACCTCGTACTTCAGAACGTGTTTTTTGTGCACTATTACCACTTCGTGCTTTGTTCATATAAGCAACAACTGCTTGATGAACTAAGCCTTCGTTATAATCACAGGCAAACACTGCGTCACTGACTTCAACCGACGCTTGTGTGTCTTTTGTCATAAATTCCATTATTTACCCCCTTCAGGCGTTTTAGCCTTCACGGTAGGCTTAATCTCAATTCGCGAACCCGGTGCTCCCGGTATTGCGCCTTTAATCAATAGCAAATGACGCTCAGGATCTACACGAACAATTTCAAGCGTTTGAACCGTACACCGCTTATTACCCATTTGCCCAGCCATTTTTTTACCTTTAAATACACGTCCAGGCGTTTGGTTCTGACCAATAGAACCCGGCGCTCGGTGAGACAGCGAGTTACCATGCGTTGCGTCTTGCATCGCAAAATTATATCGTTTAATTACTCCAGCAAATCCTTTCCCTTTGCTGACACCGGCAACATCAACCAACTGACCGGCTGTAAAAACATCATTTACGTTAAGCGCTTGGCCTAAGGTATAACTTTCAACTGAATCAACACGAAACTCACAAAGCATATCACCCGCGTCAATATTTGCATTTGCAAAGTGACCTGCCATCGGTTTTGTAACCCGATTTGTTTTTTTCGTCCCACCGGTCAACTGAACCGCTGTATAACCATCACGCGACATTTCTTTCAACTGTGAAACACGATTAGGCTCCACATGCACCACAGATACAGGAATCGCCTGCCCCTCGGGTGTAAATACTCGCGTCATACCGACTTTCCGGCCTAATAAACCGATCATCATCGTAACCCCTTTTTAACACTAATCATCTAGACTAATTTGCACATCAACACCAGCAGCTAAATCAAGCTTCATCAGTGCATCAACTGTTTTTTCAGTTGGATTAATAATAATTACCAATCTCAAATGTGTGCGTAATTCATATTGATCTTGCGCATCTTTATTTACATGAGGCGAAATCAATACAGAAAATTTCTCTTTTCGAACAGGCAATGGAATTGGGCCTCGAATTTGAGCACCCGTTCTTTTCACTGTTTCAACAATTTCGCGTGTCGACGTATCAATCATTCGATGATCAAACGACTTCAGACGAATTTTAATATTTTGATTATTAGTCATATTTCGTTACTCGATGATTTTAGATACAACACCCGCACCTACGGTACGGCCACCTTCTCGAAT
>JAAHTH010000265.1_pt2 | contig 20793 bp, 19 predicted proteins | sample 6116091 | NCBI WGS metagenome assembly JAAHTH01 (sample SAMN13939990, study PRJNA603662) | sponge metagenome | isolation source: marine sponge | host: Mycale hentscheli | place: New Zealand | collected 2006 | reverse complement strand
CCCCCCCCCCCCGCCCCCCCCCCCCCCCCCCCCTTTGTTTTTAGATTTTTTGCTTTTCTTTCTTCACGGGAAGGGCTGATTTGCTCTTCCCCTGGAATGATACTTGCAAGATTAGGAAAGCTCGAGGTTTTGGTCAGGCGGCTTTTTTCCGGTGGTCTTGGTGTGGATGGTATTTCGATATGTAGTTCTATATCATTCTCTACTACATTGGGCATGACAAATCCTTTTTCTGAGTAAAAAGCACATTTAGGCTAGCATATTTTTTAGGTGTGATGAACCAAGCAGAAAAGATGAGACAAAATGGTGCAACGACGGTATTGATAGGTAGCTAAGTAATTGAATCGTCTAAACTAAAGTCAGACAAAATACCTGGGGTAAACGGATTCAAGCCATTGGCTGTTCTGAGCAAATAATTACCAGAGTCGCCATTGATTTCAAACAGTACATGTAACTTGGAGCTGTCGCGTTTATCTGTGCTGACATTAAGTTTTTCTAAAAGTTTAAAGAAAGCCCAAGGGCCTTTTTCAGTGAGTGCGTACTGTTGACCTTCGATAGAATGTAAAATGAGCTCGGCATTCGGTTCTGGCCATTCAAAATCAGCGACAGATTCGTGCGCTTGTGTATCTTTAAGATGTGAGCCACCGATGGATAGTTCAAGTGTGGCAATAATGGGGTCTAAGTTTAATTTTTGGAGGCTAAATTGAATATGGCTGCTTTCACGCCCAGCAGGAAAAAACATGGCTGTAATGATATTCGCACGAATAAGTTGTTGGATTAGATCGCTTGATATAGGTAAAACATTTCCGTTTATTTCTTTAAGTGGCCACTCTGGTTTTGATGTATCTAAAAAGGGCTTAATATATTCCGATGAAAAATGGTTTAGAACGCCATGTGTTGCAAAGAAACGATCAAAATCATTAATGGCCACGTCATCTTTTGATTTTGGTGTGAAAGGATAACGGTTGAGCACGGTACGTTGATATTCAGGAAATACCTGCCGTCGCCACTGCATATTAATAAAATCTTTGGTATCACTGCCCAATAAAAACCAAGTGTCATCTGCAATTTGTTTGCTCCACAAGCCAATAGGAGCTGGTAATTGCTTGGCTGTAAGATAAAAAGACGAGAGTGCATTACGTGGCCCGTCACTTTGAAAATGTGCTTTGGTCAGCGTAAAAGCCGTGCGTCCCTCGTCTTGTGTAACAGATAAAGTATTTAAAAATTGTTTTAACTCACGCATATCAAGCGATAAGTCACGCAGTGTTGTTTCGCTTAAAAGATTGAGTGCTGTAAACTGACTGGCGACAACCCGGTTAAAAATAGGGGTTTGTTGGTCTAAATCAGGGCGGGTTTGCGTTTGAATAAAACGTGTGATTTCACGCAAGCTGTCGGATTTATCGAGCGCTTCTAAACGTTCGCGTGCTTCTACATAATTTTGAATATGATTGGGCGTGGTGCGTTTTATAAACTGTTTCCACCAAGTCAGATAATCATAGGCATAAGCTTCTTCCAGTAAGGTGGGGAGCTGATTTAAATCGCGGCGTTCTAAAACCCAGTTATCTTGTTGAAACTGCTCTGCGCGTTCTGAAATATTGATGCGATGCGTTTGAAAGCCTTGTTTTGTAAAATAAATAGGGACTTCAGAAGCGCCTAACATAAAACCTGAGTACTTGATGGGTTGGGCGTCTTTTGGAAAAGCATGTTTAAATAAAGAATAATACAAGTAACCGGCAGGTAATGCATTGAGATAATTGCGATTATCACGAATCAACTGCTGGTCGATAGCAATGCTTTTTTTAGGGGTCAGTAGTGTTTTTTCCAATAACAGCCGTTGGTTTGTTGTGTCTTGATTTGGCGCGTTTTTTTGCCACTCTGTTTCAAACCAGCGGATAATATGATCATCCGTGCGTTTTTCAGGGCGGTTTAAAGCAATATATGTTTTTAAGGCATTGTAGCGTGCAATGGGTGTTTGTTCGGGGCTACGCAGCGTGGTTTCAACCAGTTTGAGCGTGCCGGGTAAAAAATCATTTTGTAGTTGTTGACTGGCGTTTGTTTGTAGTGTTGTTTGTAAGTTTTGTAAGGTAGGAGAGGATAAACGATGCAATTTAATTTGTTCAATGGCATCAGAGGCTTGGGTTAAATGAAAAAGGGCTTGGTTTTTTTCAGGATGTTGGCCGTTGTTTGTATCATAGGCAAGTAATTCTTTTGTGACATCATCGAGTGCTCGTGATGAGGTCACGTGATGATGCATAATAAACGCAAGTGATAATCCAACCAGTATTGCAGTGCATCGTATTACGTATTTTTGAGACAGAGCTGCTTTGGGAATGGTTTGTTGTGTTTGTGCTTGAAAAGCACTCAGTGCGCCATCAATAAAATAAGCACGATAATTACTGGATTGTGGAATTTGGTCCGGCAGCGTTAAGGCATATTCATGGCAAATTTTTTGGTTTAAATGATCTTGGCTCATGCCTCCTTGTTCAGCACTCGTAAAATAAACAGCAGAAATTTTACATAATTTTGGTGACACTTGTTTAATCAGGCTTTGAATGGCCAGATGAAAATTAGCGAGTTGTAATGGAAACTCACGAATGAGCATGCGCTTTAAACTGGAACGTGCGGGGTGAATTTTTTGAAGTACATCTTGGCTTAATGATTCGAGTAAATGGTCAAATCGGGCATGATAATTATTAGCCACTTGATTGCCTTTTTTACCCCAGTCCAGAGAAAAGCCCAGTGGATTTTGTTGATCTAACCGTTTATCTTGATGAAAAAAATCAGAAAAGCCGGCGACGCTATCGAGCTTTGTAAACACAAAAGCCGTTTCAATTAAATAACCTAAGCTTTTTCCAAAACGTTGTACAAGCTTTGCATGTTCGAGGGTTTTTTTCGTGATATCAGTAGGTGTTTTTTCGAATAAATCATTGATATCAATGACTAATAAAAGGCCGTTAATCGGTAAGATTTGGTTGAGTTGTTTTAAGGCATGTTCGAGGAGTGTATTACTTTCATGTAACCAGGTTTCATTGAGCTCAAGAATAACGCCTTGTTGATTATAATAAATATCACAGCTTTGCTCGGCTTCCACGGTTGTATGCTCGAGTTTACTTTGGCGTAGTAAGGCTGTTTTACCATGTCGTGTTTTTCCAATGAGCAAAAGAAAAGAAAGGGTTTTTTGTTGATGTTTTAAGTGTGTTATTATTTTTTTGAGTGCCGTTGTAAGGGCTGCGAGTGACTTATCCATTAAGACCCTACATGTGTTGGTTGAAAGCGTTCAGTCAGAATTGTATTTGCTTTGTGATCTAGCAAAGCCTGACTTAAAAAATAAGCACCTAACAAGACACCACATGCTAAGCCAATGGTTTTAAGCCAAGGTTTATGATCAATAGGGACGTCAGTATTTTGTGGTTTTGGAGCTGTAAAAAGGCGTACAGGCTTTTGAACACGATGTGCTTGAATGAGTTCATGGAGTGTTTCAATGAGATTATCTAAAGTTTGTCGGCCAGTGGTACTGACATGGTGCTCGCCTTCAAAACCAGAAATAAGGCAATAATATGCGAGCTCGATTAAATCTAAATATTGATTGGGTCGAGTATTAATATAATGAACCAATTCAAAAAAACGTTTTTCAGGACCTGTATTATCTGCTGAAGGCGGCGTAAACGCTGAAAACTCGGCAGTTTTTTCAAATACACGCAAATAATTTTTTCCGAGTAATTCATCAATCGTTGCATGCATTAAATACTGAGCAATCACAACAAGCTCTTCAGCACAGTCAAAACTTGACAGCCTGCTTTGAAACGCTTTTAGTTCATGATTAAGGTTATCCCATACGGTTTGAATCGGTGGTAATGTCTGGCTCGTACCGAGGCGCTCTAGCAAAGAAAATAAGGGGCCTGCCGCCGCTAAAAAAGCATTAGATGTTGTGGGGGTACTGAATAATTTAGAGCGATAGTAACCCGGCTGTGTTTTTAACCCACTGGCATTTGTAATTTGCGTGATGAGAGAAGTTGAACAGGACCGTGCTTGCATGCCTTCTCCTACTAAATAAGATTAAGTCATGATACGCCATCTTATTTAGAATGAGAAGGTGCAAAAAGCTCTGTGTTTAAAGCGGCGCTTTTAATGTTTCACCAGCGCCAAGCTTTTTAAAATAGTGAGTGCAGCATAAAGCTGATAGTCATCATAGAGCAACGCTTTTTCGTCTATTTTTGCTTTCTTGCTAGGGCTCTTGATAGCAACAGTTTGTTTTTTATTTGCATTTTTTAAGTGGCCATGTAAATCAGCTTCACTAAAGCCTGCCAATGGGCTTTCTTTTTGTTTTTTAGGAACGGCAATGTCATCCACTGTGATGTCAGGCTTAATGCCTTGGGCCTGAATGGATATACCTGATGGGGTAAAATATAGCGCTGTTGTGAGTTTAATCCCACTTTTCCTATCCAGTGGCAAAACAGTTTGTACTGAGCCTTTACCAAAACTTGGCTTGCCGATAACCACCGCGCGTTTGTGATCTTTTAGCGCGCCTGCAACAATTTCAGAGGCACTGGCCGAACCATTATTAATCAGGACGACGATGGGGGCATTTTTAAGCACGTCACCGGGATTTGCAACCGCTGTAAAGCGTGAGCCAGGTAGACGACCTTCGGTATATACAATTAATTCTTCTTTTGAATCTGGTTTTTTATCGATAAAAGCATCAGCCACTTGGATGGCTGAATCAAGTAGCCCGCCAGGGTTATTTCTTAAATCTAGAATGAGGCCTTTCAGATCACCGTTGGCTTCGCGTTTTAATTTATCAATACCTGCCAACATGTCTTTGGAGGTGAGTGCTTGGAACTGTGCGAGGCGAATATAGCCATATTTGTTGTTGAGTAATTTGGTTGTGACACTTTTTATTTGAACATTTTCACGGACTAAATTGAAGACCAATGGTTTTTTCTCACCTTTACGTAAAACGGTGAGTTTGACAGGTTCGCCAATTTTACCACGCATAAAACCAACGGCTTGCCTTAAATCAATGCCTTGAACGGCATGTGAGTCAATTTTCACAATGTAGTCGCCAGATTTAACACCGGCTTTTATGGCGGGTGCATCAATGAGAGGTGTGATGACTTTGACTAGACCATCTTCCATGGTGACTTCAATGCCAAGGCCGCCAAATTCCCCACTTGTAACGGTCTGTAATTCAGTAAATTCTGATTCGTTGAGGTAATTTGAGTGTGGATCAAGGCCCGCGAGCATGCCTCGAATGGCATTATCAAATAGTTCTTTGTCGCTAATGGGTTTGACATAATATTGCTTGATTTGCGCAATGGCATTTGAAAACCGTTGGACATCTTCCATGGGAATGCCACTTGGGTCTTGTTGCGGTAGGCGAGTCGGTAAAGCATATAGATTCAACGACACAAATAAGGTGGTAATGTATAATAAAATAGTATTACGGCGCATGGTCTTCTCCTTCGTTGTTGCTTAACGCATCAAGACATCCATTCACGAGGCGGGACGGCCCTTCCGCTTCTTCTTACTTCGAAGTATAGACCGTTTTCGCGGAGTCCACCGGTGTGACCAACTGTTGCAATTTGCTCGCCCTGTTTAACAGATGCACCTAAAGGTTTAAATAATGAGGCATTGTGTGCATATAAGCTCATTATATCGTGGCCGTGATCAATAATTAATAAAAGACCATAGCCTTTTAGCCAATCACTAAATATGACTTTACCGGGTAAAACAGAAACAACAGGTGTGCCTTCTTGTGCTAAAAAAACCAGCCCGTGATTGAGGGGCTTGGTTTTTTTATAAGCCTTGTCTAAAGGAGTGGCTAAGCGCTTACCTTCGAAGTTTAATGTTGAGGGGTGAGGTATTTTTTTCGAACGAATCTTGAGTTTATTTAATAACGTTTGCAAGCGTGTTTTATCTTTATGATAGGTTTTTAATTGTTCATGTTTCGTTGTTATTTTCTTATTGAGTTGATGAATTAATGCTTGTTGTTCTTTTTTTAGTTGTGCCAAGCGTTTTTGTCTTAGTCTCAGTGATGCTTGCAGTTTTTTTAATTTGTCTTGTGCTGTTGTTAGTGTGTCTTGTTGTTTTGAGAGTTCGGTTGTTGTTTCGCGCATTTGTTTTATGAGGGTTTGATCGGCTTGAAATAAATATTGATAAAATACAAAAAGTCGAGATAAACGCTGAGGATTGTCTTGGTGAAGTAACCATTGCCATGGATGAATAGCCCCGAGTTGATGTCTTGCTCGGATATGTTTGGCTAGGATTTTTTCTTGGTTTTTAAGGGCTTGGTTGAGCGTTTCAATTTGTTTTTTTAAGCCATTGATGGCACTTTTTTTTTCTTTTTCTTGAGTGGTTAATTGGTGTAATGCATGTAAGTCGTGGCTTATTTTTTTCTCGGTATGAGCCAGTGACTGATAACGTTGGTCTCGAGAGGCTTCGTCTTGAGAGAGCTGTTTTTTTATACTGATCATTTGTGCTTCAAGCCGATTAAGCTCTTTTTTTGTCGGTGCAGCATCGGCATGCGTTGAAAAAATGAGGCTATAGATTAAAGCACTTAAAAATCGTTTCATTTAGATGTCTCACGGGTTAAGAGTGCATGACCGTTCATGGCTTTGGGGGGCTGAATACCCAGTAAAGTAAGTATCGTGGGTGCAATATCGATTAATGAGTGCTGAGAATGATGGGGGCTAGATTTAAAATGCCAATGCTTATCCCCGACGTAAAGCAACGGCACAAGATTGGTCGTGTGGGCTGTATGAGGTTGTTGATGGTCTACATCAAACATGGACTCAGCATTGCCATGGTCAGCTGTAATTAATAATTGGCCATTTACGGCTTTGAGTGCTTCACCGATAGTTTTCATGGCTTGATCAAGACAGGAAATGGCTTGGCAGGTTGCATTAAAATCACCGGTATGGCCGACCATGTCAGCATTTGCATAATTACAAATAATGACATCATGCGTTTGATTTTTAATGGCATCGCAAATAACGGTTGTGATTTCTGGTGCACTCATTTCAGGTTTTAAATTATATGTGCTGACTTTGGGAGAGGGAATGAGGACGCGATCTTCGTTTTTGAAAGGCTGCTCTTGACCGCCGTTTAGAAAGAACGTCACATGCGCATATTTTTCGGTTTCGGCGACACGTAGCTGACGTAAATGATGTTTAGCGAGTACTTCACCGAGCGTATCTTGTAGTGTCGCAGGAGGAAAGACAGCTTGTGTTTTTAAGTCATCGGCATAACAGGTCATGCTAATAAAGCCTGCTAATTTGGGTGGCTTTTTTCTTGGGAATGCATCAAACGGATGGGTGATAAAGGCTTTTGTTAGTTGTCGTGCTCTATCTGAACGAAAATTAAAAAAGAAAATGGCATCGTTATCTTGAATGCTCTTGGGATTGCCTATTTGTGTGGGGGGGATAAATTCATCTGAAATATTATCTTGATAGTAGGCATGGATGGCATCTTCAGCTGTTTTAAAAATACGGTTGCTTTCACCTGTTGTGAGTAATTGATAAACGGGTTCGATGCGATCCCATCGGTTGTCTCGGTCGAGTGCATAATAACGGCCCGTGATAGAGAAAATGCGGATGTTTTGGGTATCGGTGAGTTTTTGCTCTAAGTGCTGAATACTTTTTAAAGCACTTTGGGGCGGCGTATCGCGACCATCCAGAAAAAGATGTAATGCGATATTTTCAAAATTTTGTTGCCGGCATACATCTAAAAAAGCAAATAAATGGTCTTCATGGCTGTGGACGCCACCGGGTGAAAGAAGCCCCATGATGTGTAGTGTGTTTTGGGTTTGTTTTAATTGGTTTAGGGTTTGAATAAAAAGAGGGTTGGTGTTGAACTCACCGGAAGCAATGGCTTGATTTATACGGGTGAAATCTTGAGATATCATGCGTCCTGCCCCGATATGCATGTGACCGACTTCTGAGTTTCCCATTTGTTGGTTGGGTAAACCGACGGGTTTACCTGAAGCTTCTAACAAAGTATGTGGCTCATTTTTCCACCATTGATCCCATTGGGGTGTGCTTGCTTTTGCGATGGCATTGTGTGCCGTATTTTCGGAATAACCGAAGCCATCTAGAATCATAAAAACCAGGGGGGGGCAATTTAACATGGTTAGCTCTTAAACTTTTAAGATAAAGAGGTTAGACTATAGGCCATTTTTTTCAACGGATGAAGTATCTTGAAGCAAAAAATACCACAACATATTGCGATTGTAATGGATGGTAATGGACGCTGGGCCGAAGCACGCGGCCTTCCGCGTATAGAAGGCCATCGCGCAGGCGTTGAGGCAATCCGGGGGATTGTGAAAGCTTGTCCTGAGAAAAAAATTACCGTATTGAGTGTTTTTGCTTTTGGGCAAGACAATTGGGCGCGTCCTAAAAAAGAAGTTAATTTTTTGATGGGATTATTTTTAAAGTCGCTTGAGCGTGAGATGGAGGCTTTGCATAAAGAAGGCGTTTGTTTAAAGTTTATAGGGGATAGAGCCGCATTAGATGAACCACTTCAGCTATTAATACAATCGGTTGAGTCACTCACAAAAGAGAATCAAACCCTTCATTTAAATATCATTATGAATTACAGTGGTCGCTGGGATATTCTTCAGGCAACCCGTCAATTAGCTCATCAGGTGCAATCGGGTGATATTTTACCCGATGAAATTGATGAGGCACTTTTTTCAGATAGCTTGTCAACCGCTGCATTTCCTGAGCCTGATATGCTGATTCGAACCAGTGGCGAGCGACGTATTAGTAACTTTTTTTTATGGCAACTTGCGTATAGTGAGCTTTATTTTACATCGGTGGCGTGGCCTGATTTTACACCGGATGAATTAGATAAAGCATTAGATTGGTTTGCTTTGCGCGAGCGGCGTTATGGTAAAACCTCGCAACAAATGATAGAGGAAAACGATGCTTAAACAACGATTGATTACGGCAGCCATTTTAGTACCATTGCTTTTATTTTCTATTTTATACGCACATCCGTTTGTATTGTTTGGGTTAATTTTATTTGTGATAGGGCTTGCTGCAAGTGAATGGCAGCATTTAATTCCTATTTCAAGTCGACTTTATCAAGCGTTGTTTTGGACAGCTTTGATTGCCAGTGGTTTTTTGTGTTTTTTCTGGTTTTCAGCATGGGCAACAATGGGCTTACTGTGTTGGGTGCTCGTGATGTTGGCTGTGGTGACGTATCCTGTATCAGAGCGAGTCTGGGGCTCGCCTTGGTTGGTTGCTTTTTTAGGGTGTGTTTTTTTGCCATTACTCGGGGTGTCAGCGGCAGGACTGTATCAAAAATCGCATGGGGCAGGATTAATTATTTATGTTTTGGCACTGGTGAGTGTTTCGGATTCAGGGGCTTATTTTTCTGGTAAGCTTTTCGGAAAACATGCATTGATTCGGCATGTGAGTGCCGGCAAAACGATTGAAGGGGCTGTGGGTGGTTTATTATTGCCCATGGGGGTGGCATGGATAGGATTATGCCTGTGGTCGCCGCATGATAAATGGCTGTGGTTTGGATTGGCCCTTGTCACTGTCGTGGTATCTATGTTTGGTGATTTGGCTATTAGTATGTTAAAACGCAGGCAGCATTTAAAAGATACCGGCTCAATTTTACCAGGACATGGTGGTGTGTTGGATAGACTGGATAGCGTACTGGCGGCATTGCCTTGGTTTTATGTTGGGTACTATTACTTATTTCCTGAATTATCATAAATATATATGCGTTGGATGTAATAAAAAAACATGGAAAATATAAAAAATATAAGAAAAAGAAGTTATCAAACGGTTTTGATATGGTGTTGTGCTTTGATGCTTTTGTGCTCTTTTGGCTTGCATGCGGCATCGTCTTATCGCTTTGTTGTACGTGATATTAAGATAACGGGTTTGCAGCGTGTTAGCATGGGAACCGTTCTTAATTATTTACCCGTTCAGGTTGGGGAGGAAATTGGTCCTGAAGCGACGCCACGTATTATTCGCGCCTTGTATGATACAGGTTTTTTCCAGTCCGTTGTGCTGGAACGTGAAGGTAATACTTTAATTGTTCAGGTCGTTGAGCGGGCAACCATCGGTTCGGTGTCTGTGAAAGGCAATAAAGAAATCCCAAGTGATAAAATGAAGGATATCTTAAAAGAACTGGGACTGGTTAAGGGCCGTGTTTTTCAACGCGCGTCGTTAGAACGACTCGAAAAAGAAATGAAAATAGCATATAACGCACGTGGAAAATATAATGCACGCATTGAGTCAAAAGTTACCCCTCTCGCTGATAACCGCGTGGATATTAAAATTAATATGTCCGAAGGGCGTGTTTCACGTATCAAAGAAGTTAAAATTATTGGGAACCATGATTTTACAGAAGAGACGCTTAAATCTAAAATCGCACTGGCCGATCGGACAATATTTACTTATTTTACAAAAAAAGATCAGTATTCAAAAACAGCGATGGATGCGTCGATTGAGGCATTACGATCGTTTTATTTAAATCGAGGCTATTTAAAATTTACCTTGGTTTCATCACAAGTATTGCTGTCGCCGGATAAAAAAGACGTATTTATTCATATTCATATTGAAGAAGGGCCACAGTATCATTTTTCTGGGTATACTTTTTCGGGTAAAACTGTTTTATCTAAAGATAAATTAAACAGCCTTGTTGATATTAAATCAGGGGATGTCTTTTCACGTAAAAAAGTTACAGAAAGTATTTCGGCGATTAGTCTTGCTTTAGGTGATTTAGGTTACGGATTTCCTGCTATTAATGCAGATCCACGTTTAAATGAACGAGATAAAACAGTATTCATAACATTTATGATTGATCCCGGCCGTCATGTATATGTGCGTCGTATTAATTTTCATGGTAATACGAAAACCGGTGATTATGTGCTGAGAAATATCATGCACCAAGATGAAGGTGGCTTGTTGTCACTGCATCACATCAAAGAATCTGAGCGGCAGTTACGGATGTTAAATTACATCAAAGATATTAATATCAAGACGACGCCTGTGCCTAAAGCAAATAATTTAGTGGATTTGGATGTAGGGCTTGAAGAAACGCCTTCGGCTGAAGCCAGCATGTCAGCGGGTTATGGTACAACCGGGCCGCAGGTGAATGCTTCTGTGAATCAATATAACTTTATGGGAACGGGTCGAACCGTTGGGTTCACGTTTAATTGGACATATTGGGGGCTTGATTTAGCAGCTAATTATTATAATCCTTTTTATACGAATACAGGGGTGGGTCGTGGGAGTACGTTTTATTTTCAAAAAGTAGATCCTAAAAAACTTGATGTGAGTCAATACAGCGCCAATCGTTTTGGTGGCGATGTGAATTATAATATGTTGCTTAGTGAACGGAGTACATTACAGTTTGGCTATGGTTACCAAGGTCTAAATATTCAGGGCACGGGTAATTTGACCCAAATACGAGCGTTTGAGCAATTGTATGGTGATGATTTTTATCAAATTCGTTTAAGTGGTGGCTGGAATAAAAATAGCTACGATCAAATGCCTTACCCAAACAAAGGGATTAATCAGCAAGCGAGTGTTTTGCTTGCGCTACCAGCCACAACGCGTTCGTTTGAGTATTTTAAACTCGGTTATCAGGCACATGTTTATAAACCACTGTTTAAAGGCTTTATTGCATCAGTGCTTGCTAATGCTCAATATGGCAATCAATTTGATAGTACAGGCCTGCCGTTTTATGAAAACTATTTTGCTGGGGGTATTGCCATGCCTGGGCAAGTGCGGGGGTATGATAGTTACTCTTTAGGTCCAAGAGACAGTAACGGGACAGCAATTGGCGCGAATTTATTATTAAACGGTAGTGCTGGTATTGTGCTGCCTTATCCATTGAGCCGTGAAAATTTTAGAACAACCTTGTTTGTGGATACGGGGAATGTATTTGTTGCAGGAACGCCTGCGGCATTAACAGGCATCAATCAAGGCCCGATGCGTTTTTCTGCGGGTGCTTCGTTTGAATGGCGTTCACCGTTTGGCCCACTGGTGTTTAGTGTGGCTCAGCCATTAAATAAACAACCGTTTGATCAGGTACAGCCTTTCCAATTTACGGTTTCATCTGGTTTTTAAACTGGATTTTAGGCCATATTTGGGAGCAGTCGTAAGTTCTTTTGAATTGTGCTAGCATCATGCCTGCCTTTTAGGCTTCAGCTTGATGTATTAAATTTTATTAAAAAAAGGGGTGGCAACATGAAGTATATAAAGCAATTAAGTGCTGTGTTATTGACATTGGCTTTTTCTATGAGTGCAACGAATGTTTTTGCGGATGCTGCTAAAATAGCGGTCGTTGATATTCAAAAAATCATGCAAACTTCTGACGAAATGAAAACAATTCAAACTAAGCTTGAGCAAGAATTTAAACCGCGTCGCGATAAACTCATGGGAATGGAAGCAGACTTAAAAACAGATATGGATGCATTCAAACGTGATAGCACGGTAATGAATCAAACAAAACGAAAAGCAGCTGAAGAAAAAATTGTAGCAACACAGCAGCAATTTGAACGTGAAGGTCAGCAATATCAACAGGAATTAAGCGCTGCACATAATCAAGCGATGGAACAGTTTTATAATAAAATTCGAGCCGCTATTTCAAAAGTAGCAGCAGAGAAAAAATATGATTTAGTGCTTCAAAAAGACGCAGCACCATTTAGCCTTGAGCAATTAGACGTCACTGAGCAAGTCATTGCTGCGGCGCGTGATACAGCTAAATCTTAAAATAAATTAAATTTAAATAAACTAAGGATTTATGTATGACCTCTGAAGTTGATATCAATGCGATTATTAAGTCATTACCGCATCGTTATCCCTTATTGCTTGTTGATAGGGTATTAGACTATAAGCCGTATGATTATTTAACGGCGATTAAAAATGTCACAGTCAATGAGCCTTGTTTTCAGGGGCATTTCCCAGGAAATCCGATTATGCCTGGTGTGTTAATGCTTGAAGCATTGGCACAAGCTGGTGGGCTTTTGTCGAATTTATCAAGAACCCCAGCAGAAGGGCATGAGTTTCTTTATTTTTTTGCAAGTATTGATAATGTGAAATTTAAAACCATGGTGACACCGGGGGATCAACTCAAACTGCATGTCACACTCACCAATCAAAGGCGCGATTTTTGGCGAATTCATGCTGAAGCACATGTGGGTGATAAATTGGCTTGTTCAGCTGATTTAATGAGTGCCTCAAAAGAAATTAAAAAGGAAGCAAAGTAGTGATTAGTGAACAAGCTAGTATTGATCCTTCTGCAAAATTAGGGCCTGGCGTGACGGTAGGTCCTGGAACCATTATTGGTGCAGATGTTGAAATTGGTGAAAATACCTGGGTTGGTCCACATGTTGTGATTCAGGGACCAACAAGCATTGGAAAAAACAACAAGATTTTTCAGTTTGCATCAGTGGGTGATGAACCACAAGATTTGACCTATCAAGGTGAACCGACACGTCTTGAAATCGGTGATAATAATATTATTCGAGAGTTTTGTTTGATTAGTCGAGGAACCGTGAATGGCGGCGGTGTGACACGCATTGGTGATCATTGTGTCTTTTTAGCTTATTCTCATGTGGGCCATGACTGCACACTGGGTAATTATGTTTCTATGGTGAGTTATTCAGCTTTATCAGGGCATGTCACCGTCGATGATTATGCGACGATTGGCGCATATTCAGGCGTGCATCAATTCTGTAAAGTAGGGGCTTATGCTTTTATCACGGGTGCGACGTACATTAAAAAAGATGTTCTTCCGTATGTGATTATATCAGGCCAAGATACAACGGTTTATGGTATTAATATTGTCGGCTTAAAACGCCGAGGATTTTCATCAGAAGCCATTGATGCTTTACGACGGGCCTATAAAGTGGTTTTTCGAAAAGGTCTAACGGTTCAGCAGTCGATAGCTGATTTAGAAGCCATGATAGGTGACTTTCCTGAAGTCTCACTGATGATAGATTCTTTAACACAATCAACACGCGGTATTGTAAGGTAGGTTTTTTGTATGCTCGATCCTCAACTGTTACGCACAGATTCAAATACAATCGCAGCGCGTCTTAAAACACGCGGTTTTGATTTTGATGCTTTATCTTTTGATGCACTTGAGGTGCAACGTAAAGCCTTGCAAGTAGACACCGAGCAATTACAATTTGAACGCAATCAAGCCTCAAAAAGCATTGGCCAGGCAAAAGCACGCGGTGAAGATATTGCACCGTTGTTAAAAAAAGTGGCTCATTTAGGGGATGATTTAGATGCGAAAAAACAAGAACTCACGGCATTACTGAACCAAATTAATGCGATTAGCTTGAGTTTGCCTAATTTACCCGATGAATCAGTGCCCATTGGAAAAGACGAGTCAGATAATCAAGAAATACATCGCGTGGGTGAACCCAAAATATTTGATTTTGAACCTAAATCACATGATGAACTGGGTGAATCGCGAGGTTTAATGGACTTTGCAATGGGTTCAAAGCTCACTGGCAGTCGGTTTGTTGTGATGCGAGGTGCGATGGCCAAACTACATCGCGCATTAACACAATTTATGTTGGATGTTCAAACCAATACACATGGCTACGAAGAAATATATGTGCCTTATATGGTCAATGAAGCGAGTTTGTTGGGTACAGGTCAGTTACCTAAGTTTGGTGAGGATTTATTTAAGTTAGAGGGTGATTTACCGTATTATTTAATTCCAACGGCCGAAGTGCCCATTACGAATACAATACGTGATGTTATTCTATCTGAAGCTGAGTTACCTAAGCGTTATGTTGCACATACACCATGCTTTCGGAGCGAAGCAGGCTCTTACGGTCAAGATACCAAAGGCATGATTCGGCAGCATCAATTTGAAAAAGTTGAACTCGTTTGGGTGACCAAACCAGAAGACTCAATGGACGCACTCGAGCAATTACGTCGACATGCTGAAGTCATTTTAGAAATGCTTGATTTGCCGTATCGCACCGTGACCCTTTGTACAGGTGACATGGGTGCTTCTGCTCAAAAAACGTATGATATTGAAGTGTGGTTGCCTAGCCAAAACACGTATCGCGAAATTTCATCTTGCAGCAATACGGGTGACTTTCAGGCACGTCGCATGCAAGCGCGCTATCGTGTTAAGGGTGAGAAAGACACGCAATGGGTGCATACGCTGAATGGCTCAGGCCTTGCCGTTGGCAGGACCCTGGTAGCACTTTTAGAAAACTATCAAGATAAAGCAGGCGTGATTCATATTCCTGCTGTATTACAGCCTTATATGCAGGGTTTGAAAGAATTGACGTAATCAAACATATACTGCAACGGCCGCCATCAGTAAAAACCCGATAATCACAAAGCTAAAGTCGCGAAGATTACAACAGCGCTGTACCATCACACAGCGCTCTAAGCCATGAAGTGTGCCAAGATATAAGAATGTACCAGCTGAAACTGCCATTAAGATAGGGTCTATCAGGGAGTGAGTGGATACATCACGGCCAAAATACCAGCCAATACCAATACCAAGTGGCGTCATCAATGCAAACGAAAGAAACAGCATAATTGCATATTTAGAACTTAAAGTGCTTTTATTGAGTTGTATTGATATGGCAAAACTTTCAGCCCATTTATGTGTAATAATCGCTAAGAAAAGCATGATTTGCATAGAATATTCTTGGCTAAGCCCAAGGGCTGTCCCTAAAACCAGGGAGTGCAGCGAGAGCATCATCCAGGCGACCACTGCAAAAGCGGGGTGCGTGGTACGATCACATTTATCATGCTGTTTATCATTATGCTGGTGATACAGCACTTCACCTAAATGCTCGAACCATAAAAACAGTAAAAAAACGATGCCAGTGATTAATAATCCGAGCGGATAATGGTAGCCGTGCGCTCTAAACAAGGTATCAGACTCAGGTAGCATGTGTAACAGTGCTGCACCTAAGAAAACACCGGTGGCGAGTGTTTCGCCAATTGGAAATTCTGTATGGGATTCTTCTGTAAGGCGTTTTTTAAAAGGAAAATAACCTGCAATTAGAATAACCGAGAGCGCACTGAGGGCAAAAAAAAGATTGAGGGTGCCTGGCGTTAGAATAGGATTTAGTATCATGTAAGACTACTCTCATAAATGACGTCAGCAACGGGTTGTATGCGGACACAAGTTAATTCGGGCTGAGATTGAATATCTTTGCGTATACAAGCATAAAGTGCTTTCTTATCGTTGGTATTAAAATCACCAATTAAATCAAGTGTGAGCTTACCGTCTAAGTAGTGTAAAAGACAAGCATTTATTTCAGGAAATGTATCACGCCAATGATTGAGTAATGTCTTTTCAAGGGTGGCTCGATTAGGAAGATGGATGGAAGGACTGGTGATTTCATCATCTTCAGGGTCGATATGGACAGTCACATCTTTGATATTAGACAGCTCTTCCATTAGGCGATGGTGTACGTGCTGAGCAATAAAATGTCCTTCAGAGACGGAGATTGTTGGATTGACTTGAACATGAACATCAATAAAAATATCACTGCCCATTAAACGTGTTCGAAGCTGATGTACTTTAATCACGCCATCGGTAGTTTGAATGATTTTTTCTATATCGCGAAGAATTGCTGGCTCAACAGCCGTATCAACCAGTTCCTTGATGCTCGTCCAGCCATAACTAATCCCCATCTTGATGATTAAAAAACCAACCAATAAGGCAGCAACGCCATCGAGAGAGGTAAAACCAGCAAGGCTTCCGAGGAGTCCTGCCAAGACAATCAGGGATGACGCGGCATCTGAGCGGTGATGCCACGCATTAGCAATAATCAGCTGGGATTGAATCGTGCGCCCTACGTGGCGTGTGTACCAAAAGAGTGCTTCGTTCGCAATCACTGAGACAGCTGCGAGTGGGAGCGCCCAAATAGCTGGATGTTCATGTTCGTGGTGACGCAAGTGGGCTATTGCATCCCAGGCAATAGCAACGCCCGTTAAAACAAGCAGTAAAGCCAGTACATAGGTTGCTGCTGTTTCAATCCGTTGATGGCCATATGGGTGTGAGTCATCTGCTTCAAGGCTGCCATATTTAGAAGCAATCAGCACCATGCCATCAGTAAATAAATCAGATAGTGAGTGAAATCCATCTGCCAGCAAGGCACTAGAATGAAACCCAATACCACCGAGCAATTTACTGATGCCGAGTAGGGCATTAATAACAGCGCCTAAGAGCGTGATTTGTTTTGCTTTTTGATAGCGTATTTTAGAGCTGGAAGTCGGCATTTGAAGCTCTGATTTATTGGGTTAAATATAGCTTTGATCTTATCAGACGCCTTGATTTGTTTCTATTAAAAAGCGATTTTTATGATTATCCTGTTCTTTTTTAAATCAAAATGATGTAATATATTTTTTTATGCTTTATATAATGATATAGAGAGGTTTGAAATGAGTAAAAAATGGCTTTCTTTTCATACATTATCAAATCCAATGGCTGATTCTCCCGTGTCTATTAGTACAGGTGATGCGAATATTGTGGCTGACTGGCGTCGATTAAATTGGAATAAAACATATATAGACGGCCGCCTGCTAAGAACAATCATGTCTGAACGTAGTATTGCTAATGACATGAGAGAGGATTTAACATAAGCTAATTTAAAACAATTTTTTGAAGATGTCATTTTACAGAAGGTGCCTGATGCACAAAAAGCAATGATATCTGCTGATTTGATGCGTACATTTCATCAGGGTGGTTTATTACATCCTGTGACATCTGCGAGTAGTTTTTTGTTTGAGAATTCAGGTTTTTCTCCACGTGGTCATGGAGATAGTAGAGAGCTTAATTTTGTGACGCATGAACAAGGTTTTATTTTACAAGAAATACATACAGTCACAGAGTTTGCACATGAACAGGATAATTTAGAGGTGAGTATTATTCGGCCTGATTCTGGTTATGACTTTTGTATGCAATCTCAAGCAACGATACAAGTGTTTTTTAATCCTGAGATGCAGAATACTTTCGGGACCAATTTGATTAATAGCAGCATGAGTTACGGAAGCCATGTTATTCAGGGAATAGCCGATCAAAGAGCATGGTATAAGAAGTTTATTGATTTTATTGCTTATCTTTTAGGATTCAATTCGATTGAAAATTTATCTTCGATTGAAGCAACACAAAGTACATCAAATAGGCCTTAATATTTAATTACTAAATATATTAACACTTGTTCTTGACCTGAATGATGCTCTTCGGTATTATTCTCCGCTCTGTCCTGGTGATGGTTTTTCGGGGTGTAGCGCAGCCTGGTAGCGCGCCTGCTTTGGGAGCAGGATGTCGGGAGTTCGAATCTCTCCACCCCGACCAATTTAAAATGAGCGCCCGTAGCTCATCCGGATAGAGCATCGGCCTTCTAAGCCGAGGGTAGCAGGTTCGAGTCCTGCCGGGCGTACCAAACGTCAAGTTGTTATGGTATGTTGTGAATAAGCAATGCGGTAAAGTTAATATATTACAGAAATAATAGAATGAAAATTTTATGGTGGGCGTAGCTCAGTTGGTAGAGCCCCGGGTTGTGATCCCGGTGGTCGTGGGTTCGAGCCCCATCGTTCACCCCATTTATTTTTATTCTTTCGTGATAAAACCTTTACAAGATACCTCCTCCTGTTCGATAATTCACACCTGTTTGCGAGAGTGGCGGAATTGGTAGACGCGCTGGATTTAGGATCCAGTGGGGTAACCCGTGAGAGTTCGAGTCTCTCCTTTCGCACCAATTATTAAGATTAAATAACCACCAATGAGGTGATGGAATGTCTGTTTCTGTTGAAGTATTAGAAGGTTTAACACGTAAAGTAAATGTTTTAGTGCCATCTGAAAAAATTGAAAGTGAAGTCAGTAAACGCCTTCAAAATATGGTAGGACGTACAAAGATAGATGGTTTTCGTCCAGGAAAAGCACCAATGAACTTGGTGAAGCAACGATATTCAGACGATGTGCGTATGGATGTGATTCGAGAATTATTACAACCATCCCTTTATGATGCACTGAAAGAACAAAAATTAACGCCTGTAGCCTCACCTGAAATTGATCCAGGTCCTATTTTAGCGAATCAAGATTTTGGATATGCCGCAACCTTTGAGGTGTTCCCTGAATTTGATATTACCCCATTGGGTGAAACTGATATTGAGCTTGTGCAAGCGGAAGTGTCAGATAAAGATGTTGATGCAACGATTGAAAAACTACGTGAACAACACAAAGAGTGGCGTGAAGTCACTCGCAAAGTCAAAGATGGCGACAAACTAATGGTTGACTTTGATTTATACGAAGGTGATGCACTCGTTGCCGAGCAAGGTGAAGCGCGTGATTTTGAAATTGTTCTAGGTGATGGCCATATTTTACCGGCACTCGAAAAATTATTGATTGGTGCTGAGAAAGATAAATTAGGTGAGTACACCGTTGATTTTCCAGCCGATTGGCATGATGCTAATTTTGCAGGAAAAACCTTAACGTTTAAATTAACAATTAATCAAATCTTAGAAGGCACGCTGCCAGCTGTTGATGCAAAGCTCGCTGAAAAGCTGAATGTAAAAGAAGGCGGTGTTAAAGCACTTAAGAAAGATGTGAAAGGCCACATGGTTCGTGCTTTGGAACGTCGTTTGAAAGAGTTAAATCGAGAAACAATTTTTGATGCTTTCCTAAAACTCAATACGTTTGATTTACCGAGTAGCTTAGTCAATGAAGAAATTGAGCATTTAAAGCATGACTTTTTCCATCAAGTATTCGGACAAGAACATCGCGATGATGAAAAAATTCCTGATTTCCCACGTGAATTATTTGAAGATAAAGCCATAAAACGTGTACATTTAGGATTATTGTTTTCAGCTTATGTTAAACAAGAAGAATTGAAAGCCGAAGAAGAGCAAATTAATGCCATGATTGAAAAAGCTGCCGAATCATATGATGATGCAGAAGAGGTACGTCAGTGGTATCGTGGTGATGAGAAGCGCATGGCAGAGATTGAAGCGTTAGTGATAGAAGAAGCTGCCGCTGAAAAATTAGTTGAAAAAGCAAAAGTGACACAGAAAGCAATGGATTACGAAGCAGTGATGAACCCACCACAGCCAGAAGAAGCGTTGGGTGAAGCTGAAAACATCGATGACACAGGAGAGTCAGCATGATAGAAACGTACGGGCAGGACGTCATTCGCAATGCCAGTGGGCTTGTGCCGATGGTGGTTGAACAAACTTCGCGCGGCGAGCGCTCGTATGATATTTATTCACGACTCCTAAAAGAGAGAATCATTTTTCTTTTGGGAGAAGTGGAAGATCACATGGCCAATTTAGTGGTTGCACAGCTTTTATTCTTAGAGTCTGAAAATCCAGAAAAAGATATTTCGATTTATATTAATTCGCCAGGTGGGGCTGTGACAGCAGGGCTTGCGATTTATGACACCATGCAATTTATTAAGCCTGCTGTGAGTACTTTGTGTATTGGACAAGCAGCCAGTGCTGCAGCACTGTTGTTATGTGCGGGTGCCGAAGGAAAGCGCTTTTGTTTGCCTAATTCACGCGTCATGATTCATCAGCCTTTAGGCGGCTACCGAGGGCAAGCAACCGATATTGAAATTCATGCACGTGAAACATTGGCAGTGCGTGAGCAGCTGAATCGAATTATGGGGCATCATACAAAAAAATCGCCCGAAGAAGTCATGCGTGATACCGAGCGGGATAATTTTATGAGTCCAGAAGCGGGTCAAGCGGCTGGGTTAGTGGGCGGCGGAGTGGGAGGAAGGGGGGGGGCGAGGGGGGGGGGGGGGGGGGGGGGGAGGGGGGGGGGAGGGGGGGGGGGGGG